>JAEEGL015150351.1_pt1 | contig 33762 bp, 21 predicted proteins | sample 9134231 | NCBI WGS metagenome assembly JAEEGL01 (sample SAMN16246548, study PRJNA631951) | gut metagenome | biome: gut microbiome; feature: rumen; material: fiber-attached | host: Bos | place: Iran: Karaj | collected 2018-10 | reverse complement strand
TATAAATACCTATGCCGTTACCTGTGAGTTAGATGGCAATTCGGGTAATATACCTGCAGGTATTGGCACTGCTTGCCATGAATTCAGTCACTGTATGTGCTTGCCAGACTTTTATGACACAAACTATGAAAATTACGGCATGAATAAATGGGATGTGATGGACGATGGTTCAAATTCAGGTAATCATAGGGGAAATTGTCCTGTTCCTTATACAAGCTACGAACGTATGTACTGCGGATGGCTGACCCCTCAGGTGCTGGATGACCCCGGAATAGTAACGGATATGAAATCGCTATATGAGGCACCCGAGGCATACATTATATACAATGACGCTAACCATAATGAGTATTACCTGTTGGAAAACCATCAGGGAGAGGGATTTGACGTATCTTCTCCTGCTACGGGATTGTTGGTACTACATGTATATTTTGATTCCGATATATGGACAAAGAATACCGTCAACAACGAGACGCAACGTATGACCATCATTCCAGCCGACGGAATCCTGTCAGAGTTTAATAACGACGCAGATACATGGCCGGGAAAAACAGGTAAAACGGAACTTACAGACACATCGACACCAGCAGCTACACTCTACACAGGAAAGAAACTGATGGGAAAGCCCATAGAGAGCATTAAGGAAAAAGAAGGGAAAATCAGCTTTGTATTTAATGGAGGTATTAATATTGATGCCCCCATTGCGAAAGAAGCTATCGAAGTAAAAAGTGACGGATTTACAGCTGATTGGAATGCTGTGACAGGTGCAACAGGCTACGAGGTAATGCTAACTGCTGAGGATCTGGACGAACAGGAATATAGCCTTGAGGATGTGGCCTTAATAAAAGAAGACTTTAGCAAGTTCAAAAACGGAAAAACCTCAGAAGGGACAAAGGACCTCAGCAGTAATTTGGACAACTATACTAGCATGCCTGGCTGGGAAGGAAAAATACTTTATGACACGCCACAAGACGAGGTGAAGATGAGCACTGGCAGAAATAGCGGTAATATATATACTCCCTGGCTTACTACAGATAGCAAGTCGGTAACCCTTATATTTACCGCAAGACAATACAAGAGTGATACCAATCCCCTGAAAGTTAAGCTTAAAGAAGGGAATGGAAGCAAAACGTTAGGTGAGGTAAGACTTACCAGTGAGCCCAAACAATATATCTTCACGACCACTACAGAAGGAAACACGTTCCAATGGGGACTTGAATGCGAGAAACGTTGCTATATCTCCGAAATGAGTGCCCATGACGGTATTCTCACCGAAGAACAGATTGCATCTGGAGTTGTCATGAAAAAGAACACGACAACCAGCACTGTGGAGACAGAACAAACCTCTTACGAGTTCACCAACCTTTCCAATCAACGTAAATACACGTACAGCGTCTGTGCTCTGAATGGTAAGGCTAAGAGCAAATGGAGCAATGTCGTAGAGGTGCAACTGATATCTGATTCTGATGGAATTGGCCAAGTTGGCATTGAACATTTGCCATCGGACATTGAACATTATTATTCGCTTGACGGCATAAAGCTCTCCAGCCCACAACGCGGAATAAATATCATTCGCAAAGTTGACGGAAGTGTCAAGAAGATTATCAGATAAGAAAAAAGGAGCCCGCAAAGCTCCTTTTTCATTTTACATTCACTCTTAATTTATAAGGTACGTCTTTGTCTTACCCTGATAAGTGGCCTTGACAGTGGCGCGCCCCTCTGTAATGGCACTAACCTGAACCTTTACTGCAGGATCTGAGGCACTGGCCGTAAGCTTGGAACCATCTTTCAAGGGAGCATAAACCTGATAATTGGTTACCTCGGTATAACCATTGGTGTTGCTGGTAAAAAGGGGAGTCTCTGGAATTTGCAGACGTTTGCCGTCAACCTCGATGGTCACCTGCGGTACAATGGGTACCTGGAAGGGCTTGGATGCTTTAGCAAAACCTATTCCGTGAAGGTCAAAGAGTCCTACAGGACGCTGGGGGTCCTGACGACGCCCCCACTGTGGACGCTGTTGCTGATTGGGCTGCTCTACCTCGGGGCCTGCCACTACCAGGTAGATGGCATGCTTGCCCGTAAGTCCTTCTACAGCGGGAACCTTTACGCGGAAGGTCTGGGGCCAGCGTTGTGCATTGGCAGGAATATCAATAACGCCAATCTCACGACCGTTCCATACATTATTATTTACAGGACCGTCCAGCATCACTTTAATCTTGCAGGCATCCTTTCCGTTAGGCGTAAGATTCAGACACAGTTCTGTACCATCGGCCTGCCGGGTACCTTCGAAAGCAGGAAGCCCCTTGGTGCTTTGCTGCAGACCGCCAAAGCCGAAGTACTTGAAACCTATCACGCTGCCGTTCTTCAGACCTGCAAGATCCATGGAGTTGTTCCACACATCATGATTGTCCTGCATACTCTCATGCGCTCCGGGACCAGCCAAATAACAGGCGATACCGGCTGAGTAGTACTGATAAGGAGGCAGACCATATATTTGGAACCCCTCGCTGGTAACCTCGGCTCCAGTATATTCATTGCCGTCGGACGCCTTAGCAGACCATTCGTTGTTGGGAGCGAAAGGATTGTAACCCGTGATGCGCACCTTTCCGCCCTTGGCAACGGGCTTCTTGTCCCACTCAATCTTCACGGGTGCCACCATAGCTTGGCGGGCATTGGCAAAGCCACGTGGAGGACGATGATAAAAGACGTACCACTGGCCGTTGATTTCCTGCAATGAGCCGTGAGTGTTGTGGGCATAATTGGTGCCAACGAGGTGTGTACCGTCCTCGTTGGGAACGATGCCGCGAGAGTCCACCAGCACACCACCGGCACGCCAAGGACCCAAGGGAGAGTCACCATAGGCATAACGCAAGGCACTGTTGGTATTTCCCTGTCCGTATTCCTTACCGCTATAGCCACTGAATACCATCACATACTTATTACCTACCTGACGGATGCTGCTGGCTTCAAAGAAGTTAAAGTCGAGTGGATTCTGTCCCTGATAAAGTGCCTTATACTCACTGCCTTCCTTATCAAGCAGACGTCCGTCATGACTACTGGCTGGGATGAAGGGATCTATGAGTTCCGTGCCAGGACGCTTGGAAAACATGGTATTCCGGTCCAACTGACATGCCGTACTGTGTTGGAAACCATAAAAGACGTAAGCACGGAAGCCTTTGTCAAAATCGGGATCCTTCTTGTTGGTGATATTCTCCACAAATACAGACGGGTCAAAATCTATCAGCGAACCTTCCACGCAGGCACGACCGTCGGGTGTGAGGTTCACAGGTGTGAAAGGACCATTGGGTCTGTCGCCTTTACAAACCATAGGCACACGTCTCCACCCACGTGAGTGAGGATAGAGCCAATAAGTCTTCTTGCCTGTCTGAGGGTCTTTAATCTCCACCAAATCGGGGGCATACATGGTATCCCACCTTCCATCAACGTAATACGAGAAGACAGGACCCTCGTCGCGCCATTGGGTAAGGTCTTCTACGGGAGCCGACCACATACGGATATCATTTCCGCAATATTCCGAGTAGTGTGTATCGTGTGACCCAATGATGTAAGCGCGTAATTTGCCTGGGTTATCAGGGTCTTCAAAAACACGAGGCTCACCATCAGGAAGATGTTCCCACAGGGGAAGGTAAGGATTCTGAGCCTGCCCAAAGAGGGCGCAGAACGACAGGACGGAAAGTAATGAAAAACGTTTCATGCTAATTTGGTTACAGGTTACAGTTTACTGTTTGCGGTTTATCGTTTACGGTTTATCGTTTATCGTTTATCGTTTACGGTTTATCGTTTACGGTTTATCGTTTAGTGGCTCCTCCCTCTCTCGGGGGGAGGTTGGGAGGGGGGCTTAAATTCCTTTCATGGAAAGCGAGATGCGCTCACGCTGCATATCCACTTCCATCACACGCACCATCACAGGCTGATGAAGGCTGACAACGGTGGTGGGGTCTTTTACAAACTTATCGGCCAACTGACTCACGTGAACCAATCCTTTGGTATGCACGCCTACATCAACAAAGGCACCAAAATTGGTTATATTACTAACTATGCCAGGCAGAATCATACCTGGGCGAAGGTCTGAAAGCTCATGAACCGTTGGGTCAAAGGCAAACTGTGTGAGTGGTTTGCGTGGATCGCGACCAGGCTTTTCCAACTCTGCCATAATGTCCTGTAAGGTAGGAAGACCCACAGCATCGGATACATATCGGTTGATATCTATCCGGCTACGCTTTTCGCTATCGGAAAGCAATGTCTCTACGGTGCAACCGCAATCTTTTGCCATCTGCTGCACCAATGCGTACCGCTCGGGGTGGACAGCACTATTATCCAACGGCTCTATGCCGCCCTGTACACGCAGGAAGCCAGCACACTGCTCAAAAGCTTTGGCTCCCATACGAGGCACCTTCAGCAATTCACGACGCGTGCGGAATGCTCCGTTCTGCTTTCTGTAATCTATAATGTTCTGTGCCAGGACAGGCCCCAAGCCACTGACATAAGTCAGCAGGAACTTGCTGGCGGTATTCAGGTTCACCCCCACACGGTTCACACAATTTACTACCGTCTGATCCAGACTTTTTTTGAGAGCGCTTTGGTTGACGTCCTTTTGATATTGTCCCACGCCAATGCTGCTGGGGTCTATCTTTACCAGCTCGGCCAAGGGATCCATCAGGCGGCGGGCAATGCTCACGGCACCACGGACGGTAACATCCTCGTTAGGAAATTCTTCACGAGCCACCTCGCTGGCACTGTAGATACTGGCTCCGTCCTCACTGACGCTATATACTTCCGTTCCTTCCGGCAGTTCCAGATGATTAATGAAATCCTCTGTTTCACGACCAGCCGTACCATTGCCTATAGAAACGGCTTGGATGCGGTATTTCTCTATGAGTCTGTTGACAGTCAACATGGCCTGTACCCGTTCTGCGCGAGGCGGATGGGGAAAGATGACATCGTGATGAAGAAGGTTTCCCTGCTCATCCAGGCATACCACCTTACAGCCTGTCCGGAAGCCTGGATCGATACCCATAACACGCTTCTGCCCTAAGGGGCTGGCCATAAGCAACTGCTCCAGATTGCGTACAAAGATACGAATAGCCTCCTCGTCGGCTTTCTGGCGCGATGAGGCAGCAAATTCATTGCTGATGCTTGGCTCTAAGAGTCGCTTGTAACCATCTTCTACAGCTTCTTGTACGACATTGCTGCTCTCACTATTGCCACGCACAAACAGACGTGAGATGCGTTCTATGGCGCGATCGTTGTCCACACTGATGCTGATGCGCAAAATTCCTTCGGCCTCACCACGGCGCATAGCAAGGAGGCGATGGCTGGTACAGCGGTCCAAACGTTCGCTCCAATCAAAATAATCCCGGAAGTTCTGTCCTTCTGCATCCTTTCCTTTTATCACCTTGCTGCTTATCTCCGCATGCAGGCTAAAGGTGGTGCGTAGTGTGTTTCGAGCACGTTCATTCTCGCTGACCCATTCTGCAATGATGTCCTTGGCACCTTCAATCGGATCCATAGGACAGTCTTTGTAGGGAGCTAACAGAGAAGCAATCGGATCTGGGCCTTGACGCATCAGCCGTTTGGCCAACGGCTCCAAGCCTGCCTCACGAGCCACTTGTGCACGTGTGCGTCTCTTTTGCTTATAAGGAAGATAGATATCTTCCAACTCTGTACTGTCCCAACACTGCTGTATGCGCTCAGCCAACTCTGGCGTAAGTTTCCCCTGCCCCTCAATGGTGGTAAGGATATACTCACGGCGTTTCTGCAGTTCGGTCAGTCGATCCAGTTCGTTACTCACCTGTGCCACCTGAATATCCGTCATGCCACCGGTAGCCTCCTTGCGGTAACGGCTGATAAACGGAATAGTAGCACCTTCCTGCAGTAAGGATATGGTGTTCGCAACGTATTGCTCTTTCAGTCCAAGTTTCTGGGCGATTATTTTTATCATATTTTTCTAAAGTTATTCAACGTTAACGTTAACGATAACCATAACTATTTCTTTGTTCCCGTTCCCGTCATCGTTCCCGTTATCAACTAACTTTCAATCTTCATTCTCTCCAGTGCAATGGCAATCTCCTGAGCCACGCGGCATACATAGGGGATAACGATATGGCAATTCTCGCGGTCTTCTATCAGGCGAAGGAACTCTTCGAACTCATAGCTCAGACGATGACGAGAACTGTCGGCCTGGAAAGTCTGCGGCTCACACCCGCGCAGGTGAAGCGTAAACTCCTGTAGTACACTCACAGATCCTTTTACTTCTATGTATCCTTTCTCGCCTTGGATGCAAGCAAAACTCAACCCGTCAGAATCCTTAGCCGCTCCCATGCTGACAACAGAGGTGGGATATTGCATAAGTAAAGTGCCGCTGGTGTCAACACCGTTAAAGCCCAGGTTACGGGCATAGCGAATGATGCGTGGAGGACCAAACAAACCAATGGTAAAACAAAGGTTGTAAATGTTCAGATCGCGCAGGCAACCGCCTGATTGCCCGGGGTCGAATACAGGGGTAATTTCACCTCGTAGGTAACGGTCGTACCGACTGCTATACTGCGAGTAGCAACCATTTACCATACGGATGGTGCCTAATTGCGGGAGCAACTCCATAAGCTGCCGGAACATAGGCATATACAATAAGCTAAAGGCCGGCAAACAATAGACACAATGCTGAACGGCAGCATCAAAGAGTGCATCCGTCTCCACACGATCCACAGCAATGGGTTTCTCTACAATCACATTGTGCCCAGCCTTTATAGCCTGCATGGCATACTCGTAATGCACATGATTCGCGTTGGCTATATATACAAAATCAGCCTCCGCTTCCTCCAGCATTCGTGCATAATCAGTGTACACGAAACCTGTAGGTGCGTAAGCCTGACATAGGTCTATGGCGTGTTCTACGCTCTTCTCACGCGAGAAGATACCCGTTACTTCTATCCTTCCAGAAAACTCATGCTGAAGCATTTTCAGCACTTCCTCAACTATTTTGCCCGTTCCGGCAATACTAATCTTCATATCGTAATCGTAATTTATGGCAAATTACGGAAAATAAGCGAAGAAAAGCAACCGAAACAGGCAAAAAAAACAGGAACAAATAGAAAAAAGTTATCAAAATACTATATTAACACCACCCATAAAGGTAGCCTTAGGCATAGGAAAGCCCGCATAGGTCTGATAGCGTTCTGCCAACAGGTTATCTCCTTTGGCAAATATTGCCATCCAAGGAAGCACCTTGTAGCTGACACTTGCATTCAACAGGGTAAAATTCTCCTTCTGAGGATTGTCTCCTGTAGCAATGTACAAACCGCTCACATTCTGCAGACCTGCTGCAACAGTCCATTTCTGACTGTGATAGTTAGCACCGATATATAGCTTACCCTCTGGAGCGCCATCGATAGGTGTATCCATACGCAAGAACGAGTAGTTTCCGTTTATGCTCCAATGGTTATTGATAGCATAGTCGGCAGAGAGTTCGATACCCCAGTTTTCGAAATCGCCTACATTTACATTCTTAGGTCTTCCACTTTCTCTAATAGTATTAATCAGGTTCTTTCCCTTGATATAAAAGATATTGGCACCAATATGCGCTCTCTTCCCAATACGTTGTGTATAGCCAATCTCATAGTTCATCATACTCTCTGGCAAGAGGTCCGTAGTTGCGGGAGGGAACATATACATCTCGCGGATGGTGGGATTACGGAAGCCCTTACTTACCAATGCCTTGATGTCTGCATCAGGAGTCAGATGGAATGAGAGGCCGCCCTGAGGAACCAGCTCCGTTCCAACCACCGAATGCCAGTCGACACGCAATCCAGCATCCAGTGTCAGCCATTTGCAAAGGTCCTGTCGGAAGTCTACGTATGTCCCCACTTCATTGCAATGCTGGTTTTCCACCAGATTGCCATCGGCATCTTTTACCAGATAGGTCTTGGCGGCAGAAACCTTATCCTCATTCCAGGCACTACCGCCAAAATGCTGCCAGTCAACACCAATGGTAACGGTATTTCCCTTAAATAAGTTGGCACTCTGATACCATGTGATTCCGGCAATGTAGTCATCGTGCAGATATAGTGCAGTCTTAGGTGTACCGCCTACATTATAGCCATCGTCTATATTATGATGTCCCCAGTCGCAATAGGCTCGCAAAGTACCATTGGTGTTCCGGTAACTGTTGCTGACGCTGACACTGGCCAATCCACGTGTAATCTTAGAATCATTGTCAAGCAGAAGGGCCGTCACAGGTCCGGGGTTGCTGGCATTGAAGTGAGTGATATTAGCATCAGCCATAGCCTTCCAGTTTCCGGAGAACTCATAAGCCAACTTTATATAACCACCAAACTGTTCAAACTCATTGTTGTCACGGTGTCCGTTCGTACGCTGATACTGAGCGCCTACAACACTACTGAAGCCACCCTGACGGAAGCGGTTTACACCATCAGCCTGAATAGTTCCGTAACTGCCACCCTGCAAGCTGATGTTTGTCTTACATCCATCCTCGCTCATCTGGCGTGTAATGATGTTCATTACGCCACCCATAGCATTGCTGCCATACAGCAAACTGGCAGGACCGCGAAGCACCTCAACCTTCTCTGCCATCATGGTCTGATAGGCATCAGGTATGGGATGACCCATAAGGCCAGCATATTGCGGCTGTCCGTCTATGAGCACCAACAACTGGGCACCACTGCCTACCCCACGAACCTTCAGGCTTCCTGCGGCACCAGTGCTAACACCATAGCCTAAGATACCACGGCTGGTAGCAAACAGACCTGGCGTCTGTTCCATAACGGTGGGGATGACAGAAGAACGGAAGTTTTCACTAAGCTTCTCGCTACTGATACCAGTAACAGTAAGAGGCAGGTAACGAGCATCTGTGGCATTACGTGTTCCTGTAACAACCACTTCACTCATCTGCGTAGTGTCCAGAATCTCTTCACTTAAGGTAGCAGCCTGCATGGAAAGGCAAGTTGTGCTGGCACCCAACAACAATAATGTACGGATTTGCATAATTTGGCGTGTTGTTTGTTACAATGTAAATAAATCCGCTGCAAATATACGGACATTGCACATACACGGGCAAACCAAGAATTCGCAGTATCTTACCAATATTTCCCCAGAAAGAACGTAAGCTATTTCCCCTTGTTTACGTTAACTCCAAGATGTTCAGATACATACCGGCTAAAATGCGAGGCGTTATCAAAGCCAAATTTTCCCATAATTTCCTTGGACGAGAGTTTCCCATGCATCATCAGATGCCTGATTTCCATTATGGTAAACTGCTGAATCCAATAACTGGGTGTGCGTCCGCTAATCTGGGTGGAGATTTTATGCAGGTGCTTGGGTGTTACACATAGCCTTTGTGCATAATAGGCAACAGTCCTGTTTTCTCTGTAACTCCCACCCTCTAACATCTGAATGAAACGTGACATAATATCGGCAGACCGCTGTGTAGCCTCTTCATGTTCAAATAGAGCAGCATGTGCATTCATGATATCCAGATAAAGCGTACACATACTTTGCAGAACAGCTTCACGGCGGTAAGCTTCGGGGGTGTGTTCAGAACGGAATGCTACATCTTTGAAGTCATGTTCCAAGATGACGAGTGCATCGCCCTTCAGTTGGAAAATAGGATGCATAAAAAGATGCAGCCACCCGCAGGTTCCGTAGCTACTGTGAGGCATACAAACAGCCTGCTGGTCAGCAGGCAGCAACAGTTGGTATAGCTGGCAGTTGTCCGAGGGCTGAATATGTCCCACATGACTGGCCATAGCTATCATGCAACAACCCGCAGTTAGCGTATATTCACGGCCTGAGAAATGAAGTTGGCAACTTCCGGCTGTACATAGCAGATGAAGGATTTGTTGCATATTTCGTTACTGATCACCTTAATTTGTTCCGTTCGAAGTGTCCTTTGGCGTAGGCAAAGAAAAAGAGGACGCCTACGGCATTGCAAATCCACGCTGCCCAAAAAGACATATTGTAAGAGGTGTGTTCGGCAATGAATCCACCCAGGATGATGCCAAGTCCAACGCCCAAATCCCATGCCGTCAGTAGCGTACTGTTGGCTGTTCCGCGCTGACTATTGGCCGCCAAGTTTAGGAACATTGTTTGGAAAGCTGGAAACATATGACCATTGCCCAAGCCTATTATCAATGCTGCCCCGTAGTATCCAACCGGATTATGTACGGCAGCAAAGAGAAGATATCCGAACAGAGATACCAACACACCATGTGTGGCATTCTTCACCACAAGACCTTTACGTAGAGAACGGGCACCAACCAGCCGACTCGACATCAGGCCTAAACTCAGCAAAGCAAAGAAAACGCCAGTACCAGTTGTGATGCCTAATTCTTCCTTGCCATAGATTGCCAGATAGGTACTGATAACACCATATGAGAAACTGAAGCAAGTCATACATAACGCCTGGCTCCAACCCTTTAATAAAAGAAATCTATCAAGCTGGATCTTAGGGCGTTGTACCTGCGCACATTCTCTTGGTTTTAGCTTTAGTGTACTGTTGATAAGAAGTCCGATTCCTGCCGTTAGTAACGATACACAAAAGATAAAAGTATAGTTGTTGGTCCACTGATAAATAAGCAATCCTACAGTGGGCGAGATTGCTGTAGCCATATTATTACTCAAACCATAATAGCCAATCCCTTCAGCTCTGCGTGTAGGATGCAGCACATCGATGGCCACCGTACTGTTGGCTACCGTGGTAGCACCTACAGGAGCACCATGTAAGGTACGGATAATGCAAAAAGAGAGTAGCGAACCTGCTACTATATAGCCACCAAAGAGGATAAAGAAAAGAAAATAGCATATCAGCAACACCGCCTTACGTGGAAAACTGTCCACAAAGAAACCACTAAAGGGCCTTATCAACAGTGCTGTAAGGGCATAGCCACTCAGCACCATACCGATTTGATCCTTGTTGGCTCCAAATTCCTCACTCAGATACAGCGGTAGCAGAGGCGTCAGAATCATGAAGGAGAAATATATCATGAAGTTGGCGCACCATGCTTTCTTGTAATTGCTGTTCCAGAGCTTTTCCATTTCTCCTCACGAAAAGTTGTTTAAGAAGCGGATTTTCCTGCCAGATACATACCCATAATCAAGGTTGCGGTACCACATATTGCCATCAGCGTAATGCGTTCGTCCAGTATCACGTAAGAGAAGAACATGGTAAAGAACGACTGTAGATAGATAATGTTAGTGGCACGTACTGTCCCCAACTGTTTCAAGGTCCAGTTCCAGGCAACAAAACAAAGCATAGAGGCTACTACGCCTAAATACAGCAAGTTCACCCATACCGCGGGTTTGCTTAATACTGCAAGGTCAGTCTGCAACGGGCACTCAATCCAAAGATAAGGAAGAATGGTGAGAATACCATAAACAAAAATCTTACGTGTAATAAACAATGTATTATAATGTCTGGACAGTTTCTTTATTATCAGCGAGTAACAAGCCCATGTCAGTGAGGCGCACAGCGCCAGGATATCACCCTTGGGATTGAGGTGCAGCATCAACTGTCCATTCAATATTACCAACGCCATACCTCCAAAAGCCAACAGCGAACCCACCATTTGTCTGGTACACATACGCTCATCCTTGTAGAATAATGCCAGTAGCACGGCCGTTATCAATGGTGTAGACCCAACTAGGATAGCCACATTAGAAGCTGTAGAGAACATTAGTGCCATATTCTCCGTCAGGAAGTAGAGAGAGCCTCCCATGATGCCCAGCACCAATAGCAGCAACTCATCTTGCCAGTTATCTGCCCACAGCCGCTTGTATGAGAATGCCCATATACAGACATACCCCAACACAAAACGATAGAAGAAGATGTCTGACGGCATCAGACCATCCTCCAACAGTATTTTAGACGATACAAATGTCTCACCCCAGATAGCGCAGACTAACAATGCCATTATTATGGCAAGATGCTGTTTTAGATTCTCAATTATTTTATTCATTATGTACGTTTTGCTAAATTTGGCTGCAAAGATAGTGCAATCCGAGCGAAATACAAAATAAAAGATTTTTTATTTTATCTCCTATGCATTACCTTGGGTTCATAATGGTTTTGCCCGCTATAGAAATACCATACATATGGTATAAATAAGCAAAAAAAGCATTAAAAAGTGGCAAAAAGTTGTTAAATTGTGTAATATACCATACTTTTGTAGCCGAATATCAATTATTCGAGATGAAATGTGATGATAAAATAAGATTGTTTTCTATGAAAAAGAGCATTTTAAGTATGCTGCCTCTGCTTTTCCTTGCAGGCAGTCAAGTAAAAGCACAAAGCGAAATCAAAGTTGAACTTAAGGACTTGAAGGGTAACGACGTTGTTGTTCAGGTTGTGAACACATCATTCTCTGGTATAGAAAAGTCAGACACATTGCAGACAAAGAAAGGTAAGTTCACCTACACCCTTACCGACCCTAAGGCACGTATGGCTATTGCCAATGTAGAAGGCCCCAAGGGAAAGAAGTCTATCACTTTCTATATGGTACCAGGCGAGAAGGGCATTTTGAAGGGTACCGTAGAACATCCCATCTGGAGTGGAAGTGCCTTTTATCAGGAACTGTCCGAACTGGAAGCTGCCGCAGCACCCTTACAACAGCAGATGGACAGTCTGGCTCAAGAATACAGGAAGCAGACTGAAGCTGGCGCTAAAGCCGACTCCCTACAGAAGGTAATCGCCCCTCTTTACGAAGACCTCCAGAATCGTCAGCTTGCTGCCTATGAGGCATTTATTCAGGCCCATCCCGCCAGTGAAGCAGGTATCACCATCCTTCCAGGAATGGCTGACCCGGAAAAGACTATGGAGATTCTTCAGTCAGCCATAGCCAAGGACCGCTTTACCTATTTCATAGACTTTGTCCAAAAGAAGCTAGATTATGATAAGAAACAGAAAGAGGCTGCAAAGGATGTTGCCGATGGTAAAGAAGCTCCAGACTTTACATTAAAAAGCATAGACGGTACAGACCTGAGCCTATCCTCGCTACGTGGCAAGTACGTAATACTGGACTTCTGGGGGTCGTGGTGCGGCTGGTGCATCAAAGGATTCCCTGAGATGAAGAAATATTACGAGAAGTACAATGACCGCATGGAAATCCTTGGCGTTGATTGCAACGACACCGAAGACAAGTGGAAAGCTGCCGTAGAGAAACATGAACTGAAATGGAAGCATGTCTTTAACCCCAATGATTCGGATCTGCCTGCCCGCTATGCTGTCAGCGGTTTCCCCACCAAGATTGTCATAGACCCAGAAGGAAAAATCATAAAGACAGTTGCTGGCGAAGATCCTGCTTTCTACAATTTCCTTGATGAACTGTTCAAGTAAGTAATTATACAAATAAACACACTATTTTCACCTTAATATTAACAAGCAATGAAAAAGATTCGCAATCTCAAAACCATCAGTCTGGCTTTGGGTCTGACTTTGACATTGAGCGCCGCCCCCACCCTGGCCGTGGCACAAAATGTTGCATCAGCTCAAGGACAGCAGTCCTACACAGTAAAGGGACATGTGATCGACGATGAAGGCTATGCTCTTCCCGGAGTCAGTATTAAACGTAACGGACAGGCAATTGGCGTAACAGACGCCAAAGGTGCCTACGAAATCACCGTACCAGCTGGCAGTAACGAACTGGAGTTCAGCTTTATCGGCATGGAACGTTCCATCGTTAAAATCAAGAATGCAGCTAACGCTCAGACGGTAGATGTTACCATGAAGAGCAACAATCAGCTGGCCGAGGTATATGTCACAGGATATCAGGACATATCCAAGCCTAAGATGACAGGTTCTGCCGTTACAGTATCTGGCAGCAAACTGATGGAACGCTATACCCCCAACCTCCTTTCAAATCTGGAAGGTAGGGTTGCTGGTCTCTCCACTTACGGAGGCGAGCTCAAAGTGCGTGGTACCTCATCACTCTATGCCGAGACGACTCCTCTGCTTGTTGTTGACGGACTGCCTACCGAAGGTCGTCTTGAGGATATCAACCAATATGACATTGAGACAATCAACGTCCTGAAGGATGCCGCCGCTACCGCCATCTATGGTGCCCGTGCCTCTAACGGCGTTATCGTTGTTACCACCAAGAATGCTCACCAGAAGGGTAAGATTGACGTAGCCTTTACTGCCAACCTCAGCCTGAAGGAGAATCGCAACATGGACTATAACGACAACTTCTATATGAATGCCGAGCAGCAGGTGAAGAAGGAGAGTGAGTACTACGACTGGTACTACACCAGTGGCGATCATGCAGACCCCGTGGGCTCAACCCTCGCTGGCTACAACTACGGCAACGGTCCTATTTCTCCCCTTAGCTACGCATACTATCGTGCCTACAAGGGCGACATCACCATGGACGAACTGGCCAACATCAAGAGCCAACTTAGCAAAAAGAACTTTGCCAAGGAATATGCTCGCGAAGTATATCGCCAGCAGGTAATGCAGGAGTACAACGTGTCTCTGCGCAGCCGTTCAGAGAAGAGTCAGAACAACTTGACCCTGAACTTTGCGCACGATAACGCCGGTATTATCAACACCATGAACCAGCGCTTTACAGCTAACTACAAGGGATCTTTCGATGTTACCAAGTGGTTGACTGCCAACATGACTATCAATGGCGTCTTCAACAAGAGTCGCGAGCGTGGCGATGATGCTACCTCTCTGTCTAACAGCGTATGGAGCCATGCAGCCTACGAGTCTATGTACAATGCCGATGGCACCATTCGCAGTATGTACGGCATCACCGAGGGTAACGAACTCTGGGGCGGCGGTGGCGAAGGTACTGTTGACCTATCCAGCAACCCCATCGATGAGTTCTACAACAACACAGTGAACTCACGTCGTACCCATCTGCGTTTGAACGGCGAGCTATTGTTCCGCATCCTCCCTGGCCTGACAGCCAGTGTGATGGGTGTTTACGAGAGCGACCACCAGCAGAGCGTATGGCTGGCTACCGAGGACAGCCATCCTGCACGTGTCCTGCACAATGCTTATTACGACCCTGCCAAAATCACCAATCCCCTGATTCCCCCTACAGGCGGTTTCCGTCAGAACCGCAATACCCAGGGCGACTACTGGACTGCCCGTGGTCAGCTCAACTATAGCAAGAAGTTCGGCAAGCACGAGGTGAACGCCATTGCCGGTCTCGAGTTCCGTGGCACTCTCAGCAAGGGAACCAACGCCCTCCTGCTGGGCTACGACGACCAGCTGCAGACAGGTCGTGCAGCAGACATCAACTTCTTCGACCTCTACGACCAGCAGTACAGCCCCTACTTCAAGTCAGGTAGCGGTGGCTATAATGCACGTTCTTATGCCTACGATCCTTATATTAAGAATGGTATGGACAATATCCTCGAGGTGGAGCATCGCTACGGCTCAGGCTATTTCAATGCCACCTACACCTACAACGACCGCTATAATGTCTTTGCTTCTTTCCGTAAAGACTATGCTGATGTCTATGGCCTCAACGCCAAGTTCCGCGGCAAGCCTCTCTGGTCTGTCGGCGGTGCATGGAACATCGAACAGGAAGACTTCATGAAGGAGGTCAAGTGGGTTAACTTCCTGAAGTTGCGCTACAGCTATGGTGCTACAGGTAACATCTATCAGGGAGCAACCTCTTATCTGACAGCTACCACAGGCGGCACCAACTCATACACCAAGCTGCCTCTGGCTACCATCGCATCTCCTGCCAACCCCAATCTCCGTTGGGAGCAGACACGTACCAACAACGTAGGTATCGACTTCTCACTCTTCAATAACCGTGTTCGCGGTAGCATCGATTACTACCACAAAGCAGCAGAGGACGTATTTGCCAACAAGAGCCTCGACCCCACAACGGGTTACACCTCAATGTTTGTCAATAGCGCCAACCTGCGTAACAACGGTATTGAGCTCCAGGTAACAGCTGACTGGTTCCGCCCCACCACACGTAAGCAGATTGGATGGTCAACCAGCCTTACTCTTGCCCACAACAGCAACAAGGTAACCAATGTTTGGAATCCCTCAACATACGCATACCAGCTCCTCAACAACCCCTTCGTAGAAGGCTATCCCGCCTCTGCCCTGTGGTCTTACCGTTTTGCAGGTATCGATGACGGAACTATCAGTGGTCCCGGTGAAACCCTCTGGTATGGCGACGGCGGTACCATCACGCACTCAGTTCAGACTGCCAGCACAGACGTTATGGAATACAGCGGACAGACAGATCCCAAGGTTATCCTGGGTATGGACAACCGTCTGCAGTGGAACGGTTTCTCATTCTCAATCATGCTGGCCTACTACGGCGGACATGTTATGCGTTGCCTGCAGGAGCGTGAAGTTACCTCCACTTCTATGGGAGGTACACAACCTCTCTATCTGCTTAACTCCTGGACACCTGAGAACCCCACCAACACACCAGGTTTCGGTCAGTACGGTTCCAGCTCTATCGGCAATGAGTCTTACAACGGAAACAACTCGGTATATGATGCTTCGTTCATCAAGATTCGTAACATCGTCTTCGGATACGAGTTCCCCAGGAACATTGTTAACCGCTTGAACCTTAGCCGTCTGGCTCTCAACTTCCAGATAGACAACCCCAAAGCTCTTTGGACTGCTAACGGCAAGGGAATAGATCCCGAGACTCTGGGCGTTCGCACCCGTTCAACCTACACATTCAGCCTGTTTGTAAATTATTGATGTAATTATGAAAAAGAATAGATTATATATAGCCATACTGATGGCAGCTGCCCTTGCAGCCACTTCCTGCTCCGACTTCACGGACATCAAGCCCAAGGGAAAGAACCTGCTCTCCACAACAGACGAACTGGAGTTGCTCTTTAATAACGATATCGACATCAGTCTATCCGACGTGTATAATATAGGAGGTAGCGTTATCAACACCTCCAGACAGATACCTGCGGATCTGGCAATGCCCAACAAGGAACGCAGTACCTTGCTTTGGTCCTATTCAGACAGCCCTGCAGATATCCAGCGCATCCAGCAGCTGACCTCCAGCGACAGCTACTACTCCAGTTGTTACAAGTGGGTAGGCCGCATCTGTAACCCCGTTATTAACAATGCCAGCATGGCCAGTGGCTCAGAGCAGAAGAAGGCTGCCCTCGTGGCAGAAGCAAAGGCACTGCGCTCTTATGCTCACTTCCTACTGGTGAATAAGTTTGCCAAGGCTTACAACCCCGCTACAGCTAGCACGGACGGTGGTGTCATCTACATGACAGAGGATAAGTCCATCGACGAGATTTATGCCCCCAGCACCGTTGCTAAGGTTTATGAGCAGTGTCTCAAGGATGTCAACGATGCCATCAACTCAGGTGCGCTACCAGAGGTTCAGCCCACAAAGACCCGCTTCAACCTGCCTGCCGCTTATGCCCTTAAGGCTAACATCCTTATGTGCATGCAGCAGTACACCGAGGCAGCCGAGGCAGCCGAGGCAGCTCTTAAGTTGGAAGGTGGATTGGATGACTACTATGCCAACGTGCGCCAGGAGCCTCGCTGGCTAGAGTACATTCACAGGATGCCCGACGACAAGTACGATTGCTTCACCTCCGAGTATCTGGAGTCTGTAGAAAACTACTTCGTGGTTCCCAACTATCTGCTTAACCTCTGGTCAGAGCCCGACTTCGAGAATCAGATAGAGCCCCAGTACGGTCACTATTTCCTGAATCCTCGTATCAAGGAGCAGTACAAGGGCTTCTACGAGATACTGGCTGGTGGTATGACAGACCAGAGTACCAACATGATTGGTCTCAGGGGTTGGGATTCACCAGACAATATGCCTGGTATGATGGAGTATCACAACGTAGCCGGCTTCGCCACTCCCCAGATGTACATTCTCCTGGCAGAGTGCTATGTACGCAATGGCGACATAGACAAGGGTATGGATCAGCTGGATCACCTGCGCCAGTTCCGTCTGCCCGCCGACACTTACGCTCCCCTCAAGGGCACTGTAACGGACGAGGCAACAGCCATCGAGCGTATCAAGCAAACTTCTCTGGGCGAGAATATCTGGACTGTCTGGAACTTTATCCAGCGCAAGCGTTGGAACGTGCAGCCCGAATGGCAGACCACACTTACCCACGACTTCGGTGACAACGGCATCCATACCCTGTCACCCACCTCTGACCTTTGGGTATTCCCCTTCCCACTCTCTGTTATTCAGGGTAATCCAAATGTACATTACAACTCAAACAAGTAATCTACTTTCTATAATGAAAAAGAACCGCAGGATTTTCATCTTGCGGTTTTTTTTGAATACTATCTTTTATCTTGTTGGCTAAAAAAGATTAATTTATTTTGTATTTCTCCTACTTATTTATACTTTTGTATCGTCAAAAATAGGAAACACAAAAAAATGAAGAAGTTTTGGTTACTTTTTTTAATCGTTTTGAGTGCACAAGCCGTTCAGGCTCAATTACCGAAGATTACATTGAAGGATATTCAAGGTAAGACCGTTCTGACAGACACACTCTCAAATGGAGGGAAACCATTTATCATTGATTTCTTTGCTACTTGGTGCAAACCCTGCAACCGTGAATTAGATGCTATCAGCGAAGTATATGCCGACTGGCAGGAAGAGACGGGTGTGAAAATTTATGCCGTGAGCATAGATCAGGCACAGAATATAAATAAGGTAAAGCCGCTGGTGGATAACCACGGATGGGAGTACGAGGTACTATTAGACCCCAACGGCGACTTGAAGCGTGCCCTAGGTATCCAGATGATTCCCTATGTGCTGATTGTGGATGGAAAGGGAAACATTGTTTATAAGCATAATGGCTATACAGACGGTGCTGAAGAAGAGCTGATTGAGAAAGTCAGAGAACTTTCTCAAGTGAAGAGTGAAAAGTGAGGAATTAGGCCTTAGACTTTAGCTGATTTATGAGAAAACTGCGTATTTTATTGTTGCTTGTTGCCCAATATTCATTATTCAGTATTCAGAATTCGACAGGAACTCTGTACGCTCAAGGCGTCAGTGTGTCTGGTAGCGTTCAGACCGACATGCTGGTGCCGCAGGATGATGAACGGACAGGTGCCATGAAGGAAGAAGCTTTTCAGGCCAACGTGTATGCAGATCTTCTGCTACAGAGCAAATATGTAGATGCTGGTGCCAGATTTGAATACTTGGAGCACCCACTGCCCGGATTCGAGAAAGACTTTCAGGGATGGGGCGTACCCAACTTCTGGGTTAAAGGGCGTATGGGTTGTGTAGAACTGACGGGTGGAACATTCTATGAGCAGTTTGGATCTGGCTTTATTCTACGAACCTACGAAGAACGCTCCTTAGGTATAGACAATTCTCTGTTAGGCGGCCGACTGACGGTAAAACCTTATAAGGGTGTCAGCATAAAAGCACTCAGTGGTGTACAACGCCACTATTGGAAGTGGAACAAGTCTGTAATAAGCGGCGCTGATGCCGAAGTACATCTGGAAGAATGGCTTCCACGTATGCAACAGTCAGACTTCAGGCTTATGCTAGGCGGTTCTTGGGTGAACAAATATGAGAAGCAGGAAGATGTCTATGCAGATCCGACTCACATGTATAACTTTCCTGAGTTTGTGAATGCGTGGGACGTAAGAACGAACCTTAACAAAGGGCCGTGGAACCTTTTGCTGGAGTACGCGCAAAAAACACAGGATCCTTCTTTTGATAATGGCTATAACTATAATTGCGGCTCTGCTGCAATAGCCTCTGCCTCATACTCTAAGAAAGGGCTAAGCATCCTGTTGCAGGCGAAGCGAAGCGAGAATATGTCGTTCCGCAGTAAGCGTTCACAATTGGGAACCTCTTCGTTTATCAATCATCTGCCAGCCTTTACACAAGACCAGACGTACGCATTAGCGGCACTCTACCCTTATGCCACCCAACTGGCTGACGGAGAATGGGCCTGGCAGGCAGAAACAGGCTATAACTTTAAACGTAAAACGGCGTTGGGTGGAAAATACGGCATGAATGTGAAGGCTAATTTCTCGCACGTTCGCTGGAAGGGCGTTACATACTATCAGGATATTGACATACAGCTTTCACGTAAGTTGAACAAGAGTTTTAAATTGAACCTGATGTATATGAATCAGCGTTACAATAAGACCGTAATAGAGGGAGATGGAGGTATGGTACGCTCTAACATCTTTATTGCAGACGGACTTTACCAGATTGCTCCCAAAGTTAAACTTCGTACTGAGTTGCAGTATCTGCAGACAGCCGACGATCAGGGAGATTGGGCATTTGGCCTTGTAGAACTCTCGTTGGCGCCCCGCTGGATGTTTACCATCAGCGATATGTGGAACAACGGCTCTACAAAGACGCATTATTATCAAGGATTGGTGACGTATAACATAAAGTCGCATCGTTTGCAAGCTGGCTATGGACGAACACGCGCCGGATACAATTGCTCTGGAGGTGTTTGCCGGTATGTTCCCGCTACTACGGGTTTTACTCTATCGTATAATTACAATTTCTAGATACTGAACATTGAGTATTGAAAAAGATATGAGCGGTAACAAATTTTCCATTTTCTCACTTTTCACTATTATCCTTTACCTTTTAACTGCATGCAGTTATATTAGCGAGGAAGAACGGCTTATCTATGTAAAGCCAGAACCAGCTAAACGTATGGTTCTTCTGGAGGATTTTACTGGTCAGAAGTGTGTAAACTGTCCAAAGGGAACAAAGATTATAGAGGAACTACAAAAAACATACGGAGATTCTGCCTTTATAGCCGTGGGTATTCACGGCGGACCTTTAAGCTTTGCTGGAAATGCTAAATATGAAGGCCTTTCTACAGATGAAGGCAACAAGTATTTTGAGCATTGGGGGCTGGAGTACCAACCCGTCGGGTTAGTAAACAGACATGGTGCTGTGAATTATACAGACTGGGCTGCTCACATAATAGAAGAAATGACCCGTCCCGCTCCCCTTGAGTTGACAGCTGATGCCACGCTTGATAAAGGCCAGTTAAGTATCATTGTAAATGCACACGGAACGGACGGAACGGTTGAGGGAAAGCTACAGGTTTGGGTGGTGGAAGATAGTATTACAGCCATGCAAATGATGCCAGAAGGTGGCGTCAATACCGATTATATACACAATCACGTGCTACGCGCTACTGCCAATGGCCTATGGGGAGATGACTTCAATGTGAATGAAGGGGAATGGGTTGAGAAACAACTGACTTTTCTCCCAGATGCAGCATGGAAGCCGGAACACCTAAGCATAGTCGCCTTTGTGTACAATACAGAAGGTGTACTGCAAGCCACGAAAACTAAATTAAGAATTGAAAGCTAGCATTTATCTATAAAACTTTAGTTAATCAAAAAAGAGTAAGCAACATGAAGAAAATTCTACTACTAACAACTGCATTGCTTGCATTAATCGCTGTTAAAGCACAAAATCTGGAATTTAAGTACCAAGGACAAGTGTTGGATGACAATGCCACCGTTACCATCGCTGCCGAAGAGGATTTCTTTGGTGAGATGTCTTGCGAAACCAATCCCAGTTCTGCGCCTCAGGACGGATTAGTGCTGAAATGTCCTGCCTCTGCTTTGGGAAGTACCATTACAGCCAACCTGCAGATTATGTCTAACACACTAAATGCTTCTTCCATCCAATGGTGTATGGGCGGTAACTGTACACTAGTGCGTCAGACACAGTTGACTAAGACTTTCAGTCCCGGTCCAACCGTACAGGTATTGTTGGATGCTACCAACATCACAAAAAAAGGCAGCCTCAAGGCCAAATTGACGGTGTCATCTAATGATAACACTAGGACTGTATTTATCCAGTTTGTGAATGGAGATGACGAGACTGGAATTCAACTCCCTTCCAGTTTCCTTGATGGAGAGAAAACTGGTGCCTCCCTCCAGAAAGGTTTGGATGGGTTTATCTACGACCTTAGCGGTCGCAAAGCAAATCCTGCAAGTCAAAAGTCAAAAGTCAAAAATCTCTATATAGTTAACGGAAAGAAAATACTAAAATAAACAGTTTTCTTTTCAAAATTCAGTTAAAAAATCAAAGAACATTAGTTAACCGTTTTTTACTGCCTAGTTAAGAAAATATTTTTCTCTAGTTAACGAGTAATTACTCTTACGTTGACTGGTAAATTACCCCTCACGTATGCTTTCAACTAATTTAAAGAAGAACCAATTAAACACACAAATATTATGAAAAAAACATTTACTCTATTTTTTGCCACTATAATGGCATTATGCAGTTATGCTCAAGAAAAAAACAGTGCAATACCCGAAGACTTTGGCACAACTGTCGTTCTGCAGGGAACCAAAACGGTAAAGATACCTTTTACCATCACCAACACAGGGTCCAACAACATTTCACACGTGACGTATGAACTTTCTTCCGACGGAGAAGTTATCAAAAAAAGACAAACTTCCATAAGCATCAGATCTGGAGAAAAAGGACAGATAACCCTTAGTATCAAGCCAGAGACAGAATGCAAGAAGAGTAAAATGGAATTTACCATTACCCAGGTAAATGGAAAGACCAACACATCAGAGAAGACAACTGCCACAGGAAATGTAGTAACCATCCTAGAGAAACCCGCTGTAACACCCTTGGTAGAGGAGTTTACCGGCACATGGTGCGGATGGTGTCCTGTAGGGTTTGATGGCATGGAACGTGCTCATGAGACATTTGGAAACAAGGCTTCTCTGATAGCCATTCATTACGAGGATCCAATGGCTGTAAGCGAATTTCAAAGTCTGGTAAGCAGAGTAGATGGTTTCCCCAGCGCGATTCTTGACAGAGGAAGTGATTTCTATCCTGCCGCAAACGATCTGAAGAAAAAAATTGAAAGTGATATAAATGAGAAAATTGCTGCGGGATCTATTGAGGTTAACGCGGCATGGGCAAGTGCCACCAAAAACGCCATAAATATTGTAACCAAAACAAAGTTCGTATATTCGGATGATAACGCAAACTATGCCATAGGTTATGCCATCACAGAAGATGGCATGAAAGGTTCAGGATCAAACTGGGCGCAGACAAACAACCTAAGCAAAAACAGCAGTTATAGTTCTATTCCTTTCTGGTACAATGCTCCATCGATGGTTACTGATATTGAATTCAATCACGTGGGCGTGGCAGCTTGGGGACTTGAGAATGGTATCGAGGGCTCCGTTAGTCGTGAATTTCAGGCTGGAGAAGAGCAGACATACACCTATAAAGCCAATATCAGTGGGAAGAAACTCATTCAAAATAAGAGTAAGCTGACAGTCATTGCCATACTCATAGACCGTAGCAACGGATCCATTGTAAATACGGCACAGACTACCATTGAAGATTACAACCCAACAGGTATAAATGACATAGAATCAACAGAAATGACAAATAACAAAAATAAGGATGATAAGTTCTATGACCTAAGCGGGCGAAAGGTTAATGCTCCGAAAAAGGGTGGTATATACATCGTAAACGGTAGGAAAGTCTCTATTGGGAAATAATTTCCGACTAAAACATAAAAACAAACACGACTAATCTTTATTCTCTCAAAATTCTTTCTTAAAAATTTATTGTTATGAAACACTGTATTATTATTTGTGCCATGTTTATGGCAGTTTGTACTTATGCACAGGAGCCTATATGGTGGGGTTACTTCAAGGAAGCAGATGCCAATGCCAGCAACTATAGCGGTGTAGGCACAGGATATGTTGAAAACTTTGAAACAGCCATCTACATTCCTGCGAATCATCCCGAGGTAGGCAATGCAACCATAAAAAGTCTCAAAATCTGGTATGGTGATGCCATTCCTGCAGCAACAAAAGCCTTAAAGGTTTGGATTTCTAAAGAGTTGCCCATTAATGCTGTTGGTACGGATTATCTGCAATCTGTAGATGTTTCCAAACTAAAAGGTGGGCCCAATGAGATACCATTAAACACACCTTACCCAATAAACAATGAGGGCATTTACGTAGGTTATACCATAGAGATGAATAATATGGCGTTCCCGCTATATAATGGTGGAGAGTGGTGCGAGAACTCTTTCTTTGTCCGTAGTTCTGAGAAGATAACAACCTGGAGTTCACTTAACAGCTTTGGAAAACTGGCTATGATGTTACTGGTGGACAATGCGGAGATAGAAAAGAATATTGCTTTACCCGCTGACTTCGGGACATCTTGTGCTGTTAAGGGACAGTCTGCTAAAGTTCCTGTCACCATTACGAATTTTGGGCTTAATCCACTGACGAGCATTTCATACACTATTACCACAGAGGGTGTCACATCAGCCGAGAAGACCATTCCTGTTAACAGTATTGCTTACAATGCAAGTAGTCCTGTAAACATAGAGTTCCCCGCTGACGAAGAACCCCGAAAGTATGAGAAAGCCCTGACTATCACTAAAGTAAACGGTGAGGATAATCCTCTAGCTAACAGAAGTGCTACAGGAAGCCTTATTACCATATTGGAAAAACCAACGGTTGTTCCTGTAGTAGAGGAATTTACCGGTACCTGGTGCGGATGGTGTCCTATAGGTTTTGATGCTATGGAACATGCTCACGAGATTTATGGAGATAATGTGATACTAATAGCCGTTCATAGTGATGATCCGATGAAAATTGACGGATATAACCCCATAGCTAAAAATATTAATAGCTACCCTAATTCACTTATCAACAGGGACGAAAATATGGACCCTACAGATGCAAATCTTCAGAATGCAATCAATCAGCAATTACAAGAAAAGATAACTTTAGCAGGTCTTCAGGTAAGCGCATCGTGGGTTAACGAATTAAAGCGTGCTATCAAGATAGAAACCAAAACCAAATTCGTCTATTCAGATGACAACGGCAACTATGGTATTGCATATATCATTGTAGAGGACGGAATGAGCGGTACGGGAAGCAGTTGGGCACAGGCCAACAATCTTAGCAACAACCCGAATTATTCTTCATCTTTTCCTTTCTGGTATAATTCTCCCTCAAAAGTTATAAATGTCAAATACAATCATGTTGCCGTAGCATGTTGGAGTATCGAGAAAGGTTTTAACAAATCTATCAATTCTACCATTAAAGCGGGAGAAACCCAGACACACAACTACAATGTCAGCATTAGTTCCAACACTCTTATTCAGAATAAGGAAAACCTGAAAGTTATCGCCTTACTTATAGACCGTTCTACCGGTCACATCGTTAACGCTGCTCAAACAACTATTCAGGACTCTCCTACTGGTTTGAACGAAGAAATAAGCGTGAAGGATGAGAAGTTGACTGGCGACGTCTATGATCTTTCCGGAAGGAAGGTTAACTCTCAATTACAAAAAGGCATATACATAGTAAACGGGAAGAAAATCATGGTGAAATAATGTCAGAATGGCGCGGAAAACGCCATTTTGACTGATAATGAACAAGTTGCACAGGGTTTGTTGTATCTGTATCAGAAAATAACATAAAAACGAAAGGAGGACATTATGATGACACAGAACAACCAAAACAGCTTCTTGCAACAGTTTGCACGTAACCTTGTTGACGAGGCGCGTGCCGGCAAGCTGGATCCTGTTATCGGCAGAGACGAGGAGATTAGACGTGTGTTACAAATCCTCTCTCGTCGTACCAAAAATAACCCTATCCTGATAGGTGAACCTGGAACGGGTAAGACTGCCATTGTGGAGGGTCTTGCACACCGTATTCTGAGAGGTGATGTGCCCGAGAATCTAAAAGAGAAGCAACTATACAGTTTGGATATGGGTGCTTTGGTAGCCGGAGCCAAATATAAAGGTGAATTTGAGGAACGTCTGAAAGGCGTAGTAAACGAAGTGGTTCAGAGCGAGGGTAACATTATTCTATTTATAGATGAGATTCACACCCTAGTAGGTGCCGGTAAAAGTGAGGGTGCTATGGATGCAGCCAACATTCTGAAGCCCGCCCTAGCCCGTGGCGAATTGCGTAGCATCGGTGCAACCACACTGGACGAGTACCAAAAGTACTTTGAGGTGGACAAAGCCCTAGAGCGTCGTTTCCAGACAGTAATGGTGGATGAACCTGACAGACTGGCGAGCATCAGCATTCTGCGTGGTCTGAAGGAACGTTACGAGAACCATCACCATGTACGTATTCAGGACGACGCCATCATTGCCGCCGTAGAACTCTCTACTCGTTATATTACAGAACGTTTCCTGCCCGATAAGGCTATCGACCTAATGGATGAGGCAGCAGCCAAACTGCGTATGGAACGTGACTCTGTTCCTGAAGAGTTGGATGAAATAAGCCGTCGTCTGAAACAATTGGAGATAGAGCGCGAAGCTATCAAACGCGAGGGAGACCAACCAAAGTTGGAAGCGCTAAACAAGGAAATCAGCGAACTGCAAGAACAGGAATCGCATTTCAAGAACAAATGGCAAGGCGAAAAGAACCTTCTGAACCATATTCAGCAGAACAAGCAACAGATAGAGAGTCTGAAGTTCGAGGCTGAAAGAGCAGAACGCGAAGGCAACTATGCCAAGGTAGCTGAGATACGATATGGTAAGCTGCAACAACTGGAGAAAGATATTGAGGCTACACAGCAGCAGCTGAAAGAGGCTCAGGGCACGGAAGCAATGCTGAAGGAGGAGGTCACTGCAGATGATATTGCTGATGTAGTAAGCCGTTGGACTGGTATCCCCGTTAGGAAGATGATGCAGAGCGAGCGTGAGAAGCTACTGCATCTGGAGGAAGAACTGCACAAACGTGTGATTGGTCAGGATGAGGCCATACAGGCTGTAAGCGATGCCGTAAGACGTAGCCGTGCAGGTATGCAAGACCCCAAACGTCCTATTGGCTCTTTCATCTTCTTAGGTACCACAGGTGTAGGTAAAACAGAACTGGCGAAAGCGCTGGCGGACTATCTGTTCAACGATGAAAGCATGATGACGCGTATAGATATGAGTGAATATCAGGAGAAGTTCAGCGTGACGCGTCTGATAGGTGCCCCTCCAGGATATGTAGGCTATGACGAAGGTGGTCAGTTGACGGAGGCTGTCAGGAGAAAGCCATATCAGGTAGTGCTCTTTGACGAGATTGAAAAAGCACATCCTGATGTCTTCAATACGCTGTTACAGGTATTGGACGATGGTAGGCTGACGGACTCTAAGGGTCGTACAGTGAACTTCAAGAACACCATCATCATTATGACCAGCAATCTGGGTAGCCAACTCTTTGCCAACGCTCCAACGGAGAAACTGGAGGAGACCAAGCAGGAGGTGCTGCAGTTGCTCCGCCAGACCATAAGGCCTGAGTTCCTGAACCGTATAGATGAAACCATCGTCTTCCATCCGCTTACACAGGGCGAGATTAAGCAGGTGGTTCGTCTGCAGATTAACGGCATTGCCAAGATGCTGGAGCAGAACAACGTGAAACTGAAGGTGACGGAGCCAGCCATAGAGTTGCTGGCAAGAGAGGGTTACGACCCCGACTTCGGTGCCCGTCCTGTAAAGCGTGCCATACAGCGGTTGCTGCTGAACGACCTAAGCAAGGCTATGCTGGGAGGCACATTGCAACAGAACGTACCCATAGAGGTGGATGTGGAAGATAATCATCTGACTTTCCGTAATGCTATGGGATAAAACATACCGAATGCTGAAGAAATATGCAATACACTACCCCACTCTGCTAAGACTGGGAATACCCATTATGATAGGCCAAATCGGTACTATCATAATGGGTATTATGGATACTGTGATGATTGGCCGGTACGGCACAGGGGAATTAGCTGCTGCGGGATTTGTAAATGCCATCATCGGACTAGTTGCAATATCGGCATTGGGTTTTTCCTACGGACTGACGCCTGTGGTGGGCTCCTTATTGGGAAAAGGTGAGAAGCAAAGCATTGCCCAGAAACTTAAGAACAGCCTGATGGCCAACAACATACTGGCCATTACAATGATGGCCGTGTTGGGAATGCTATACATGAATCTACACCGTCTAGGGCTACCTGAATATTTGTTACCGCTAATGCGTCCCTACCTGATTACACATATACTAAGCCTCATCCCGATGATGGCTTTTAATGCATTTAAACAGTTCTCTGACGGCATACAGGATACACGTATGCCTATGTGGATTCTTCTGGGCTGCAATGTACTGAATGTAATGGGCAACTGGCTACTGATATACGGAATAGGCCCATTCCCCGAGATGGGGTTGACGGGAGCAGGACTGGCTACACTAATAAGCCGATTTGCCATGTGGGTGACTTTTGCCTGCATCTTTCATTTTACAAACAGATATAAAACATACAGCAAGGATTTTCTAAAAGCTCATGTGTGCAAAGAAGATTTGAGACAGATGTTCCGTATAGGATTTCCTGTAATGTTACAGATGGGTATGGAAACGGCCAGTTTCAGCCTAAGCGCTTTTTATGTGGGTTGGCTGGGAACCACAGCAATGGCTGCCCATCAGATAATGCTTACCATAGCGCAACTCTGCTACATGTTATATTATGGTATGAGTGCGGCCGTAGCCGTTCAGGTAAGCTATTACAGAGGGGCGGGCAAAACAAGGGAAACACGCCACGTGGCTTTTGCAGGCCTGCATCTGAACCTATTGCTAGGTATGCTAACAGCCATTCCCATCTTGCTGCTCAGGAATCAGATTGGCGGATGGTTTGCCAACAGCGCTGAGGTGACAGCCCTTGTAGCTGCCGTTGTGATACCCTTATGCATCTATCAGTTTGGCGATGCCCTACAATGTACCTACTGCAATGCCCTAAGAGGCATGGAGGATGTAAAACCACTGATCTGGATTGCCTTCATTGCCTATTTCATTGTATCCCTGCCGCTGGGCTATCTGTTTGGCTTTACCTTGCATAGTGGTCTATGGGGGATATGGATGGCTTTCCCCTTCGGACTGACAACAGCGGGCATTTTATATTTGTATAGGTTTCTGAAAAGATGAAAATAGTTGCGAAAATACATACCGATTTTAAAACAAAATTCGGTGTACCGCGTCAAAGTGGACTGATAAAAGGTCTGAAGGGACGTATTGTCTTTGAGCCAGAATATCGCAATGTAGAGGCACTGCGAGGACTGGAAGGTTTCTCACACATATGGCTACTATGGGATTTCTCCGAGGCTCATAGAGAGGGAGAAAACTGGAGCCCAACGGTCCGTCCACCTCGTCTGGGTGGCAACCAACGTATGGGAGTTTGGGCGACAAGAAGTCCGTTCCGTCCCAATAACATAGGATTGTCATCCGTTCGTATTACAAAGATAGACTTACATACACCTGAGGGTCCCGTGATAGAAGTCGAGGGAGCTGATCTTATGGATGGCACACCGATTCTGGACATTAAGCCTTACCTACCCTTTACGGATTCACACCCTGATGCCAAAGGCGGTTTTGCTCAGGAACAGAACGAAAAGACGGAACCACTGAAAGTAGTGATTCCGCCTGATATTGAAGGTATGTTTGATTCAGAAAGACTGAAGGGCTTACATGGTGTATTGGCTGCCGATCCTCGTCCTCATTATCAGCAAGACCCAGAGCGAACATATGCTCTAGAATTTGCTGGATGCGAAATAAAATTCCGTGTTCGAAATGGAATTGTACTTGTTACCGAAGCTAAACGGATTTAAAGACTCATCAAATAAGCCTTGAATGAGGCAAAATCCTTTGACATAGAAACACTCTGCTTCTCACCTTTCATGAAGGCTTGCAGACGAGCAGGTATCTCTATATCGGTACCGCATATATCGTCAACAACCTGTTTGAACTTAGCTGGGTGAGCTGTTTCCAAGAAGAAGCCAACCTCACCTTCTCGCAATCCTTCCTGCAAAGCTCGGTATCCACATGCTCCATGAGGATCAAGCTGATAACCCGTCTCCGCAAGGCATCCGCGCATGGTCTGAGCAATCTCCTCATCGGTATATGTCGCACCAGAGATATCTGCACAAATAGCAGCATGGCTATGATGATAGAGGTCGAAAATGCGCGCAAAATTGCTAGGGTCTCCCACATCCATAGCATTAGCAATGGTTTGCACACTTCTCTTTGGATAATACGAGCCTGTCTGCAAGTAATAATAGAACACATCATTTTCATTATTAGCTGCAATGAATCTGTTTATAGGCAATCCCATCCGCTTTCCAAAAAGCGCAGAACAGATATTGCCAAAGTTGCCACTGGGTACACAGGCAACTACATTATCTGCAAGTCCTAACTTCTTGAGTTGTGCGTACGCATAAAAGTAATAGAAACTCTGAGGCAAGAAACGGGCTACATTGATACTATTGGCTGAAGTGAGCAACATGTGCTCATTCAAATCCTTATCTATGAAGGCACTCTTAACCAATGCCTGACAATCATCAAAAACGCCATCCACCTCGATTGCAGTAATATTCTGCCCCAATGTAGTAAACTGACACTCTTGAATAGGGCTTACCTTACCCTTGGGGTATAATACGTAAACGTGAATACCTTCAACACCAAGGAATCCGTTGGCTACGGCAGAACCGGTATCGCCACTAGTTGCAACAAGGACATTAACTTCCTTAAGGTCCTTAGAGTCCTTAAGGTCCCTAATGAAGTACTGCAATAGACGGGCCATAAAGCGGGCACCCACATCCTTAAAGGCTAAAGTGGGGCCATGAAAGAGTTCCAAACTAAAAATATTATCCTTAACCCTAACGGCAGGAACATCAAAGGAGAGGGTATCATAAACTATTTTGCGCAGTGCATCAGCTTCAACATCTTCACCAAAGAAACAGTCGGCTACCTGATAGGCTATCTTCTGAAAAGACAGGTTCTGGATATTGCCAAAAAAAGACTGCGGAAGTGGTTTGATACTCTGGGGCATATAAAGCCCTTTATCTTCTGCCAATCCCTTTACAACAGCTTTCTGAAGAGTTGCAAGGGGTGCTTTCCCATTTGTACTGTAGTATTTCATATTCTCATAAATTCTTTGATAAAGGCATCGCCTTCTATTGTTCCATATGCACCTTGGCATGCTGCACGCTCACTGAATACCTGGACGTTATCAGGCCTGACACCCGGATAATAAATGCTAAAAGGAATGGGGTCTGCAGTATGAGTACGGAGGGCAATAGGAGTTGGGTGGTCGGGCAATATAGCTACGGAAACATCATCATCAAGAGTAGGAAGTGCCTCAAGAATGGGACGAACCAATCGGTTATCCAAATTCTCAATAGTCTTCAGTTTGAGTTTCAGGTCACCATCATGACCGGCCTCATCGCTAGCTTCCACATGTACATATACAAAATCGTCTCCTTCGCGCAAGGCTTGGATAGCCGCCTCTGCTTTACCCTCATAATTTGTATCCCATAGTCCTGTAGCTCCCTTAACATCTATTACACGCAAACCAGCATATTTTCCGATGCCACGAATTAAATCAACAGCTGTTATCACAGAACCTTTACTAATCTGCGGATAGATGGTAGAAAGAGGAGTCATCTTAGGCCTGTATCCCCCACCCCAAGGCCAGATACTGTTGGCAGGATCCATACCTCGTTGCTGACGCTCTATATTTAGCGGATGATTCTTTAGCAATTGTTGACTTTTGATAATAAGAGAAGTCAGCAACTCTGCTGTCTCCTGTGCCTCAGGGATATCAGCACTAAGCATATAGTCACGCCATGGCTTCAGGGGGATATCATGTGGAGGTGTACATTTCAGATATTTGTTTCCGCCTTTGATAACCAATAGATGACGATATTGGACACCTGTATAAAAATGTATGCGCTCGTTTCCTAAACGTTCTTGCAGAAAACGAATAAGCACATCGCCTTCTTCGGTCTCCAGACGTCCACAGGAATGATTTTTCAGCAAATCGCCTTCCAAACAAACAAAATTACAACGCATAGCCAAATCGCCAGATTCCAGTTCTACACCAATGCTAGCAGCCTCCAAAGGACCACGTCCCTCGTAAACAACATGCTGGTCGTATCCCAATATACTGCTATTGGCAACTTCACTGCCTGGATGAAAGCCATCAGGTATGGTTTTTAAGAGGCCGTTCCTCCCGTGCTGAGCCACCCAATCCATGTGAGGTGTCTCAGCATATTCCAAAAGGGTTTTACTTCCAAGCTGGGGTATAGGCCAATCGGCCATACCATCGCCTAAGATAATAAGATGTTTCATTTGAATGGATAATGGATAATGGGCTTACTAAGCTAGGCTCATGATGTCTGCAAAAACACCTGCTGCGGTAACGCTGGCACCAGCTCCGTATCCCTGAATGAGCATAGGATACTCATTGTAACGTTCTGTGGTAAGGAGTACAATATTATTTGAACCTTCAAGCACGTAGAATGAATGATCCCGACTAAACTCCTGAAGAGAAACGCTGGCTTTTCCATTCTCAAACTTAGCAACGAAACGCCAAACCTTATTCTCCTTTTCGAGAACAGCACGACGAGCCTCGAATTCTGCATCCAACGATGGTAGGTTCTTCCAGAAATCCTCTATACTACCCTCAAAGAAACGCTCAGGAATGAACAATTGGGTTTCTACATCTTCCTGGTTAATCTCATAACCAGCTTCACGAGCTAATATCACCAATTTACGAACAACATCTTTTCCACTGAGATCGATACGTGGATCGGGTTCGCTATAGCCCTCAGCCTTGGCCATCTCTACGGTCTTACTGAAAGGAATGTCCTTGCTAATAGTATTGAATATAAAGTTCAATGTTCCACTTAGAACCGCCTCTATGCGTAGAATCTTATCACCAGAATTGCAGAGGTCGTTAATAGTGCGGATAATAGGCAGTCCTGCCCCCACGTTAGCCTCAAAAAGGAATTTAACGCCACGCTTCTGGGCTATATGCTTAAGTTCACTATAGTTAGCATAATCGCTACTAGCAGCTATCTTGTTGGCTGCCACAACATTGATATTATGCGTCAGGAAATCCTTATAAAGTCCCGCAACCTCTTCACTGGCAGTACAATCAACAAACACGCTATTGAAAATATTCATGCCAATCACCTCGTCATGCAAACGCTGGATATTGCTGGGCTCTGCATTCTTTAGGTTTTCACGGAAATTCTCCAAATCCAATCCTTCCCTACGGAACATGGCATTGTGTCCACTGGCAATACCAACCACATTCAGTTTCAGGCGGAGTTCACGTTTCAATTTTTCTTGCTGCTGATGAATCTGCTCAATTAAACTTCCACCCACGGTTCCTACACCACAAATGAAGATATTAAGCACCTGATACTCACTCAGGAAGAATGAATCGTGAATAACATTCAGCGCCTTACGCAAATAGTTCTGGTTGATGACAAACGAGATATTAGTCTCGCTAGCACCCTGCGCACAAGCAATGACACTGATACCACTGCGTCCCAATGTACCAAACAACTTGCCGGCAATACCAGGGGTATGTTTCATATTCTCACCTACTACAGCTACAGTAGCCAAGCCTTTCTCGGCTATCATGGGGAACATAGCGCCATCCTCTATCTCTTTCTGGAATTCAAGATTGAGGACGCGGCAAGCCTCATCGGCATCTACATCCTGTACGCCAATACTGGTATTATTCTCAGAACTTGCCTGGCTTACCATAAAAACACTGATACCATTATCAGCCAAACAGGTAAAGATACGTCGGTTTACACCAATAACACCTACCATAGAAAGACCAGATACAGTAATCAGTGAAGTTCCCTTAATACTACTGATACCCTTGATACTACGCTTGTCATCCTCCACAACATCTTTTATGATAGAACCAGGTGCATCTGGGTTAAAGGTATTCTTGATAAGTATGGGTATATTCTTAATGC
>JAEEGL012103930.1_pt1 | contig 33764 bp, 22 predicted proteins | sample 9134231 | NCBI WGS metagenome assembly JAEEGL01 (sample SAMN16246548, study PRJNA631951) | gut metagenome | biome: gut microbiome; feature: rumen; material: fiber-attached | host: Bos | place: Iran: Karaj | collected 2018-10 | reverse complement strand
GCGCACAACAGCTTTTTCATTGAGAATCATCCTTTCAAATCCGTTTACTTGCGCGGGATCGCAGGGATAAGCGCGTTTTTGTTTTATGGGAACGCTCAGTCCAGGGCGTACATGCCTTCGTACTTCTTTTCACGCTCCCTGAGCCATCGACCGCCGGTAAAGTCCGGGATCGGCACGCTCTGGCTGCCCATTGCGACCGAAAGCTCGCTCAGCGCGGTGATCGCCATCCAGCTCGCGGTGTCGTAGGTGTCGATGGGCGGGGTCATGTCGTTCTGTACGCTCTCGACAAAGGCCCTGAGCACCAGATAGTCCATGCCGCCGTGCCCGCCGCGCAGGCCGAACTGCTCGTATTCTTCCCAGAGGGGATGCAGGTACTTTTTCATGTATTCGCTGTCGCTCTCCCAGCGGTGCGTCCAGTGGCCGCCGTCGGGCGGGCTCATGCCCTCGATGTAGATGGAGCGGTTGTCCTCCATCCATATGCCCCTCGTGCCCTGGATCACGCCGCCGCGGCTGTAGGGGCGGGGCAGCGTGCAGTCGTGCGTCAGCACGACGGTTTCGCCGTTTGCGCATTTGATCATCGTGGTAACGATGTCGCCCTCGTTCACGCTGGCGTTTGCAAGGGGCGAATCCGCCCTGTGTTCCTTGAGCCAGCAGCTCAGGCCTGCGGCTTTGGAGGCCATGCTCGTAAGATACAGCATGCGGTTGCCGCGGTTAATGTTCAGGTATTTGGCGATGGGTCCAAGCTCGTGCGTGGGGTAGAGCTCGCCGTTTCTGTTCAGAAAATGGCGCTGCCGGTAGTGGCGGTTTATGTCGCCGTTGCCGATCTCGTCGCGCAGATCGTGCCGGTAGCCGCCCTCGCAGTGGACGAGTTCACCGAAGACACCCTGCCGCACCATGTTCAAAAGCGTCATTTCCTCGCGGCCGTAGCAGCAGTTTTCAAGCATCATGCACTCGATGCCCGTGTCCTCGTAGGTGCGCACGAGGCGCCAGCAGTCGTCCAGCGAATTGGCGCCGCCCACCTCGGTTGCGGTGCGCTTGCCCGCCTTCATCGCGGCGATGCAGATGTCCAGATGCGTTTCCCAGCTGGAAAAAACCATCACCGCGTCCACGTCCGCGCGCCTGACCAGGCTTTCGTAGCGGTTTTCCGCGGCGGGGTACGCGCCCTTTTTTTCTTTGACCAGCTCCTGCGCGGCCTTTACCCTGTCCGGATATACGTCGCACACGGCCGTTACCTGCACGTCCTGCATCTGCAAAAGCGTGTCCAACTGGCTTCTTCCGCGTCCGCCCAGACCCACGACGCCCAGGCGCACGGTGGGGCCTACCGAGCCCATCTTCATGATACGATCCTCCGCTTGTTTTTATTATTCGAAAAACGGACAGAGCCGTGCAGGCTCTGCCCTGATATGTTTTGTTCCCTGCGCGGGGTCAAGCCCTGCTACGCCCGCGCCCGGCGTTATTCACTCTGTCACAGCTTCGGGGGCTGCAGCTTCTTTGTGAACACGCTCTGCAAAAGGTACTTGTTGGTGTCCATGTACACGTACACGCGCTTGGAACGCACGAAGTACAGCGTGGGCAGCGCCAGCACGACGAACGCGCCCGCGCAGATGGCCACGAGGCCCCAGTTGCTTATGATCGGCGTAGAGCACAGTATGAACACGAAGCTTAAGCAAATGAAGGCGAGGATGTGCCAGTGCTTTAAGAAGCTGTCGTCGCGGCGGGCGATCTTGCCCGCGAGCACGTAGGCGATGTAGGAAGCGCAGAAAAGCAGCGCAGACTGGAACAGGCTGATCATCACGTACCAGAACTTGTAACCGCCGCCGAAATCGATATCGCTCAGGCGCGAAAGCGTCACGATCATCAGTATGATCACGTACACGCCCAGCAAGCACAGCGCGCCGGCGATGACGTAGCTTGCGATGCGCGCGGCCAGCACGCCGCCGCCAATCGTGTCGTAGGGGTGCGAGCCCTCGTCTTCCTTGGGGTCGCCGTCGGTGATGTGCAGCAGGCGGTACAGCGCGCGGCTTTTGCGCATCTGCTCTGTCTTGTCGCTCTGCACGACGAAGATCAGTACGGCCAGCATGAACAGAAGCGCCGCAAGATAATAAACCTTGTAGCCGTCCGCGTAGACGCTCAGCAGCTTGATCAGGAAGTAAACTGCTTCCGCGGCGCCCGCACCCAGCATGATGTAGGTGGTCACGGCCGTCTTGCGGATCACGCCCAGCAGGGACAGGAGATACGCCGCGGTCATCGCGATCAGAATCACCCGGAAGATGACCGTGTCGGCTTCGGCGGGCTCTTCCATCACGCCGTATCGGGAGGAGAGCGTATCGCTCATGTCTTCGCCGCTGTCGTTCAGGGCGTCCATGTCGTATTTGCTGTTGAATTCGGCTTCGGCCGCCTTATAGGCGGTGTAGTCGATCAGGTTGTCGTAGTAGCGCTGGCGCAGCTCGGTCATTTCGCCGGCGATGTCCGCGACCTTGGCCGAGTAGTCCATCGCGCCGTGGAAGCTTGCGCTCATCGAAAGGGAGCACAGCATGAACACCAGCAGGGGGATCAGCATGCATACCGCGTTGAATTTGGGCTTTTTGAGTATAAAGTAGCTCAGCGTCAGCGCCGCAGGCACGCCGGCCAGCGCGTAGATCCCGCCGAGGCAAGCCGCGACGATGAACACGATCGCGCTCACGACGCCCAGGCACGCCACGGCGATCTGCCAGCCCTTGACCTGATTTTTCCCGCTCACAAAGCCGATCACGGAAGCGCACTTGCTGCCGAGGAACGCCTTCGCGCCGCTGAAGGGATCGTAGCTTTCGGCTTCGCCTTCCTCGGCGGGCGGGGGAGACATGCGCCGCACGCGCCTTTCGGCGTCGGCCCTGCGCGTCTCGGGGCGAACGCGTCCGACGGGACGCGGCATATCGCCGGGTTCGTCATATTCCCCGGCGCTTTCGCTCTGCGCGTTTTCGTCGGGCTCGATGTACAGCGGTTCCTCGGTTCCCACGCGTTTTCCGCAGGCGGGGCACTGCTGTTCTTCGTCGTTCATTTCCTGTCCGCAATAAGGACAAAGCTTCATTCAAATCACTCCCGTTGCATTGGTTTAAAGCTATTATCGCACAATTCGGAACAAATGTCAATGCTTTTGAAACATTGTGACCTATTTTGTAACAATTTTCCTCAGACGGCTTCGAGCGCGTTTTCGAGGTCGGCGATGAGGTCGCTGCTGCTCTCAAGGCCGCAGCTCAGGCGCACCATGCCCGAGGGGATGTCGGCCTTAAGCAGCTGCTCGTCCGTCATCTGCCTGTGGGTGGAGGCGGCGGGGCACAGGCAGCAGGTCCTGGCGTCGGCCACGTGCGTTTCGATCGCGGCGAGCTTCAAAGCCTTCATGAAGCGCTCCGCGGCCTGTCTGCCCCCGCGCACCTCGAAGGACACCACGCCGCAGGTGCCGTTCGGCATGTATTTCTTCGCGCGCTCGTAATACCTGTCGCCCTCCAGCGAAGGGTAGCTGACCTTTTCGATCTTGGGGTGCGTGCTCAGGAATTTGGCGACGGCGTAGCCGTTTTCGCAGTGCCTGGGCATACGCACGTGCAGGCTTTCGAGGCCCAGATTCAGTATGAACGCGTTCTGGGGCGACTGGATCGAGCCGAAATCGCGCATCAGCTGCGCCGTGCATTTGGTGATGAACGCGCCGCCCAGGCCGAACTTTTCGGCGTAGACGATGCCGTGATAGCTTTCGTCCGGCGTCGTCAGGCCGGGGAACCTGTCCGCGTGCGCCATCCAGTCGAACTTGCCCATGTCGACGATCGCGCCGCCCACCGCCGCGCCGTGGCCGTCCATGTACTTCGTGGTGGAATGCGTCACGATGTCCGCGCCCCAAAGGCCCGGCTTACAGTTAACGGGCGTCGCGAAGGTGTTGTCCACGATCAGCGGAACGCCGTGCCCGTGCGCGGCCTTTGCGAACAGCTCTATGTCCAGCACGGTCAGAGCGGGGTTTGCGATCGTCTCGCCGAATACGCATTTGGTGTTGGGCCTGAAGGCGGCGTTCAGTTCCTCCAAAGTGCAGTCCGGGCTTATGAACGTGGTCTCGATGCCCATGCGCGCCATGGTCACGCTGATCAGGTTGAACGTGCCGCCGTAGATCGAGGAGGAGCACACGATGTGATCGCCCGCCGAGCACAGGTTGAACAGCGCAAAGAAATTCGCGGCCTGCCCGGAAGAAGTGAGCATCGCGGCCGAGCCGCCCTCCAGCGCGCAGATCTTTGCGGCGACCATGTCGTTCGTGGGGTTCTGAAGGCGCGTGTAGAAATACCCGCTGGCCTCCAGATCGAACAGCTTTCCCATGTCCTCGCTGGTTGCGTATTTGAAGGTGGTGGACTGTATGATGGGAATCTGCCTGGGCTCGCCGTTTGCGGGCGTGTAGCCCGCCTGTACGCACTTCGTATCCTGTGTGATGGACATATCTGTATCCTCCGTCTGTCGATTTATTGTGATCCCGATCCCGTCTTCAGGCGTCACGGGATCCGGAATTCGATCGCGTTTTTGATGTTGTCTATGATGAAACTGTCCGTTTTGTCGCTCTGTTCGCCGTCCAGCGTCCAGCGGATGGGCTCGTCCATACGGAATTCCGCGTGAGAGATCTTGTGCAGCCGCAGCTTGTCGTCAAAGCGCTTCTGGGCGATCTGACTGAGCAGCTTCGAGCATTCGATCGCGTTTTTCGGTTTTTCGACCAGCATCATCTCGAACAGGCCGTCGTCGAGGTTGACCTGATTTTTGTCGATCGTGAGGATGCCGGCAAGGGACGTGGAGTTCGTGATCGAGCCGAAGATGTATTCGCCCTCGAAGGACCCTGCGTCGGTTTCGATGCGCGCGCAGACGGGCTTGATCTGCCACAGCTCCTTCATGCCCTCCAGCACGTAGGCCAGGTGTCCGAGCACGTTTTTCATCGCCTGCGGCGTCGCGTAGGAAGCCTTCGTGAACGCGCCGAAGGAGGCGGTGTAGACAAAGTGCCTGCCGTTGAAGCGGCCGATGTCCAGAAAGCGCGACTGCCCGTCCACGGCGTCGCCCGCCGCTTTGATCAGATCGCGGTTCAGGCCCAGCGTGGCGCCCAGATCGTTGGTGGTGCCGCAGGGCAGGTAGCTGATGGGCGTCTTCGCGCCGGCTTCCAGAATGCCGGTGATGACTTCGTTGAGCGTACCGTCGCCACCCGCGCAGGCGACAAGATCGAATCCCGCCGCGTATTCGCGGGCGATCTCGGTCGCGTGACCGGCCTTCGCGGTCATCATGACCGTCGGCATGTATCCGCCGGCACAGAAAACCTCCAGTATGCCGCTAAGGTTCTTGGCAGCCTTTTTCTGTCCCGCGCAGGGATTTACGACGAATAAGAGCTTTTTGAGCATGTGTCACTCCGTTTTGCGGGGCTCTTTGCCCCGACTTTTGATTCTGCTCCGGTACAGGACGGCCGCGCAGGCGAGACTTAGGAGCAAAAGGGCCGTGCACAGCGCGCTGCCGTTGAGCCCCGTGTCCCCGCCGCTGAGCCAATTTGTCTCCACGTAAAACGCGCCGCCGAACGGATAGTGCCCCAAAAACCGCTGCCCCGCGGCGAAACCGGAAAACAGGCAGATCTCGGGGACGAGGCTTGTGTTCAGGACGTACAAAAGCGCGGCCAGAACGCCCCACATAAGCGCGTTCAGCATAAGCAGCACGTTAAAACCGCCATAGAGGTACCACGCCGCACCCGCCTGCGCAAGGGCGGAGCACAAAAGCGCCGCGGGCAACGGAAGCCGTATCTCTCCGATCAGCCCGCCACGGATCCACAGCGCCTGAAAGCAGCCGATAAGCGCCCACAGAAGCCACTCGGCGGCGTTTCCGAAGCTCACGCGGCTGAGAACGCGCACCTCGCCGAGCTGCCTCAAAAGCTGTACGCAGCTCAGTCCCACAAACAGCGACGCGGCCGGCAGCACAAGATACAGCGGCCGGAAGGCTTTATGCCCGGCGCTTTGCCGTCTCAGAATCAAAAGAACGAGACAGCCGAAGGAGAGCGCAAAGCAGTTTGCGAGCCCGTCCGCGTTGTCCCAAAGGAAGCGCCAGAAAGCGGGGGCGAGGCGATAGGTGCCGTCGCTTAAGTTCATCGCGGAAAACAGGCGTGCAAGCACGTACAGCGCGGCCACCCGTCCGATATAGAGCAGCGCCGGCGCCATCAGAAAGCCCAAAAGCGGCAGCATAAACCGATGAAAGACTTCGGTCGGTTTATGCTTGCTTTCTGCCTTCTCTGCCGTGCTTTGCATGTCTGTCTTCTGCCTGCTGTCGCCGGGCGTGCGCCTGTCCGGAAAGGCGGACGAACGCACGCCCCGCGTTTATTCTATTTCCTCGTACACCAGAGGCGGCGCATTGACCGCTTCGTCCGAAACGGTGAGCGCGTCCGTCAGGTATTTTTTCGCGGTTTCCACGTCGCTGATCGCGCCCGTGTGCAGCGTCACGAGGCTTTCGCCCTTTTGGACCCTGTCGCCGAGGCGCTTGTTCATGATAAGGCCCACGGCCGGGTCGATTTCATCTTCCTTTCTCTCCCTGCCCGCGCCCAGCGCCTTTGCGGCGTAGCCGACCAGGTTCGTGGAGATATGGGTAAGGAAGCCGTCCCTTTCCGCCGTAAGCTCGAGGCGCTTTTCGGCCTTCGGAAGCAGCGAGGTGTCGTAGACCACTTTCGGATCTCCGCCCTGATTTTCGATCATTTCGGCAAATTTCGCAAGGCCTTCGCCGCTTGCGATCTTGGATTCGAGCAGCCGTACGCCTTCGTCCGCGGTTTCGACCGCGCCGGAAAGCCTGAGCATCTGCGCGCCGAGGCGCAGCGCGACCTGCTTGAGATCCCCTTCGGTCCTGCCTGCCAGTATGTCCAGCGCCTCTTCGACCTCGAGCGCGTTTCCGACGTAGCGGCCGAGGGGCTGGTTCATGTCGGTCAGCAGCGCGGCAAAGCGCCTGCCGGTGCGGCTGCCGATGGAGACCATGGCCTTGGCCAAACGCCGCGCGTCCTCGACGGTCTTCATCATCGCGCCGCTTCCGACCTTTACGTCCAGCACGATCACGTCCGCGCCGGAGGCGATCTTTTTGCTCAGGATGGAGGAGACGATCAGCGGCATCACGTCCACTGTCGCCGTCACGTCCCTGAGCGCGTAGAGCACCTTGTCGCAGGGCGCAAGCGACGCGGTCTGGCCTATGATCGCAAGCCCCATCCTGTCCACGGAGCGCATGAAGCGTTCGGTGTCCATGCTCACGGAAAAACCGGGGATGGCCTCGAGCTTGTCGAGCGTTCCGCCCGTAAAGCCGAGGCCCCTTCCGCTCATTTTGGCGACCTTCACGCCGCAGCAGGCGACCAGGGGCGCAAGCACCAGACTCGTCGTGTCGCCCACGCCGCCCGTTGAGTGCTTGTCCACCTTCACGCCGCTTATCCCGGACAGATCGAGCATGTCGCCGGAGGAGGCCATTTCCATGGTCAGATCCACGGTCTCGCTTTCGCTCATGCCGTTGATGGCGATGGCCATCAGCATCGCGCTGATTTGATAGTCGGCGAAGCGCTTTTCGGTCACGCCCGTGACGAATTCATGGATTTCCTCTCTTGTCAGCTCCCCGCCGAAGCGCTTTTTGTACAGGAGAGCGTCAATGCCGGCCATCAGGCCCACCACATTCCGCCCGTGGACTCAAACATCATCGTGGCCTTCAGCATGTCGATGGCCTTTTTGAGTCCTTCGGGTACGCTCATCAGACTGTCCTCGTGCTCGATGGAGATCATCCCGTCGTAGCCGACCATCCTGAGCGCGCTCATCATGTCCTTCCAGACGGAGGCGTCGTGGCCGTAGCCGACCGAGCGGAAGATCCAGGCGCGGTTGATCTCGTCGCCGTAATGCTTGGTGTCCAGCACGCCGTTCTTGGCGGTGTTGATCGCGTCGATCTTCGTGTCCTTGGCGTGGAAGTAGTAGATCGCATCGCCCAGATACCGTATCGCCGCCACGGGATCGATGCCCTGCCAGAACAGGTGGCTGGGGTCGAAGTTCGCGCCGATGACGGGGCCGACCGCGTTTCTGAGCTTGAGCAGCGTCTCGGGATTGTATACGCAAAAGCCCGGGTGCATTTCAAAGGCGACCTTTTTGACGCCGTGCGCCTTTACGAATTCGACTTCCTTCTTCCAGTAGGGGATGAGCACCTGATTCCACTGGTAGTCGAGGATGTTCGTAAAGTCGTCCGGCCAGGGGCAGGTCACCCAGTTGGGCGTCTTGTCCTCGGCGCTGCCGCCGGGGCAGCCGGAGAAGGTGACCACGGTCTCGACGCCCAGCTTTTCAGCCAGGAGCACCGCATTTTCAAAGTCCTCGTGGTACATGCGGGCAACTTCCTTGTCCGGGTGCACGGGGTTGCCGTGCGTGGAGAGCGCCGCGATCTCGAGGTGATACTTTTCGAGCGTCGCCTTCATCTGATCGATCTTTTCGGGATGCGCCAGGAAATCCTTGGGATCGCAGTGCGCCTTGCCCGGGAAGCCGCCGCAGCCGATCTCTACGGCCTGCACGCCCAAAGAGGCGAGGTACTCGCACGCCTTGTCGAAAGGTCTGTCCTGAAGCAATACCGCAAATACGCTGAGTTTCATTTGAAAATCCTCCTCGCTTTCTATTATATGCTTATGTTTCCCCTCGCGGGGCCGTGTTCGGTTTGTATTGAGCCGTCCTTGTGCGCGTCAGCCGAAGATCGCGTCGATGAATTCGTGCGCCTCGAAGGGCTGCATGTCGTCCAGACCTTCGCCCACGCCTATGTAGCGCACGGGCAGGTTCAGTTCGTGCCGGATCGCAAGGGCGATGCCGCCCTTGGCCGTGCCGTCGAGCTTGGTCAGAACGATGCCGTCGAGCTTCGTAACGTCCATGAACACCTGCGCCTGATTTAAGCCGTTTTGGCCGGTGGTTGCGTCCAGTACCAGCAGCGCGTGCATCTCGGCCTCGGGGAACTCCCTTTCCACGATGCGCGCCATCTTTTTGAGCTCCTCCATCAGGTGCGTCTTGTTGTGGAGCCTGCCCGCCGTGTCCACCAGCATGACGTCCGCGTGGCGCGCCTTGGCGGCCTGAATGCCGTCGTAGACGACGCTGGCGGGGTCGGCGCCTTCCTGGCGCTTGACGATGGGCACCTCGGCCCTGTCTGCCCAGACAGTCAGCTGCTCGGCGGCGGCCGCGCGGAACGTATCGCCGGCCACGATGACGACGCGGCGGCCGACGGTCTTTAAGCGGCTCGCCAGCTTACCGATGGAGGTCGTCTTGCCCACGCCGTTTACGCCGATGACGAAGATGACGGAGGGGTCGTTGAGCACCATGGGCGGCGCGATCATTTCCCTGACCAGTATATCCTTGAGCAGCTCCTTGGCCTTTGCGGGGTCCTTTATGTTCTCCGACTGTACCCTGCGCTTCAGTTCGTCAACGAGCTGCGAGGAAAGCTTGCCGCCCACGTCGCTCATCACGAGGATGTCGGTCAGCTCCTCAAAAAAGTCCTCGTCCAGTTCCTTGGTGTTCTCCACCAGTTCGTTCATCTGTGCGCCGACCTTGCCGCGCGTGCGGCTAAGGCCGTTTATGATCTTGCTGAAAAGTCCCATCGCGTTTGCTCCTTCATGTGTATCGTGCCGCCCCGAAAAGGGGCGCGTTTCTCTGTCACACCGCCTCGGCCAGTTTTACGCTCATCAGCTTGGATACGCCCTTTTCCTCCATCGCTACGCCGTAGAGCGCGTCGCAGGCTGCCATCGTGCCCTTTCTGTGGGTGACGACCACGAACTGCGTGTTGTCGGAATAGCTCTTCAAATATTCGGCGAAGTTGTCTATGTTCGCGTCGTCCAGCGCGGCCTCGATCTCGTCCAGCATGCAAAACGGCGTGGGCTTCAGTTTGAGCATCGCAAACAGTATCGCGATGGCGGTGAGCGCCCTTTCGCCGCCGCTGAGCAGGGAGAGCAGTTGCAGCTTCTTGCCCGGCGGCTGCGCGGCGATCTCTATGCCGCTTGTCAAAGCGTTGTCCGGGTCCTCCAGGCTGATCTTTGCCTGCCCGCCGCCGAAGAGCGCGGTGAAGGTTTCGCCGAAATACGTGTCCAGCAGGGCGAGCTTTTCCGTAAACTGCTTTTCCATCTTGCCGCCGAGCTCGTTTATGATGCCCATAAGGTCTTCCCTTGCGCGCATCAGATCGTCCCTTTGGCTGCTGAGCTCCTCGTAGCGCTCCGTCACCTCGCGGTATTCGTCCATGGCACTCACGTTCACGCTGCCCAGCGCCTTGATCTCGGTCTTGATCGCGTTGATGCGCTTTTCGCCCTCGGAGAGCTTGAAGTCGTCCCTGCGGAATTCGCCCGCGCCCTCGAGGGTCAATTGATAGTCCTCCCAGATGCGGTTGGTCAGGTTGGTCAGGTCGCCCTCTATGCGCTGCCTGAGCAGCTCGATCCTGTGGGCGCGCTCGCTGAGTTCCTCGGCCTCGCGGGTCAGACTTTCGATTTTTTCGTTCAGGCCGCGCAGCTTGTCCTGCGCGCCGAGGCGCGCCTTGTCCGCGTTTTCGAAGCGCGCACGTGTGTCGGTAAGTGATTTCCGCGCGATGCCGAGGGCCGCTTCTTCGCTGTGCAGCCTCTCCGCGTCCGCCTGTTCGCTCAGGGACAGCTTTTTTAAGTTCTCCTCGGCCTCGGCCAGCATCCTGCGCGTGTCGCCCTTTTGATTTATGAGGCGGTTCAGCTCCGCTGTGCGCAGCTCCAGATCCTTTTCGGAGGCGCCGTAGGCGATGCGCTCGCCCGTGACCTGCTCCCGTAGCGCGTTCACCGCGGGGCGCAGGCGGTTGAGCTCGCCCTGCAGACGCGCGGCCTCGCTGCGCAGCCGGTCGCTGGATTCCTGGCTGAGCTGCTTTTGGTTTTGCAGCTCCTGTTCGGTCTTTGCGATCTCGTCCAGCTGCTGCTTTAAATTCTCTTTTTCGTTTTCGAGTTCCTTCACGCTTTCCAGCTGCCTGTCCCAATCCTCCTGCGCCTGCGTCAGGTGCGCCTGCGCGCGGGTCAGGGCGATCTGCTGCTGATGGAATTCGTCGAAGGCCTCCTGCCTCGAAGCTTTGAGAGATGCGCGTTTTTCGGAAAGCTGCTTCAGATCGCTTTCGTACTGCCTGAGGCGTGCGTTCATCTGCTCGAGCTTTTCGCCGGTTTCCTTGATCTCCCTTTCGCGGGACAGAAGGCTTGTCATGCGGCTGACGGTGCTGCCGCCGGTCATGGAGCCGCCCACGTTCATCACGTCGCCGTCCAGCGTCACCAGGCGGAAGCTCTGCCGGCCCGCCCTGTGGATGGGGATGCCCAGCGTAAGGTTTTCGGCGATCACCGTCCTGCCCAGCAGGTTTTCGGCGATGCCGCGGTATTTTGCGTCGAAGGTCACCATCTCGCTTGCGACGCCGACGCAGCCGGGCATCGAAAGCACCCGGCGCTCGTTCATGTCCAGCGTCCTCCCGCGCACGGCGCTGATGGGCAGAAACGTCGCCCGGCCGAAGCGGTTGCGCTTGAGAAAGTCGATCAGCTCCTTGGCGTCTTCCTCGGTGTCTACGATGACGTCCTGAAGCGCTGCGCCCAGCGCGGTCTCCACCGCCTTTTCGATGCGCGCGTCCGCGTGGATGACGTTGGCCACCACGCCGTGCACGCTCGCCATGCCGAGGCGGGAAGCTTCCTTGAGCACCTGCTTTACGGAGAGATTGTAACCCTCGTAATCGCGCTGCATTTCGTTCAGGAGCTTTGCGCGGCTGCTGAGCTCCTGCCTTTGCGACAATAGCTCGTTGGCGTCGCCGCGCATGCGCTCGAATTCTTCGCCCGCGCGCTTCGTTTCCTCGTTCAAGCGCATCGCGTCGCCGCTCAGATCGTTCAGGCGCTTCGTTTCCTCGTCCAATTGATCCTGGGCGCTTTCGAGTAGCTTGGACAGGTTTTCGGTCTGCACCTCGCTCTTTTGCAGGGACTGATCCAGACTGCGTATCTGCGTTTCGATCGCCTGGGTCAGGGCCGTCAGCCTCGCCTGCTCGCTCCTTGCGTCGCCCAGCGCGTTCATCGCGCTGATGACGGCTTCCTTGGCGTCTTCGGCGCTTTGCTCGAGCTCCGTAAGGTTTTCTTCCGCCTTGCTCAGCTCTTCCTCGCGCGCTTTGAGCGCTTCGGCCTCGCGCTTCGTCTTGGCTTCGAATTCGCTCAGCGCCGCCTGCAGATCTTCTATGCGCTTGCTTAAGCCCTGCTCGCCCTGCGAGGCGGTTTCCTTTTCGGCCTGCAGGCGGGCTCTTTCCTTCTGATAGCTGCTCAGCCTTTCGCGCAGCACGCCCGCGCTGCCTTCGGCGGCCTCCACTTCGCGGATTAGCTCCTGTAGCTCCTCCCGCAGCGAGGCGCTCTCTCTTTCGCCCTTTTCGAGCTCGGCCTGACTTGCCTCACGCTCCTGCGAAAGATTTGTGCGGGCTTCCTCGTTTGCGCCCGTGTCCTGCGAAAGACTGCTCAGGCTTTCGTCCAGCTCCTGTATGCGCTCCGTGTACCTTTGGCTGCGCACGCAGAAGGCGTTGAGCTCCAGATCCTTCAGTTCGTCCCGCAGCGCGAGATACTTGCGCGCGTCCTCGCTTTGCAGCCGAAGGGGTTCTATGCGCTCCTCCAGACTCTCGACAAGGTCGTTTACGCGGTCCAGGTTCTGGCTCGTGTTTTCGAGGCGCTTTTCCGCCTCGGTCTTTCGGGTCTTGTATTTCACGATGCCCGCCGCCTCTTCAAACACCTGGCGGCGTTCCTCGTTTTTCTGGCTCAGGATTTCGTCCACGCGCCCCTGGCCGATGATGGAATAGCCGTCGCGGCCCGTGCCGGTGTCCCGGAAAAGGTCCACGATGTCCTTGAGCCTGCAGGGCTGGCTGTTGAGCAGGTATTCGCCCTCGCCCGTCCTGTAGGCGCGGCGCGTTACCGCCACCTCGCTGTAGTCGAGGTTGAGCGCGCGGTCCTCGTTGTCGAAGGTGAGCGTCACTTCACAGTAGCCCGAACGGCGGCGCTTGTCGGTGCCGTTGAAGATCACGTCCTCCATCTTGCTGCCGCGAAGCTGCTTTGCGCTTTGCTCGCCCAGCACCCAGCGGATCGCGTCGGCGATGTTGCTCTTTCCGCAGCCGTTGGGCCCGACGACGCCGGTTATGCCGTGCTCGAAGGTGATCTCCACCCGGTCCGCAAAGCTCTTGAAGCCGTGTATGTAAAGCCGTTTAAGTCGCAATCGTACCCTAACTCCTGATCAATCAAATAAAATGCAAAATAACGCACGGCCCTTCAGCCGCCGCCGCTTTGCGCCGCGAGGCGCTTGAGCGCGTCCTCGGCGGCGTTCAGCTGCGCCTGCTGCTTGGACGCGCCGCTGCCCGTCCCGAGCTCCGTGCCGTCGGCGCTCACGCGGTAGCTGAACACGGGCGCGTGGTCGGGACCCTCGCGCGCCGTCAGCTCGTAGACGGGCATGCTCCCCTGTGACTGTAAAACAGACTGAAGTCTGCTTTTATAGTCCAGATGGTCCTCCCGCGAGGTGTCCTGTTTGAGCGCGTCGCCCAGCGCGCGCTGTATGAACGCGGCCGCGCATTTGGAGCCGCCGTCCAGATAGATCGCGCCGATGACGGCCTCCAGCACGTCGCACAGGATCGAGGGCTTTTCGCGCCCGCCGCCCCTGTCCTCGCCGACGGAGAGGTAGATGTATTTGCTTATGTCCAGGTCTTCGAGCGCCTTTGAAAGCATACTTTCCCGGACGAGGTCAGCCCGCATGCGCGTAAGCTTGCCCTCGCCCAGCAGGGGATAGGCGCGGTACAGCCGGTCGCTGATGTACAGTTCCAGCACCGCGTCGCCCAGAAATTCCAGCCGCTGATAGTCCGGCACGTGATGGTCCCCGCCGTAGGAGGGATGCGTCAGCGCCTGCGTCAGCAGCTTTTTTTGCCTGAATTCGTAGCCGATTTTGGCTTCGACAGGGCTCATTTCGAAAGATACTTTACGATGTCGTCTACCGTCGAGACCTTGGCCAGCATGTCGTTGTCCACCTGCACGTCAAATTCGTTTTCGATGTCGCAGATGAGGATCATGATGTTCGCGCTGTCGGCGCCCAGGTCCTCCACCAGGCGGCTCTCGGGCTTGATCTGATCCGCGCTGATGGGCAACTGCGCCAGAATGAGTTCGGAAACCTTATTGAAAACCGTATTGTAATCCATATCGAAACCTCCGCTTTAGTATGTGGTTTTATGATATTACAGCTGCGCGCTGAAATATGTCCGTTTACGCTTTTTCCTCCAGGCCGCGCTTAAGGGCGCCCGTCACGTCGTTTACGGCCATGAGGCGGGCCTGCTCCAGCGCCTTTGCGAACGCGTAGCCGTTGGAGGAGCCGTGCGCCTTGACGACCGCGCCGTTTACGCCCAGCAGGGGCGCGCCGCCGTAGCGGTCGGAATTCATGCTGTCTTTGACTTTGGTGAAGGTGGGCTTGAGCATCAGCCCGCCCAGCTTTCCGCGCAGGGACTGCATTACCTCGCCCTTGATCACCTTGAACAGGGACTTTACGAGGCCCTCGGCGTACTTCAGTATGATGTTTCCGGTAAAGCCGTCGCACACGACCACGTCGTGCTCGCCCTGCATGAGCTCGCGCGATTCCACGTTGCCGATGAAGCAGTAATCGCTCTGTGCCTTCATCAGCTGATGGGCTTCCTTGTAGAGCTTGCTGCCCTTTTCTTCCTCCGCGCCGATGTTGACCAGCGCGACTTTGGGCTCGCTCACGCCCAGCACCTTTTGCATGTACGTGCTGCCCATCAGACCGAACTGGCGCAGGTAATCCGCCTGACAGTCCGCGTTCGCGCCGCAGTCCATGAGCAGGAAGGGCTTGTTCAGGCCCGGAAAGATCGCGCCGATCGCGGGGCGCGAAATGCCCTTGAGCATTTTGAGCGTGACCATGGCGCCGATGAACATGGCGCCGGTCGAGCCCGCGGACACGAAGGCCTGCGCACGGCCGTCGCTTACGGCCTTAAGGCCCATCACCAGCGACGAATCCTGCTTTCTGCGGACCGCCATCATCGGCTCGTCGTGCATGGTGATCTCTTCGGGCGCGTTTATCAGCGTTACGCGCGCCTTCACCTCGTCCGGCATGTCCAAAAGCGGCCTGAGCCTGTCTTCATGGCCGAACAAAAGCACTTCGCTGTCCTTGAAGTCACCCAGGAACTGTTTTATTCCCTCCACGACGCAGCCGGGCGCGTTGTCGCCGCCCTGCGCGTCCACTGCCAATATGATCCTGTCCGTAAAAACACCTCCACATTATACCAATCTATATTGTACCTTTTTTTCCTATACTTGTCAAATTATTATTGTGCGTAGCCGAAGGGCGTCGTTCCGGCACGGATAAAATGTTTTGCTGTAAATTTATAAATTTCTATTGCAAAACAATTAAACTTATGGCATAATATCTCCATCTATCAATGAAAGGCAGTGAAACCCCTACTCCATGGACGATATCCCCCGAAGTATTCTGCTGATACTGTGTCTTATCCCCTGCGCCGGCTTTTTCGCGGGCAGCGAAACGGCGTTCTCCTTCTGTAACGAGGCGCGCATCCGCGCGCTGGCCGAAAACGGCAAAAAGCGCGCAAAGCGGCTTGCGAAGCTGCTGGACGACTTTGACCGCACGATCGTTACACTGCTCATCATCATAAACATCATCTACATCTCCGTGTCGGCCATCGCGACCGTCGCGGTGGTCACCATGCTCGACAGCGACCTGGGCTCCGTGATCGCCACCGTCGCAAGTACGCTTTTGGTGTTTCTGTTTTCCGAGACGATCCCCAAAAACATCGCCAAGGTGAACGCGGACGGCTGGGCACTGCTGGCCGCCTATCCGATCAGCTTTTTCAGGGTCGTGCTTTCGCCGCTGAGCGCGCTGTTTACCTTTATCGGCGAGAGCGCCAAAAAGCTTTTGCCGAAAAAGCAGGCGCTGCCGGACGTGACCGAGGACGAATTTGAAGAGATGGTCGAAAACGTCGAGGACGAAGGGTTGATCGAGCCGGACGAGAAAGAGATCATCAAGTCCACGATCCATTTCGGCGACATCCTCGCCGGAGAGATCATGACGCCCGTCGATCAGGTAGCATGCGTTCCCAAAGACATAAGCGCCGAGGACCTGAAAAAGCTGCTCATCGACGTAAAGTTTTCCCGCATACCGGTCACCGACGGCGGCATCGACGACATAGTGGGCGTGCTGTCCGCAAACAAGGCCCTCTACCGCCTGAACGCCGGCACCTTCATCGACGTAGCGGACATCATGACCCGCCCGTACTTCATCCGCTCGGACATTCCCGTGAGCAAGGTCTTCGAGGGCATGAGCGGAAGGCGCACGCACCTGGCCGTGGTCAGCGAAAGCGGAAAGACCCTCGGCATCGTCACGATGGAGGACATCCTCGAGGAGATCGCCGGAGAGATCTACGACGAGGACGAGCAGGAGGTGAGCGAAAATGCCTGAGACGCTCATCGAAATACTCGTGCTTTTGCTTTATGCGCTTCTGATCGCCCTGAGCGCGTTTTTCTCAAGCTGCGAGATCACCTTCGCAAGAGCCAACAAAAAGCGCATCGAAAAGGACGCCGAAAACGGCGACAAGCGCGCCCGGAACGCGAAATACATTCAGGACAACTATACCCGCTCGCTGAGCACCATCCTTGTAAGCAACAACCTGACCAACATCGCCGCGTCCTCGGCCGCCACGGTGTTCTTCGTGCGCTTGCTCGACTTAAGGCGCGGCGAGCTTATCGCCACGGTCATCACGACGCTGCTTTTGATCGTCTTCGGCGAGACCATGCCCAAGATCATCGCGGCCGACCGGCCGGACGGTTTGTCGCGCCGCTTTTCCTCGCCGCTTAAGGCAGTCATGGGCTTTTTCAAGCCCCTCGTCACGGGCGTGGAAAAGCTGGTCAACAAGCTTTCGCCCATCTGGACGCCCAAGGAGCAAAAGCCCCAGACGACCACGGACGAACTGCGCATCGTCCTCGAGGACGCCGAGGAGCAGGGCGTGTTCACCGAGGAAGAGGGCGAAATGATCAACAACGCCATCGAGTTCAGCGACACCATGGCCATGGAGGTCATGACCCCGCGCGTGGACATCGTGGCCATCGACGTAAATCAGAACGTCGAAGAGCTCTCCGACGAAATGCTGCGCCACAGCCGCCTTCCGGTCTACGAGGGCACGATCGACAACATCATAGGCGTTCTGCCCACAAAGACCTTCATGAAAAAGCGCATGCAGGGCGAGGACACGCCGATACGCGACATGCTGGTCAACGTGCTGTTCGTGCACAAGACGCGCATGGTCTCGTCCATCATACGCGAATTCCGCAAAAACCGCCTGCAGATGGCGGTGGTCGTGGACGAGTTCGGCGGCACCATGGGCATCCTCACGATGGAGGACATCATGGAGGAGATCGTGGGCGAGATCTTCGACGAGCGCGACGACGTGGAGGAGGAGATCGTCGAGGTCGGCGCGAACTCCCACCAGATCAACGGCTCGATGAACATTTACGACTTCTTCAGCGCGATCGATTACACGCCGCCGGCCGATTTTACGACGCACTACACGACCGTTGGCGGCTGGGCTACCGAAATGCTGGACAAATTCCCGGAACCCGGCGACAGCTTTACCTACGACCGCATCACCATGACCGTGCTCGAAGCCGAGCCCCACAGGGTAGACACCCTGAAAGCCGACGTCGCGCCGGAGGAGAAAGAAGCGGAGTAAGCCCGCAAAAAGGCGCGCAGCCTCCGCCGTTACAGAGACAGAAATACGTTTGCTTCCGTAGCGGCGGCAATCTGCCGCCATGGGCGAAGCGAATAAGTGTGTAATTGCGCTTGCAGTACATTGTTTCGTATACGCAGTGTTTATGGCGGCGTGGACGCCGCCGCTACAGAGAAAAAACACGCCGTACACTGTAGCGGCGGCAATCTGCCGCCATGGGCGAAACGGACACGCAGGCAATAGCGCTTGCAGCACATCATTTCGTATCCGCAGTCCTTATGGCGGCGTAGACGCCGCCGCTACGGAGAAGAAACACGCTGTACACCGTAGCGGCGGCCTTCAAGGCCGCCATAGTCGAGGCGCATACGCAGGAAACCGCGCTAAGCCCCGCGCCAAAAGCCTTCCCCTCTGGGGAAGGTGGCCCGGCGAAGCCGGGACGGATGAGGTCTTATTGCGCCGCTCCTTCGTCCGCTTTCCGCATCATCTCTCTGCGAATCATCTATCTGCATAAAATCAGCCGCGGACGGTTTTACGCCGTCCGCGGCCTCGTATCCTCTTAAACCTTCTCAGGTCGCGACCTTGGATGGGGGATTGCAGCTGGGGCAGGGCTTATAGCCGCGATCCAGCGCGAACTCCAGGGTCACGTTCGTGCCGTTGGAAAAATTCTGCGCGGAGCACTTTGCGGCCTTGTGGTAGTAGCTGCCCTTTTCCGAAGGCACCGTGATGTACACGAGGGTGTTGCCGCTGGCCTTCGTGCTGTCGGTGGGCTTCACGGTGGGAGACGCCGTGGCCTTGCCGTCCTTGGCGTCCGCGGCGGCCGAGGAGGACTTCGTGGAGGTCGCGCTGCCAAGCGCCTTTGCGCAGGTGGGACAGGCGGTCTTGCCGGCGCTGAGCGCCCTGGAGACGGTCACTTCCACCGCGCCGGACATGCCGGAGCAGTTGCTCTTGGTGTGATAGTATTTGCCGCCTGCCGTCGCGAATACCTTGACCGACGAAGCCGACACGCAGCTGGGGCAGGCCTTTTTGCCCGCGCTGACTGCCTGCGCGTAGGTGACGCGCGTTGCGCCCTTCATGCCGGAGCAGTTGCTCTTGGTGTGGTAGTAGGTGCCGCCCTTCGTCGCGTAGACGTAGGTGGCGGTGTCGGCGGTGACTTTGCCGCCGAGCGCGGCCGCGCTCGTCTTCGCCGCGGTGTTTGCCGCTACCGTCGCGCTGCCGTCACCGGAGGTCGAAGCGGAAGAGCTCGACAGGTTCTTGGCGTTGCACTTGGGGCAGGGCGTCTTGCCCGCGCTGATGGCGGTCTTCGCGGTCGTATATTTGGCGCCGGTCATGCCGGAGCAGTTGTTTTTGGTGTGGTAATACTTGCCGCCCTCGGTGGAGAACACGTACACCTGCGACGGGCTAATGCAGCGCGGACAGGCTTTCTTGCCCGCGTTGACCGCTTTGGAAATGCCCATCTGCGTGGCGCCCTTCATGCCGGAACAGTCGTTCTTGACGTGGAAATAGCTGCCGCCGCCGGTGCAGAATACCTGCGTTTCGGTCGGCTGACCGCTCGTCTTGGGCGCGTTGCTGCCGCTAAGACACGTCGGACAGGCAGTCTTGCCCAGCGCCTCCCACTCGGCCTTGGTCTTGGTGATCGCGTTTTGCATGCCCTGGCAGTTGCTCACGTTGTGATACCAGTTGCCGTTGAGCGTTCCGTAATAGCCGATGCACACGGGGCAGGCGGTCTTGCCCGCGGCCAGCGCGGCGGCCTCGGTCACTTCGGTCGCGCCCGTCATCTTCTGACAGTTGGGATCGGTGTGATACCAGGTGCCCTTGGTCGTGGCGTAGTACTTCGTCGGGGTCGTGCTGTCGGCGAAGGTGTTCAGGCCGCCCGCGCACTCGGGGCAGGCTTTCTTGCTGCGCAGCAACGCCGCCTCCAGCGTCATGCTGGTCGCGCCCTGCATGCCGCCGCAGTCGGGGATCGTGTGATAGTAGATGTTCGCGGTCGTCGACCATACGATGTCGGACGCGTTGAGCGTGCCGCCGGCCGCGGTGCCGGTCTCCGTGCCGGTCGTTCCGCCGGGATGCGTGGTGGGGCTGACGGAGGGCTCCACGTCGCTTCCGGTATCAGAGGTCTGCGTGGGCTCGAGAATGTCGTCCGTAAAGGAGAAGTCGGTGCCGGAGGGGAGAGTGCTCGCGCTCTGGAAGGGATTGACGGCGGTGTTTTGGCTGGTGACGTCGTTCTCTCCGCCGCCGCTTGCGAGGATGATGATCAGAATCGTCAGCAGGCACGCGCCGACGATACCGCCGGCGATCCATTTCTGCTTTGTGGTAAGGCCCCTGACCTTGTCCATAAAGCTGCCCTTGCTCTCGTCGAATTCGTCCTGGGGATAGGCTTCCTGATCCTGCCCGTCTTCCGCATAGGCTCCTTCGGCGTAAGAAGCGGCGTCCTCGTCCGAATATTCGTCTTCCTCGTACTCGCCGTCCTCGCCGTTCAGACGCTCGAACACGGCGGGATCGTAGCCGAGATCCTCGTCGTAATCCTGATCCTCGTCGCCGTATTCCTCTTCCTCGCCGTACTCTTCGCCGTCCTCGTATTCCCCGGCGTCGTCGTATTCGGCGTTTTCGTCATAATCGTCATACTCGCCGTTTTCGTCGTACGATTCGCCGTCTTCGTATTCCTCGCCGTCCTCGTACTCTCCAGCGTCTTCGTATTCGCCTTCGGCGTCGTCGTACTCGTCCTCGGGATAATCGCCCTCGTCCTCATATTCGGCGTCGTCATATTCGTTTTCGTCATATTCGCCGTCGGCGTACTCGTCTTCCTCAAACTCTTCGGCGTCGGAATCCTCGTCCAGATATCCGTCGTAATCGCCGTCGGAGGAGGAACCGAATTCGTCCCCGTCGAACGCCGAAAAGCGATAAGGCTCAAAAGCAGCGCCGCTCAGGGCGTCAAATAAGATTCTCGTCATAATACTCCCTCCACATTCAAAGCCTGTGCTTTCGATATGTGTACATTATTCAATGCTATTATAAATCAAACTGCAAGATTAGTCAATATTTGGAACAAAGATTTTTTATAATTCTGAAATATTTACAGTCACAAACGTCAAACAAACGTAATCGGGCGCCGCGGTTTTCGTTCCGCGGCGCCCGAAAACAGGCCGTTTCGCGTCAGTTTTCCGTCTCTTCGGCGATCTCGTCGATCTTGCGCTGCACGCACTCGGCGTAGGCTTTTGCCCCGAGCAGGTTCGGGTGCAGCGAGTACATGCTCACCAGGCCGAAGCGCTCGTGATCCTGCTCGCTCGCGCCGAATTGTATGCGGTTGATCATCTCGTCGGATCTTCCGCTGTAGGCGCCCTTGCCCTCAAAGGCTTCCTCGACGCTTACGAAATAAACTTTATAGCCTTCGCCCGTAAGCTCCTCGGCGATGCTTTCGAGCTCCGCGTTGAAGCGGTGCGTGGACTCCTTGAGCAGGTCGATGTCGTCATCCGCGAACAGGAAGCTGCTCGTCGACTTGCTCAAAAACACCGGGTAGCCCACGATGATGACCTTCGCCTGCGGGCCGGCCGCTTCACAGATGCTGCGGTAGGCATTCAGCAGCCTTTCCCTGTAGCCGCCCTCGGCGTAGAATTTGTCCCAAATGTCGTCCATCGCGTCCTTGAGCGACTTGAACTGGACGTATTCGCTCAGCTTCCCTGCGAAGCTGGAGGCCACGGGCCCGCCGGCGATCATGTTGATGATGATGCTCACGAAACCGATGTCGTTGCCGCCGAAGGTGACCGTCACGTAGTCCGCCTGCCGCCCGTCCTGCCTGAGCGCTTCGAAAACTTCCAGCTGCGGCGAGATGGTCGCGTCTCCCTTGTAGGTTTTGCCGTTTTCCTTTTTGGAGACGTGCACGGTCTTGGGCTGGAACAGATGGACGGTCTCCGCGCCCGTCGCGGCCACGAAGAACCAGTTGCCCTCGAGCGTCTGCGTGAACGTGCCGTCGCTGTTTTTTACGTAAATGCCGCGGTGGAGGCTGAGCGGGCCGTCGAGGCCGGGAACTTCGAGCATGCCCGACCAGCTGTTCTCGGAGCGGTGCCCCAGCCAGTCGGGGTCGTACATCTTTTCGCCCATGGGCTTGTCCGAACCGTAGAACGGCTCGATCCCTTCGCCGGAGGCGTACGAATCGCCCAGGGAGACGACGACGATATCGTCCTCCGCCTTTTCGGCGCCCGCATAAAAAGCGCCCGCCGCAATGATCAGGCAAAGGCACAGCGCCGTAATTTTCCGTGAAAGCTTCATAATAAAAGGCAGCTCCTTTCGCCGGGACGGTGAAGGCAGCGCGCCGTTTGCGCCTGCCCGCGCGCGGAAGGCTCCGCGCGTCCCGCGCCGTGCTAAGTATAGCACACTCCGCGAAAAAACGCAACGGTGGCATCGTGCAAAAAGATACTATAATCCGCTCGCAACCACTGCCTTGATCTATACTTACTGAACAGAAAGGCTTTAATGCCTGTTCTGCGTTTCGAGCTTAATTTGCGTAAACGAAGATCAGTCTACCTTATCTTTCTCCTCTGAAACAATCCATTCACGTTTGTCTTTCAAAGTGCTCCTGATGACTAACTCACAATCCAGGGCAGCAAGAAGCTTTACTAAGACGTCTACACGCATGTCCTGCTTACCACGAAGTCGTTCAGAAATTCCGGACGGATGAGCATAGCCCATCTTTGTTGCTAGACTTGTATTGCTTTGACCTCTAAGCTTCATTACTTCAACAAGAGCTTGCTTGGAATTCATTTGTTTCATCCTCGCTGTGTTATTATAGCAACTACATTGAATAATGTCAGTGCGATTAGATGTTTATAATCAATCCGCCCCACTTTTACATAATTTGTATGGAGTCTTCAGGTAAATCGGCAGTTACTGGTGTGATCACAATCTTGCATCCCATGACTCTGAACATTTCGTCAAGTTTACCTGTTGTCAAAGCATTTTGACGCAAACTGTCACATACCATGCGTGGTATTACTTTTTTCGAGGGCATGGTCATTTGCCCTGCATGAGTTGTTGCACTCATTTTTTCAGTTTCATTATCTCACGGACAGCATCAGTAGCTTTCATTACAACACCTTCCTTCTGCATAATAGAATACAACGGATATAACCGTGTGTCAATATCATATTTGATTTTTCGTATATACGCGAAATGCCAACTCTACTTGGTTTCTTGGCGCGGGTATAAACAGCATCGGAATGCGTACATCGAAGCAAGGAAAGCGTCCAAGCTGCCAACAATAGTTTTGAAGTGCTCAAACGAAGAAAACTTTTGAAATAATACACTCAAAAGAACGTCGCGTCTGAAATACCCATTAATCCTTTAGGTAAATACGGAAATAACTGTGTCATACAAGATGATAATGGAGATAACGCAGTAAACGATATGAGAACAGGTAAAGCAGACAAAACAAGGTCACAAGAATGATTTCAGTCTTCATGTTATTCACAGGAAATCAAGCTCTCTCCGTTGGGAAAAAGACTTGTTGAAAAGCGAAACGGGTCAGCGCGTCAACAGCTTATTAACGCGCGGAAATACAAACATAGCCTAAAAAACCTTGTTTCTACACAAATACTTCGTATAATTATACACACAATCCGAAGGCTCGGGGTAAATGTTTTATGCACAGTACCATGTTCCGCATTCTCGGCCTGTTCAAGCCCTACAGGCGCCTGATCTATATGGCGCTCACGCTTGAGCTCATCGCGATCGTGACCCGTCTGATCGTGCCGCGCCTGACCGCCACCGTGGTCAACGACGTCATCACCGACGGCAAATACGACATCCTGACGCCCCTGTGTATCGCCATCCTCGCGCTGACTGTTTTGAGAAGCGCGGCAGGCTACACGCGCGCGATGACGTTTCAGAAAGTCTCGCAGCAGATCAATTACGACATCCGCACGGGCCTGTACGACCATCTGCAGGAAATGCCCTGGGAGTTTTACGACAAAAACCGCGTGGGCGAGATCATGAGCCGAATGACCGGCGACATGAACAACGTAAGAAACTTTCTCTGCAACACCACCTTTTCCATCTTCACCAACAGCGTCTGCTTCGTGGGCTCCTTCGTGTTCATGATGTTCATGAGCTGGCAGGTCACGCTGATGGTACTGATCATGGGGCCGATCATCGCGCTTACGGCCATGCGCTTCAACCGCCTGATCCGCCCGGTGTTCCGCGACGTGCGCGAGCAAAACGCCGTGCTCAACACCCGCACGCAGGAAGACCTTGCGGGCATGCACGTGGTCAAGGCGTTCGCGCGGGAGGATTACGAGCAGCAAAGGTTCGAAAAGGACAACCGCGAGCTGCTCAAAAAGAACCTGAAGGCCAGCTTCATCTGGAGCAACTACATGCCCTTCATGGATCTGCTGAGCCAGCTGTGCACGCCCATCACCTTGGCCGGCGGCGCGCTGATGGTGTACCTCGGCCACATGAACATCGGCGAACTGGTCGGCGTGACCGGCTATATCTGGATGCTCACCAACCCCATGCGCCAGCTCGCCAACATCATAAACGCGACCGCGCAGGCCGTGACCAGCGCGGAAAAGGTGTTTTACTACACCGATCTGGGCTCCACGATCCGCGAGCCGCAGGACGCGGTCAGCCCCGAAAAGTTCGAAGGCCATGTGGTGTTCGACCACGTTACGTTCTCCTACGGCGACCACATCGTATTAAAGGACATCTGCCTTGAGGCAAAGCCCGGGCAGACCATAGCCGTCATGGGTGCGACCGGCTCGGGCAAGAGCACGCTGATCACGCTCCTGGGCCGGTTCTACGATATACAGAAGGGCAGTATACTGGTCGACGGCATCGACGTGCGCCGCCAAAAGCTCAAGCCCCTGAGAAAGCACATCGGCTTCGTTCAGCAGGACAACTTCCTGTTTTCCGATACCATCGCGGACAACATCCGCTACGGCGAGCCCGGCGCGGACATGGAACGCGTAAAGCGCAGCGCGCACGTCGCCATGGCCGACGAGTTCATAGAGCACTGCCCGCAGGGCTACGAAACGGTCGTGGGCGAGAGGGGCATGGGCCTAAGCGGCGGACAGAAGCAAAGGACGGGCATCGCCCGCGCCGTTCTGATCTCGCCGTCGATCCTCGTGCTGGACGACTCCACCTCCGCCGTGGACATGGAGACCGAATACGAAATACAGCAGGAGCTAAAGCAGGTGCTTTCCGGGCGCACGACCTTCATCATCGCCCACCGCATCTCCTCGGTCAAGAACGCCGATCAGATCATCGTATTAAAAAACGGCGAGATCGCCGAGCGCGGAAGGCACAGGGAGCTCATGGAGCTGGACGGCATCTACGCGGGTATGGTGCGCGACCAGATGTCCAGCGCGGTAAAGGTTTGAGGGAGGTGAGAACGTGGCGACCGTAATAAGACAGCTCGACGACGAAGTCGTCGAAAGACCGTTCAATAAAAGTCAGTTCCTCCGGGTGCTTGCCTATCTCAAGCCCTACAAGCGAAACATCATCCTTACCGTGATCCTGATGGCCATTGGCACGGTCTGCGGCCTTGGCAACACCTACCTCATGAGCCGCGCCGTGGGACAGCTCTCTCAGGACAACTATAAAAACGTCCCCTGGCTGCTGGGCGGCATGGTGGTGCTGGCGCTTACGGGCATGATCTGCATCCGGCAGCGCATCCGCTGGATGGACTCGGCGGGCCGCAAAGGCATAAGCCAATTGCGCGAAGACCTGTTCAAACACATCCAGGGCATGAGCTTTTCGTTCTTCGACACCCGCAGCGCCGGAAAACTGCTGGTCAGGGTCATCAACGACGTAAACTCCTTAAACGACCTGTTCTCAAACGGCATCATCAACGTGATCGTGGAGTGTCTTACGCTGGTGCTTTTGCTGGTCATCATGCTGGTGGTGGATTTGAGGCTTACGCTGATCGCGCTTTGCATACTGCCGTTTCTGGCCTTTGCGATCTTCAAGCTCAAGCGCGTCATCCGCCATCGCTGGCAGGTGCAGTCGATCAAGAACAGTACGCTCAACGGCTACCTCCACGAGACGCTGAGCGGTATGCGCGTCACGCAGGAATTCGTGCGCGAGGACGAAAATTCCGACACCTTCAAAAACGTCAGCAAGGACGTGCGCAAAAGCTGGATGCGTGCCGTGGGCGTGAGCTCCGCGTTTTTCCCGATCATAGAGATCGCCGGCAGCATCGGCACGGTGCTCGTGTACATTTTCGGCGTTAAGTTCATGCGCGCGGACGCGCTGTCGCTTGCGAACCTTTTGCTGATACTGTGGTATCTGGGCAAATTCTGGGAGCCGCTCAACATCCTAAGCGACTTTTACAATTCCATACTGACGGCCGCTGCGTCCATGGAGCGCATTTTCGAGATCATGGACACGCCCAGCGAAATACAGGACAAGCCCGGCGCGCCGGACATGAAACCGATACAGGGCCGCGTGACCTTCGACCACGTGACCTTCGGCTACAATAAGGAAAAGACGGTGCTCAAAGACGTCTGCTTCGACGTGCAGCCCGGACAGACGATCGCGCTGGTCGGCCCAACGGGCGCGGGCAAGAGCACGGTCGTGAACCTGATCAGCCGCTTTTACGACGTGACGGACGGCGCGGTCAGGATCGACGGGCAGGACCTGCGGGACGTAAAGCTTCTGTCGCTCAGAAAGCAGATGTCCGTCATGATGCAGGACAGCTTCATTTTCTCCGGCACCATCATGGAGAACATCCGCTACGGCAGGCTGGACGCCACCGACGAAGAGGTGATCGCGGCCGCGAAGACCGTCTTTGCGCACGACTTCATCATGCAGATGGAAAAGGGCTACGAAACCCAGGTCAACGAGCGCGGCTCGACCCTGTCATCGGGGCAAAGGCAATTGATCTCCTTTGCGCGCGCGCTGCTCAACGACCCCAAAATACTGATCCTCGACGAGGCCACCTCTTCGATAGACACGCACACGGAGATGCTGATCCAGAAGGCGCTGGACGTGCTGCTCAAGGGGCGCACCTCCTTCGTCATCGCCCACCGCCTCTCCACGATCCGCAACGCCGACTGCATCATGGTCGTGCGGGACGGTAACATTTCCGAGCGCGGCACGCACGAGGAGCTCATCCGCATCCCCGGCGGCCACTACCGCTCGCTTTGCGAAGCGCAGTACCGCTTCATGACCGCGGACGACTGAGCGGAAACGCAGACGAATAAATAGGGCACAGGGTCTCAATCGTAGATCCTGTGCCATTCTTTGCTGGGGGAGCCGTCCTCTTCCGCGAGGATCAGCGGAGGCAGCCACTCCAACTGGCTTCCGCCGTGCTTGACTGCGTCGATCAGTATGAGTTTGGGCGGCCTGAGCGCGCTTTGCTGAACGCAGCGCACGCGCTTGGGAGAGAGGCGGCTGTCCTGCATCGCGCGCAGCATTTCGTGCAAGCGCATCGCGGGATAGATCACGCTGAGTCTTCCGCCGCTTTTGAGCACACGGAACGCGCTCAAACAGATCTCGTCGATCGTGACGGCGCTCTCGGTCCTCGAAAGCAGCCGGTTTTCGTTTTCGGGTTTCAGGCCGCGCTTCAAATCGTGATACGGGGGATTGCAGATCACGTTGTCGTAGGCGCCGTAGCCGAAATTTTCCGAGGCCAAACGCAGATCCAACGCGCGGACGCTGATCCTGTCTTCTAACCGGTTGAGCTGTACGCTTCTTTGTGCCATGTCCGCCATGTCCGGCTGAAGCTCGAGGGCGGTCACGCGTATGTCGGCGCGGTGAATGGCGCAAAGCAGCGATATAATGCCCGTGCCCGCGCCGAAATCCATCACGCGCGCGCCGGGCTTGATCAGCGTAAAATCGCTCAGCAGCACCGCGTCCGTACCGAAACGGAAACCGGAGATCTTCTGTATGATGCGGTTCCCGCCGCGGTTCAATTCGTGCAGCTGCTCGTCTTCGTGGATTTCAGGTGCCATCGACGCGCTCCGCGATCCCGATAAACTCGTATTTTTCCAGTATGCCGTCGAGGCGCGCCTCGGTGACCATGCCGAGGGAGGGAGAAGCGTAGATCACGGTGCCTTCTCCGCTGAGTATGCCGGTGTAGAGCTGGTTTTCGTCCCTGAAGAACAGTTGCGCCGCGGGCAGCGCGTAGGTTCTGTCGTCCGTAAGGCGGCCGCTTTCCCGCGCACCGTCCAGCTGCAGCGCGGCCGTGGGCTGCATTTCGATGCCCTCCAACCCATAACAATAGTAGGTAAAGCCGCCGATGCCGAAGTATTCGCTGCCGGTCTGGCCCGCCTCGTAGGGCGCGCCGACGAGACCGCGGGCCTCGCGCACGAGCCTTGAGCGCATTTCGTCCCGGGAAAGCCGGGCGACGATGGAATCCGCGACGGGCCGGGCCTCGGCGTAGCTGAGCGCCGAAGAAGAGTTCATCAGCACCCTGTCCTCCGCGCGCACGCCGTCCGAAAGATCGAGCCCCTGCGCGTACTGAAACACGCGCACGGCCTGCGCGACCTGCTCGTCGTATTCCCACACGGCTTCCACCGGATAGCCCAGCGCCTGCAGGCGGCGGCACATCAGATACACGGCGTAGCTCACGTCGCCCATCTTCACCGCTTTGGTTTCGCACAGGGCGGAAAACTCGTCCATGTCCGCGCAGCTGTCGCTTTCGAGCGCGAGGTTCGTCTCCTCGTCCGCCTCGCCGCTCACGTTCAGGAAGTTGGCCTCCTGAAACGCCGCGACGCTAAGGCGCGTCCTTTCGTCGAAGTACGCGTCGATCGTGCCGCTGTAATAGCCCAGCTCGCTCAAACGCTTTTTGAGCTCCCGGACCAGATAGCCCGTGTCGCCCTGCTTGAGGGTGATCTTCTTTTCCTCGGCTTTTGCGTTCCTGAAATCGATTGCGCGGGCGTTTTTGCCCATCACGGTGTAGAGGATCGTCCAGACGCCGCTCTCCTCGAAGCCGTTTCGCTGCTCGAAGGCGACGACCGCCTTTTTCGTGCTGTCGCCGTACACGCCGGTGCATTCGCCGTCGAAGTAGCCAAGGCTCTTCAAAAGCGCCTGCATGTATTTGACGTTCGCGCCCCTGTCGCCGGGCACGATGGTTTCCAGGTATTCGAAGGTGCCCAGCGGGATCGCGGAGGGGGAGAGCAGCCGCCCCATCGTCCTTTCGTCCGCAAGGCCGTCCGGCTCGCAGCCGTTCACGGTCTCGAACAGCGCCACCGCGCAGGCCGTCTCCATCGAGTATTCGCCGCTGATCTCACCGCCGTAATAGCCCAGCTCGTTTAAGCGCGTCTGCAGGTTTTTGACCTGCTTTCCGCTGTCGCGGAAGCTCAGAACGATGTCGGTGTCCGCGGGGCGGCAGTACTGCTCGATGTATTCGGCAAAACCCACGGCGTCGGGGCTTTGCAGCTTTTCCAGCGTCGTGGGGTCGAGGATGCCGTTTGCGGGGATCGCGTTGGCCTTTTGAAAGTTGAAGACGGCGCGGCTGAGCACGCTTTCGTCTTCTCCGGTCTCCGAAGAGCTCAGAAAGCCCAGCTCGCGCAGGCGAAGCGCGTACCTGTCGCCGTCGCCCGCTTCGCAAAGCGCCGCCGCTCCCAGCAGCAAAAGCGCGACCGCGAGCGCGGCAAGCCGCTTTTTATTTTGCCGTAAGATCCGCATACAGTTCTTTTTGATACGCGTTTTCGCGGTAGAGCTGCCTGAAGCTCTCCACGACGGAGGCCTTGTCCTCCTTGTAGGTGACGCCGAACCACTTGTCGTCCGTTGGCAGCACGGTGACCTTCTGCCCGCGCTTGATCAGCTGGTCCACGATCGTGGGCAAAAGATATTCGTCCTTCAGGGGATTGCCCATGTTCTTCAAAAACTCGGGGAAGCCCTTTTCGAGCTCGCCCAGAAAGCTTTCGGGCAGGCACCAGAAGTTCATGGACACCAGCGAGTTGAGGTCGAGCGCCTTTCCGCCGGCCTCTGCGCCGCTTTCGGTCTTAACGATGTCGTGCGTTTCGTCGATGCCGGTCAGCGCGCCGTCTGCGTCCACGTGGCAGATGCCCCTTGTCACGCCACCGTTGTCGCTCAGCGTGTTTTTGAGGATGTAACCGACGAGGCCGTATTCGCCCTTTTCGAGGAAGGCCGCGGCCTTGGCGTAGCCGCCTTTGCCGTAGTAGTCGTCGGCGTTAATGACTGCGAAGGGTTCCCTGATGATGCCGCGGCAGCTGAGCACCGCCTGACCCGTGCCCCAGGGCTTTTTGCGCCCCTCGGGCAGGGGGATGGGGATGTCGTTTATGTCCTGATACGCGTAGCAGACCTCGACGCCCAGCTTTGCGCACAGCTTTTCGATGCGGTTTCCGATCATCTCCATGAAATCCGCCTCGATGTCTTTGCGGATGATGAACACGAGCTTGTCGAAGCCCGCCCTGATCGCGTCGTGGATCGAGTAATCGATGATGATCTCCCCGTTGGGCCCTACGGGCTCCAACTGCTTTATGCCGCCGCCGAAACGCGAGCCGATGCCCGCGGCGAGTATGACCAGCGCTTTTCTCATTGCCAGAACTTCCTTTCAAAACAGTATTTTGAATCGCAAGGATTATACCATAATCAAGCGTTTTAAGCAAGCCGAAAATTGTCAAATCGCCGGACAAGAGAAAGACTGCCGTAAAAAGCCCGCTCCGAAAACCTGTTCGGCTGCGAAGAGAAGGCCGGGGAAGGCGGCTTTCCCGGGCTCGTTTTTTTCACAGGCCGCTCCCTGCGCATGGGTACGGAAAAAACTGAGAACGAAAGCGCCCAAATTTTGCTTGACACCGTCCCTGCTTTGAGTATAATTCTAAACAGGTAATTATCAAATGGAGGAGATGCTTTATGAACAATATTCCCGAAGTCAAACTCGGCATTATCGCCGTCAGCCGCGACTGCTTTCCCATCGATCTTGCGGAGAGGCGCAGGACGGCCGTGGTCAAGGCGCTCAAGAAAAAGGGCGTAAAGGTCAGCGAAATCAAAACCATCATCGAGGGCGGCATCGATCAGAACGTGCTGGAAGCCTACGAGGAGATCAAAAAGAGCAAGTGCAACGCGCTGGTCGTGTTCCTGGGCAACTTCGGCCCCGAGGGACCCGAGACCGCGATCGCCAAAATGTTCGGCGGCCCCGTGATGTACGCGGCGGCAGCGGAAGAAAACATCGGCGTATTGTCCTCCGACCGCGGCGACGCGTACTGCGGAATGCTCAACGCCAGCTATAATTTGAAGCTTTCCGGCATCAACGCCTACATCCCCGAGTATCCCGTGGGCACCGCGGACGAAGTTGCCGACATGGTCGTCGACTGGATTCCCACGGCGAGGACGCTGCTGGGCTTAAAGGACCTCAAAATCATCACCTTCGGCCCCAGACCCTTCGACTTCCTGGCCTGCAACGCGCCCATCGCCCCCTTGTTCAAGCTGGGCGTGAACGTACAGGAAAACAGCGAGCTCGACCTGCTCAAGGCTTACAAGGAGCACGCGAACGATCCGCGCATCCCCGCCAAGATCGCCGAAATGGAAGCGGAGCTGGGCGAGGGCAACAAAATGCCCGGCGTTCTGCCCAGGCTCGCCCAGTATGAACTGACCCTGCTCGACTGGATCGACGCCAACAAGGGCGCCGCCAAGTACGTGGTCATGGCCAACAAGTGCTGGCCGGCATTCCAGACCGAGTTCGGTTTTGTGCCCTGCTACGTCAACAGCCGCCTGACCGCGATGGGCATCCCCGTAGCCTGCGAGGTCGACATTTACGGCGCGCTGAGCGAGTTCATCGGCACCTGCATCACCGGCGAACCCGTGACGCTGCTCGACATCAACAACTCCGTGCCCGCCGACATGTACAAGGAATCCATCGCCGGCAAGTTCAACTACCGCGCCAACGAGGTCTTCATGGGCTTCCACTGCGGCAATACGCCCATGTGCCGCCTGGTCAAGGGCAAGATGAGCTACCAGCTGATCATGAACCGCGGCCTCGAGGGCGGCGGAGAGCCCGACATCACGAGGGGCACGCTCGAGGGCGACATCATGCCCGGCGACATCACCTTCTTCCGCCTGCAGGGCAACAAGGATTCCAAGCTCCAGGCCTACGTGGCCCAGGGCGAGGTGCTGCCCGTTGCGACCCAGTCCTTCGGCGGCATCGGCGTATTCGGCATTCCCGAGATGAACCGCTTCTACCGCTACGTGCTGATCGGCGACGGCTATCCGCATCACGGCGCTGTGGCGTTCGGCCATGTCGGCAAGCAGATCTTCGACGTGCTCAAGCTCCTGGGCATCGAGAAGATCAGCTACAACCAGCCCGCGTCCCTGCCCTACGCAGACGAGAATCCCTTCGTAAAATAATACTCCTATGCGCTGAAAACTGCCGACCGCCGCGCGGCGGCCGGCAGATATTTATTTGAATGAATAACAAGCGACTCAACATGCGATTGCGCCTTGCGGTGCTGGTTGCGCTGCAGGTGGTCTTATCGCGTTTTTTTTCGGTGCAGATCACCGAGGTGCTCAAATTCAGCTTCGGCTTTATACCGATCATGCTGACCGGCGCGCTGTACGGCTGGCCGTATTCCTGCCTGGTCGCGGGCTTAAGCGACGTGATCGGCGCGATCCTGTTCCCGCAGGGCCCGTTTTTTATCGGCTACACGCTCACGGCCGTGCTGACCGGCCTGCTGTTCGGCCTGTTCTTTCATAAAAAGGACGACGCCCCGTCCGCCTCGCGCATACTGATCGGCTATATCGTAAACGCCCTGATCGTGACGGTCACGCTCAACACGTTCAACATCGCGTTTCAGTACGGTTACCTGCTGCCCGCGGCCCACGACATAAGCAACATCCCGGTAAAGTTTCTGGCGTTTTTGCCCAAGCGCGCGCTCGAGGCAGCCGTGATGCTGCCCGTGCAGTTCACGCTGACGTACCTGCTTTTGTGCAAGACCGGCCTGATCAAAATGCTCGCGCGGCGCGATATGCAGTCGGAAACGAAGGCGTTCACATTTGCCCCGCCGCCATGGCTGCGCTTTTGCGCGTACGCGTTCGAGGCGGCCTTTATCAGCGTCGCGCTTTCGTGCGATCTCGGTAGACTCGTCCCGCAGGACAAAGACACGGCGCTTACGCGCTACGTCGCCGAATACGTCTTTACGGACAATCTTTTTTCTGCGCTGGCGTTCGTTTTCGGCTTTTTGCTCGTAAGGTCTTCGGCGAGGCAAAAGGGCAGCCGCGCGCAAAAGATCTGTGCTTTGCTGCTTGCGGCGGCCTTTACGCTCAGCGGCGTCTTTGGAAATATCCGCGCGATCCATCATCTGGAAACGCTCTGGCTGGTATTGTACCTGTGCGTGTTCCTCGGCGCGTATTTCCTGTTTTACGCGCTGTGCGCGCAGGCGTTCAAGCTGGCGGACGGCTTTCGTGCAAAGGACGTGAAAGCGCCCGGGCTTTTGCGCTGCTGGCTGATCCTCTTCCTGTGCGCGCTGCCGTACCTGATCGTCGCGCGCCCGGGGACGCTCACGCAGGACGCCTACGATCAGCTGAACCAGTTCATGGGAACGCTGCTGCCGGGAGAAGTGACCTCGCGAACGGCAGCTGTGAGCACGTTTACGGGCACGGGAACGCTGATCAACGACACGCAGCCGGTATTGCACACGCTTTTGCTCGGGTCGTTTTATGCGCTTTTCAGGGCGCTCGGCAGCCCGAGCCTCGGCGTATTCGTCTTCGTCACGCTGCAGACTGCGCTGCTTGCGCTGGCCGAGGCCCGGTGCATAAGGCTGCTGAGCCGCCTCGGCGCGAAGAAGGGCGTACTGACGGTCTCGCTTCTGTTCTACGCGCTGTTTCCGCTCTACCCCCTCTACGCCGCGGCTACGCTCAAGGAGACGGCGCTTGCCGTCGCGCTGCTTTCGGCGTTTGAATTCCTGGCAGAGCTGTTCGTCTTCCCGGAGGAGACCGCAAAGAGCGTGCCAAAGCTGCTCGCGGGGGGACTAAGCATACTGATCGCCTGCCTGATTCGCTCTTTTGCGCTCTGGGCGCTGCTTTTGCCGTCGGTTTGCGCGCTGATTCACGCGTACAGGCGCTTAAAACGCGGCTTTTTG
>JAEEGL011402808.1_pt1 | contig 33766 bp, 44 predicted proteins | sample 9134231 | NCBI WGS metagenome assembly JAEEGL01 (sample SAMN16246548, study PRJNA631951) | gut metagenome | biome: gut microbiome; feature: rumen; material: fiber-attached | host: Bos | place: Iran: Karaj | collected 2018-10 | reverse complement strand
GGGCGACAAAGTTTATTTCAACCGCTGGACAGAGAACGGTACTTCACAGAACGTCACAGAGCTTAGCACCAAAGACCTCTCTAAGATCGTTTACGAAAGCGGCGAGGAGGAGTTCTTCCAAAAGGTGAACCCCAATGCCAAGGTGAACACCAACAGCGGCAACACGGTGAACGTGAACGTTACCGGTCCCGTCAACAACAACAATGTCGGCAACAGTTCCAACTACAGCAGCAACGGCTATGCTGCCGACTACAGCCAAACTGGGTTTCTTGACAACCCGCATTTCAACGCCTACGCTGAAGGATTGGGTGCACTGTTTTTTGTCAACAATATGAACGACAACAAGTTTTATTTCGGTGCTAATGGCTCGGCGGGTATAAGGCTCAACAATCACTTATTTTTGGGCGGAGGTATGGGTTTCTTTATTAGCTCCAGCAATATCAAAAACAGTTACGATGGCTATTACATAGATTATTTCGACGCACCTTCATGGTATCTCCCGATTTTTGCCGATGTTAGATTTTTCTATACTTTTTCCGACGAATTAAGCCTTTTCGGACAGTTGTCGGCAGGTGTGGAATTCAATAGCTATTCTGGGAAAAGATCTGTGTACGACAATGACAAATGCGGCAAGCTGTATCTAAACTTGGCCATGGGCATGGAGATAAACAAAATAACGGCAAGCATGGGAGTTATGGTTTTTCAAAGCATGTATCGTGAAGAACAATACTACGACAATTACTATACGGGAATACATTCGCATTCTGTTGGTTACTATAAAGAAAGCATCCCTGTGCTTTATCTGAAAGTGGGTTATAAATTTGGAGAATAAATATAAAAAGATAAAACAGCAATGAAAAAGACACTCAAAATTTTTGCCCTTGTGGCGATGGCGTCGGCACTGGCTTTCAGCGCCTGCACCAAAGACGACGAGCCCAATTACAACTATACCGACGGTGGCAGCGGCTCAGATAGTGGCGGTGGAACACAGACTCGCCCAACGGCTAGCTTTTCCGTAAGCAGCTCCAATATTATGGTTGGCAATACCGTGAGTTTTACCAACTACTCTTCAAACGCCACTTCTTACTATTGGGATTTCGGCGATTTCGAGCATTCTTCCGAAAGAAATCCTACGCATCAGTACACATATGCAAGCAACTTCAACGTCGAGCTCATTGCATACAATAACAGTTACACATCGACGGCAACGAAAACTATCAGAGCGGTAAACCCCAACTATTGCACAATCAATAGCTTGAGGCTTAACAGATGGGCGTCACGAATGAGCAATGGAAATGTTTGGGACGGCAGTGCCGGTGCCGCATATAAGCACCCCGACATTTACTTTATTATCAAAAACTCGGCTGGCACACAATTGTTTAAAAGTCAGGTTGTGGACGACTGCATACACCCCGACGACGGCGGCACAATCACCCCTTCGTACTCAGTTGGATACAAGATGGGGGTGAACGAGAACTACACTATTGAATTTTGGGACGAGGACGCATTAGTGAATGAAGGTATGGTCTCAGTCAATTGCAATCCTCTTATTGACGATTTCTATTATCCGTTTTCATCATCTATAACAATGCAAACGACATCAGGTGAATGGAGATGGACTATGAATGTGACTTGGAGTCTATATTAAAATTAAAATCCATAAATCTTATCAAACAATGAAAAAAATACTTACAGCCATCACAGTTATGGCAATGGCAGTGGCAATGGCCACCTTCACATCGTGCAGTAAGGACCTCGACGAAATTGCCGCCGACATCGACACCGGTATCTCCAGCGGCGACCACGGCACTACGCGCAACGCCGTTTTGAAGATAACCTGCACAAGCAATAATCCCTACACCATAGAGATTATCAACACCAGCACCGACGACAGCCGCGAGTACACCCTGCAAGGCAAGGAGACCCGCAGTTTCACCGTCTCCTGCGACGTTACCTATCAGGTGAAATACACCCAAAACAGCGGCTACCTGTTTTATCCAACCACAGGCACACGCACTCAGTACGCAGGCTGCGGCAGCACCTACTCGCTGTCTATAATTCCCAAAACGAAATGTACATTATTTCGTGACAATTTGTCAAAAATTTAAAACGAAATGTACATTCTACTTTAAACACACGCACAAAAAAAATGGCGTTGCTGTCTTCCGGCAACGCCATTTTTTTTGAGTTGAAATGCCGTTTAAACAGCCTTTACAATAGTGGTTGCGGTGCTGCAAGCTCGCCTGTGCAAGGCACCACAGACTGCGGTTTGTACAGACTGTCGGGGATGATGATTTCCGCAGCTTCGTCGAAGGTGTAATCCACAGGCACCTCGTTGGCATAGGCTATCTCCAATGCACTGTCGGCGGTTCCGGTGTACTGCAATGCTATGTCGAGCACGCTCTGGTTGGGTAATGTTACTATTGTCATATTATATATCCTATTGGTGTCGGTGAGTTGGGGTCGTTGGGGTCAGGGTCCACCACTATGGTGTAGCGTATGCCCAGATACAGATAGCGGCGCACGAAAGCATCCACCTCTTCTTTTGTATATACTCTGTTAAATGGGATATGTATCTCACAAATGTATGCAGGCACAACGCCAGAATAGATGATGTACGGATACTTTAGATTGGGGTCGGGAACGGCGGACACGATACGCAGAAAGCGGGGGTCCGCCACGCCCTCGCCGAAATAGTCGGGGGTGGTGTACCTGTCCACGGCATAACAGCCGCCGCCGAAGCGTAGGTAGAGCGCCTTGTTGAGCGACGCTACCTGTGAAGTATATTTCATATATTCGTACTCGCGGACAAAATAGTTGTATGCCGCCTGAAAATGCTCCCATGTGCGGTGCAGGAGCGATAAAACAAGCCGCACCACGCGACTCTGGCGCAGACGGGTGGGCAGCAATAGCCGCACAAGGTATTCGATGTCGTTAATTATTTGCATAGCTGTTTGTATATGTTAGGGTGATGTTTGTTGTTGATGTGTCGAGCACGGCGTAGCCGTACTGCGGTTCGAAATATTCGTCGACGATTCCTGCGCCGTCGGCGGACCACGAGTTTATCACGCAGTCCAATACACCTTCCACCGCGTTTACGGCCGAGGCTATGCGGCTTTTATACACCATGCCGCCGAAGGCCACACCTGTGATGTAAGCCTCTATGGCATCCTTCACAGCTTGCTCGAGGTCTGACACTGGAGCCGTGCTGTTGTACGTAACGCTGATGTCCACACCCAGCTGTGCACCGGCTCCGGAGAACACAAGCACAGGCATGCCCAGCGGTTTTACCTGCGCTATATATGCCTCGAAACTGGCCAATTCAGCTTGCGACAAAGGCTGGTACGACCCCTGCGTGCCCTTGGCCACATACAGCGACAGCCCAGTACCGTTCACCACGGGCGAAGGCTTGGCCGTGGCTATGGTTACTATCCGATTATTTTCATTGATGGTGTCGTATGTAACTTTTCCATCGATTACGGTGGTTGTGTCGCCGTTCTGGAACTCCTTGCAGGTTTTCACCCACCACTGCCATGTGCCGTAGCGGGTGCTGTCGGCTGTAAGCTCGATGTCCTTTTTCCACAGGTCGAGGGAGCGCTCCTTCAGCGCTATCACGTAGGCCACCACGTAAAACAGTATGCTCATCAGCCCCACGCGGCTAAAACGGTCGTCGAACTTGTCCACTCCCGCCGCAAAACCGAACAGCGTCGCCGCGTCGGGGTCGGCCATAAACGCCTCGGTAAGTTCTTTTCTAATCTCTTCTGTAGTCATGTCTATTTGTTTTGAATGATTAATAATGTGGCATCATTCCACCGTTACCTATAGCGGCTTCTACTGCCTGTTGCATCTGGGATATGTCCGTTTGCAAGTCGCCGCCGCCCATGCGTTCAAAATCCGACATGTACAACTCATCCGGTTGCGGTGGGTGATATGGGAACTGAGAGTAGAGGTTGGGGTCACAGTTGAAAACTCCTGCTTTGCAGTCGTTGAACGTGTGAACGTACATGTCCTGCAGGTTGGAACCGCCATTATCGTGGTAAACTGGCGAAGGTTCCGCATCCATGTCGTAGCTGCCGTCGCGGGGGTTCCTTTTAAAAACCGCACACAAATTCGGAACTTCTGAGTAGTAGGAGGGGAGCGCTAGTCCTCCTGCGCTCAAATGGGAGGTGTGTCCGTTTTTCCACCAATACCATCCAGGAAAAGACCAAATTCGGTCGTCGTACACAAACAGGCCTTCTGTAACGCCCATAGTGAGGTCGCTTGTTGAGGCTCCGCCCCAGTCCATCTCCATGCCGGAAAACACCACGGCCTTGCCCTGCTGTGGGGAGCCGTAGCCGTGAAATTTCCATACAAGGTGCACAATGGCCTTTTCCAAGAATTGGTCGGCTTCGGAGAGGAAGCTGAAGTCGCGCGGCTGTATCTGCCGGTTGCCGCCGTCGGCGTTGTTGTTTATTCTGTTCATCTTTGTTGTGTTTTTTGGTTTATATTATTTTTAATGCGTTATCTTGTCGTCCTTGTAGTCTGAGGCGTTGAACTGGCTGGCTTGCCCACTGGTTGCCGAAGCAGTCCCGGCTATTGTACCGGGGACATCGGCAACGGTGCATGTGCCTGATACAGTATGCGTATGGCTGTTGAAGGCCTGCACAAGTGCGTTGAGTTTGTTGGTAAGCTCATTTATCTTCACCAGTCCGTCGTTGTTGCCACCGTTGAGCTGTATCTGCTCCACTTCGCCGTACTGCACAACGCAGAGGTTGCGCAGGGTGCCGCCTTCGAGGTCGGCCAGCACCACGTGGCTGCCCACCTTGGGCGTGATGAGTATGTCCGTCTCGCCGGGCAGTGCCGTGAGGCGCACGTCGGCCAGTTCCACGCCGCCTATGTCCACGGTGCAGGTGGAGCCGCTTACGCTCTTCACCTCGCCCTCGTAGATAAGTGCTTTGCCGGCGGCTATGTTGCGCAGTTTGCGTTTTATTTCTCCGTAGGTGTCCATTGTTTCATTTTTTTTGTGTATCTTTGCAACGTTGTTTCAAAATGGTTTAAATCATGAAAAAAACGCTTCTGTTTTTGGCTGTAATCTTTTCCGCACAACTGGCCTTGGCACAGTTTACCGAACGTCGCGTGGACTGGGATGCCTGCACGTATGAAAAGACATCCGAATATCCACATCGCACAATATATCTTTGGGGCAATGTGTATAAGGAAAAAGACCCCAAAAAAGCTGATGTCAGAGTGCGTATCGTAAAAGACAAAACATCTTTTGCCGACCTTTTTATTGCCATTGATAATCGTGAGGGCGTAAGATACCCGCAAGCCGTCTGGCATTTTGTAACAGACAAGCGAAAGGCTAATTTCAGCGTCTGTTTTGTCAATAAAGGCGAATCTTTTTCCGTGCGAATTATTTCATTAAAAGAACTTAATGAACTGCGCGACCCATACAGCGGTTTGTTCGACGAATAGTTCACGACAACCTCCTTCCCAAAGATATTTTGCGGCTTCCGCCGTTCTGGCTGTAGTTTACTTCGGTGCCCAGCACATAGTAGGTGCCGTCCTTTTCGGGGTACTGCCCGTCGTGCAGGCTCACCTTGTTTGTGGGTTCCACGTAAGGTATCAGCCAGCCGGTGAAACTGCCATCGTAGCCGTCGTACACCCATAGGTTGTACTCGCGTTTGGCCAGTTCCATAGCTTTTGCGGCATCTTCCGCCGGACTTCGCAGAGTTTTCTTTTCGCCGCCCGTGGTACCAAAATTCTTTTTTTTCTTTTCTCCCGTTGGCAGGCGGTATTCCACTTCCACCTCAATTTTTCGGTCGGCGGCCTTGATGTATTTCAGCTCGCTCTGCTCTATGTTGCGTGCAAAGTCGAAACGCACCGCCTCCTCGCCTTTCACCTGTTCGTAGGGCGGGTGCAGGTGCAGCGTCGAGCCTTCGAAATAGATGTTGGCCTTCAGCTCGTCCTGCAGGGTTTTCAGCACGTCATAGCCGGTGGCGTTGAGTATGGTGTATTTGTCGTAGGTAGTGTCGTAGTCGCACGAAAAGTTGTAGCTTGTGCCCTCGGCGTCGTTCACCTGTTTCACCATCTCGGCCAGCAGGCCGGACACGGGTATGTTGGCGTACTGTTTGTTTGCCAGCTGGGTGCGCTTGAAATTGTACAGCCCGTCGATGCAGCGTATGGCAATACGGCTGTCGTCGGTGCCTATGCTGTCCACATAGCCCTCGAACTCGGTCTGCAGGTCGTTGCCGTAGCCGAGGCGTATCCGCACGCTGTCGCCCACATGGATTTTATCCTCCACCTGCAGGGCCTTGTTGCAGTAGGTGCCGGGCAGGTATATGGTGGCCGTGTCGCTCAGCATGTCGATGGAGCGTTTTATGTTCACGCTGTCGAGGGCTTTCACCCGCCAGTCGCCTATGCGTATGTCGTATGCCATTATCAGGAACATGGTGCGCCGCGGTATTTAGCGTGGTGATTTCACTGTTTGCTGTTTGCCGGGCTCGGGCGTGGTTTTCTTTGCACCGACAGTGTTTTCTTTAGGACCGTTGACGGTCATCCTGTCCCTATAAAAACTGGGTTTTACAGTTGGTATTATCGGTAATTTAGCCATAATTATATGTTTTTAAGATTTCACTAAAAGTTCAAAGTCGTCGTCGCTGGTGGCCTGTATCACGTAGTTCTGGTTGGCCTCGCCGTTGGTGTGCGGGAACGAGCAGCTGTCCACCACAATGCGGCGTATGCCGAAAGGCTGCAGCACCTCGGCGCAGATGCACAGCGGACGGCGAGCCTCGCAGTAATTGCGGAGGGCAAGCACGTCGTTGTAGGGATATTGCCCGTCGTTGCTGATAAACATGCCGCTGATGGTTATGGAGTAGTCGCCGGTGCTCCACAGTTCTTTCACCGTTCCACGGCTTTTGTCGATGCCGAAGTTTTTAAGCACCGAACGTTTGGCTATCTGGTTCTGCCCCGATATGGCTATCTGCGGGTCGATGGGGAACACAAAGCCGTCATCCTCGCTCTCGTCCTCGAACCATATCGACACCGTGCTCTGGTTCTGCACCAGCGTGCGGAAACCTATATCGCCTGCCTTGGCTTCGGGCACACGTTCCACGCCCAGCCGCCAGTAGGGTTCCACGGTTACGCCCGTGGCGTGCATGGGCGACCATATATGTATCTGCTCGCGGCCTTTCAGCACCTGCTTTATGTCCACTTTCGGATTGTCTGCCATAACATCAGTATTTTGCTATCAGTTCAAACTTGTTTTCTTCTATCACCAGCCGGCTCACTGTCATGCCCACTTTCTCCATCTGCGTCTGCACGGTGCGCCGCCAGTTGGCCAGCTCGTGGTCGTTGGCAATGTCGTCGATGCCTATGCCCAGCGTGGGGTGTTCCTTGAACTCCCCTTGGTGGTGCACCAGCAGGTTCCACTGGTCCTGCGGGGTGGTCTCCTGCAGCACTATCTCGCCTTTGGCGTCCAGCATCAGGTCGTGAAATTCGTTGTCTATCGCTATGTCTATCATCTCCAATTACTCATTACTAATTACTCATTACTAATTGATTGTCAGCTTACGCTCATTTCGGCCATTCCCAGCACACGGCTCATGGCTTCGGCCAGCCGTTGCTCGAGGTCGGCCACGCCTTGCTCGAGGCTGTCCACGTTCAGCGTCTCCACGCCTTTCATCTGGCCTATGGTGATGTTCACGGTGGTGTTGCGAGTGCCGCCGGTGGTGGCGGCTTCCACGCCTTGGCGCACGGTGCCGGCGGCTGTGCCGTGGGTGCCGTTGGGGCTCTCGATGCCGGTGCCGGATGGGGCCGCGGTGCCGTCGAGCTGCATCTGGGCAAGCTGGCTGTTGGCCTGTTCAACTTTACGTCGGGAATCAATGTATTTTTTCAAATCGGAATCCGGGTAATCTTGCGAGTTAGACATCCACCACCAAGCATTTCCTTTTAGTGCACCGTTTTTATTTATAAATCCAAGGTGTTCTAAGACATCCCATTCAGACTGCGAAATTTCATTGCTACCTGCTTCAAAAGATTCGACAGCATTGTTCAATTCTTTTTCTAAATAATCTCGGTCGTGTCCTTGAAATCCATTTCCAAGTTCAAATTCCACCTCACTCCAATCTTCGTAATGCTTTTCCTGAATTTTCTCAAGTCCTTTGGAGCGGGCGCGCTGCTGTATCTTACCAATCAGAATGTCGTATGCGGCGGAGAGGTTGTTGGTGTTGGTTATCTCGTCCAGTATCTGCTTGTTGAGGTCGGGATACATATCCTTCAGCTGTTTCACCAATTCGTTGCGTTCCTTGCTCTTTGGGTTGGTCTGTCGCAGTTTTTCAAACAGCAGGTCGAGTTGCATTTTCTCCTGCCCATAGTATTCCGATGCAGCTTTTTTGGCCTCTTCGAGGGCTTTGTTGGCCTCTTTTGTCCGGTTTACCAGAGTCGCAAATGCACTGGCCGCCGCCACCACCACGCCCACCACGGCACCGATAACATTGGCTTTCATGGCGGCATCCATGGCCTTGAACGAAATGGTGGCGGCTTTTATTCCGCCGTTCAATAGTTTCATCACGGCTGTTTTGGCCACCATAGCGGCTGTGTGTATTTTTGATGCCGCCACTACCGATAGCACCACAAGCTTGTATGCCAGCCATCCGGCGGCAAGCGATGCCACAACCTTTATGGTGTTCATAATGCCTTGAGAGTGTTTCACCGCCCAACCTACAAGTCGCGATGCCACATCCACCAGCTTCGACATGGTGGGAACCAACGCCGCCTTCAGTTTCGTGGACAGTTCGCCCAGCTGCTCATTTACATCGCCCCAGCTGTTGGCCAGCTGTTTGGCGCGTCCGGCATCGGTTTGCGCAAGGGTTTCGTTCATACCGCCAACAGCGGAACTCACCACCTCGGCAAGTGTTGCCACGCGCTGTTCCTCGGTGCCGTATTTGAGTATTTTCTCCTGTGCTTCGTCGAATTTGTATCCGTAGCGGCTCAGTGCGCCCACCTGCCCGTCCATCACTTTGCCCAGCATGGAGGCAATCTGTGCGGCCTGCTCCTGCGAGGCGTTGAGGCCGTACTGCTGTGCCAGCATGTCGTTCATCACGGGTATGAGTGTCTTGAGCGACTCGGTTTTGGAGAGGTACGTAGCCAGTTCCTGTGCCCCGGCCAACTGAACTTCATCGCCTATAACACCCAGTTTCTGCTGTGCGGAGGCAAGGGCTTTTATGCTGTCCACCTGCGCCTGTGCCGCGCCCATGGTGTTGCGCATCACCTTGGCAAGTTTTGTCTCGGCCTCAATCTGAGCGTTGTATGCCTCGGTGAATGCCTGCACTTGAGAATCAACTTTAGAAAGTATTCCCAATAGCTGGTTAAAAACAACAACGGTACCACCGAGGTTTGTGAAGCCTGTTTTTGCTTTCCCAGTCTCAATGGTCAGTTTTTGAGTCGTACCAGTCAGCTTTTTTAATTCTTCACCGGCATTTCCAGTTATATTTATCTCAAAATTAACTTTTTGGTCCGCCATATTGTTTTTTTTCGTATCTTTGCAAAAAAATTGGTAAAAATGACTACGCTAATAATAACTATTGTGTTGATTTTGGCCTTCCACAAGTTTCTCACCTGGATTGAGGACAAAAGCAATTAGCCTTTTGCACCCTCCCGTTTCCTTATGTCCGCTATTTGAGCGAACTTCTCCGCCCATTGTTCATCGGTGAGCTTGTGTGGGTCTATATGCAGATAATACTCTATCATTGTATCCACATATCCCACCCAGTTGTGCTCCATCGTGCCAACGGCGGAATTTACAACTTTCCCACTTCAACCTCTTTTATCTGGATAAGGCTTTCGGCAAGAGCGCTGCATCCGAGCATGTATTCCACATTCTCGAAGAAAATAGGGTCTCCGCCAAGAAAACACGAGCGCAGCATAACCTCTGTCATCTTCAGCGGGTCGTTTTGCAGGGTCATGGCATAGCCAATTTCCTTGCGGTTGGGCTTGCGGAAATAGGCTTCCCTGTCGCCAGATTTTGTGAAAAACACATCGCCGTGTTCTTTTTTCCATTGCTCTATAAGAGCGGGTGTAATCTCTTCTTTCTGCATAACTTTAATTGTGTTTTAAATGGTTTTTAAATTGTTTTCTAAAAGAGGGCGGGGCTGGCTTCGGAGGGTTCAGCCGCCGCCCTGTTTTGGTCAATACCACATAATTGCCAATTACTAATTATCAATTATTCCTGGTACTGGATGTCCATGGCTATGAACGGCAGGGTGATGCTCATGTTCACGTCGCCTTGGTTGAAGGTCTTCACGTCCTCAGTGAACTGGATGCCGAAGATGCGGTCGGTTATCATTACGTTGCCGGCTGCGGGGTTGCCGTAGCACACCACGGCGTCGAGGCTTATGCCCATGATGCTTGCACTGCCGGTGGCGGCTTTGGCTGCCACATGCAGGCTTTCCAGCTCGCTTTGCAGCACCTTTATCTCGCCCTCGTAGCTCTTGTTGCCCTGCTGGATGCTCACCGGCTTGTTGCCCTTGCCGTAGATGGCTTCCTTGGTCATTTTTTCGGAGTAGCTTATCTCCTGCACTCCTGTTACGTCCTTGCCGCCGAGTATCAGCGACACGTCGCTCCATTGGTATTCGCGTCCGTTGATTATCATGTTGTGTCCTTTCTTTTTTTATTTGTCAATAAGGAATCCAAGTTTCACGTCGATGTACTTGGCGTAGCCGTAGGGTTTCACCTGAAGGGCGAGGTTCACCGTGCTGTTGGCGGCGATGTTGCTGTTGAGGTCCACGGTGCAGCGCACTCCGCGGTCGCTGTCGCTTTCGGGGTCGTTGCCCAGTTCGCCGTTGGCTGTCATCTCGTTGGTGATGGCTGCTATTACGTCGGTCTCCCAAGCCTTTGCCACGCTGGCCACTATGGTGCCCTGGTCGGTTACGGGTATCTCGTCGCCCAGTTTCTCCACCAGAGTGCGGTAGGCTATACGGTAGGCCTTGTCGATGGTGCGGCGGCGTGGTATCAGGGCGTAGTCGTCGGTGGGCGATGTTGCCAGTTTGTCGTCGCTCCAGTAGTAGCCGGCCTTGCCCACAAAGGTTCTGGGGCAGATATAGCCCGCGTCGTGGAGCAGTTGGGGGGAGCCCAGTTCTGCACGGTCGGAGCCGAGGTACATGATGTCGGCGGCTATGGAGCCGTCTTTCACACGTGCGAGGCTTCGCTGTACGGGTTTGGCGGCCAGTCGTCCGGCCACAAGGCCGATGGCGGCGTAGTTGCTGTTCGGTTTGGTGTCGCCGATAACCACGGCCACGCGGTTGTAGGCGCTTAGGCCAAGGTCGATGAGGTTGGCGGGAGTTCCGCTGTAGTTCAGCCCTTCGATGATGCCCAAGAACGGGGCGTATTTCCTTTCGGTGTAGTCGTCGGCCAACTGCTGCAGCTTGCTGATGGCGGCAAAGGCGGTGTCGTCGATGGCTCCGCCGTTGGTGTACGATGCTGTGCCTGGTGCCTGTGCGTGCACCATCAGTATGCGTATGGCTCCGCCGGCGGCGTCGAGCAACGAGGCGGCGTAGGGGTTGGCCTTGTCGCAGAGGTCGGCGTAGCTCACGCTGTCGGCCACACCAATAAGCCACAGTTTGGAGCCTTCAGGAGCCTCGTCGTAGAACTCCTTGACAATTTTGTACACATTGCCGTTGGCGCCGGTGTCGGTAGCGGCAAAGCCCAAGTCGGTCAGGTCGGCCAGCTTGGTGAGCAGGTAGGGTGTTTGCAGCGCAAAGGTGGTGTTTATGGCAGTTGCATGTGTAAGCAGTCCGCATACACCATCCTCGCTCGGCGCTACGGAACCGAGGGTTCCGTTCTGAAAGTCGATTTTTACTCTTGGTAGCATAATATTTTTTGTTTTTAGTTGGTTTTTCTTCGTATTTTATTTATAATCGCCGCGGCAAGGGCTATCAGCGTTACCGCAGCCATGGCACCCAGAACAACCCACATCACCCACGGCACGCGTTCCACCACTTTCTCGGTTACTATGTCGTTGCTGGCGTTGGCCGAGCTGTCGGCGGTGGCCTTGGCATTGGTGCGGCTGTCGCTGTCCTTCGACACATACACCGTTCTTATGCTGTCGCGGTACACTGTGTCGCCTTTGCTCCACAGTCGCACGGTGTTGTTCACCCTCACCGTGTCGTGTATTCGCACGGTGTCGTGATGTTCCGTCACGCGTTCAATCTGCGTTTGCCTGCTCTCCTTCGCCGTTCGGTTTGTCGTGCCGCAGCTGTTCAAGCACAGGACAATTGTCAGAATGCTCGCAGTTATTAGCCTGTTGTATCGCATGTGTCAGTTTCTTAACGTCGCGGCGCAGGCCTTTCACCTCGCGCTGCAGGGGTTCGGCGATGTTGTTTTTCCATTCGGACACGTAGCTCTGTGCCAGTTCCATGTCCTTGGCGGCGTTGTCCTTGCGCAGGGCTGCCACCTCCTGTGCGTGACGCTTGCGGTCGAAAATCCACCCGCATCCGCCCAGTATGGTTATCACTGCCAGTATGATGCTCGTTAAGTCCATCGTTCCGTTTTGTTGAAAGTTTATAATTGAAATTACTAATTCCACATTCCGTTGGCGTACACGAACACCCGTGTGCCCATCAGGTCGGAGAGGGGCACCTGCTTGCCCATCACGTCCACGGTGTCGGAGGTGTTGTTCTGCGGGTCGGTGTTGGTGAGGTACAGCTTGTAGCCGTCCTTCGGGTTTCCACCGTAGGTGAGGCTTGCCATTCCGCCGCAGGTGCCGGAGATGGACACATGCACCTCGCTTTCGGAGTTGCCGCCCACGACTTTGCTCTGCTCGGCGCTGAGGTCCCACCACACAGCCTCCATGGAACCTTGTCCGCCGGCTGCCATAGGTACCGAAAGCACCTCTATCCAGCCTTGCTTGAAGACAAATACTTTGCTTGCGCAGCCCTGCATAAGGTCGGTGTTGATACCACCGCCAACGACAAACAATATGTCGCCGTCCTCGGCATTAGGGTTGTCGATGGTCAAATTGGTCATCTGCGTGAGCTGGCTTTCGTCCACGTTTGCGCAGCTTATCTTTGCCTCGGGTTTTATAATGGCGGCTACTCCGTCCTCCATTACTATACTGAGGTCTGCCACTTCGGCGCGGGTTCCGGCATTGGCCACAAACTCGCCGCTGCCCGACACCAGCCAAACGCCATCTACATACACCAGCTCGGTATGTCCGGTGATGGAGTTGCCCTCCACCGATACGGTGCCGGAGCTTCCGTCGGTGTTGAAATCTATCAGCACACGTGCTCCGTCGGGCACAGCCAGTTCCGATATGTCGAGATGCAAATCCAGACTGTGCGTAAAGGTTTCCACGCCCAGCTGCAGGCGGGTGATGTAGTGTTTCAGCTCAATAGCACCTAAGCCGTCGTAGTTGCCGTCGGTTACAAGGTGGTTGGTTTCGCTGTAGTAGCTGTCGGGGCTCCACGATGCTGCTCCACCTTTGCCCGCTGCCATCAGCACAAAGCCGTTGCCGGTGTACATGAACATACAGGCGGTGGTGGATTCCAGCGAGGTGGCCACGGCGGCCACGGTGCTCTCGCCAGCTTTAACCGTCAGTGTGTGCGGTGTTTCCTCGCCTGTGGCGTTAGCAAAGTCGATGTATATCATGGCGCCAACGGGGGTATTGTCCGCGGCGGTGAGTGTCAGTTCGAAGTCCTGGACCATGTTGCGCAGGCTCAGGTGATATTCGGTGCGGTACACCGTGAGGCTGTGTTCCGCCACATTGTCAAGGACAATATGTTCGTCGGTGTGCAAAAGCACACGTATGCGTTTGTCTCTGTCGCCCGGAATGTCCGGTGCCTCGATGTCGTAAACGGCGTTGTTTTTATAGTTCAGTTCACCCATAACTATTGTTTTTGCTGTTGGGCTGTGGCATTGCCGCAGCCATACATTGTTGATTACTAATTACTCATTACTAACTGAAATAGAGGTCTGCTTCGGCCTTGCGTCGGCGCACCAGTCCGGGCAGTGTTTTTCTGCCTGCTTTCACCCACATGTCGAATGCTCTGCGCACGGCAGGTTCAGGCGCTCCGCTTTTGATGCGTTTCAGCAGCGTGGATTTCAGAAAAGCCCCGAAACCGCAGTTGAAGCAGAACGAAACAAGGGCGTCGAACTGGTTCTGGGTCAGGTCCAGTTCCAGCTTGTTGAGCTGTTGCTCTATGGTTTCAAGGTCTTTTTTGAGGTATTCCACGGCCTCATGGGCGGTGATAGTCATACCTTCCTTCACGTTTTTGGTGTGTCCGATGCCTATGGTGAGAACACCAGCCGGGCAGCGGTAAGCTGTCAGCCTGCAACCCTCGAATTGTTTGATGAGTTCTACACCCTTGTCGCTTGTCTTCATTGTTTCGTCTTTTTTTTTGATTTCTTTAAAAAGGGCGGGGCTTGTCCCGCCCTCACAAAAAGTAGTTGGTACAGAAATGGCAGATTAGCCTTGGTAGATGAGCACCACGCCTTTTTTGTCGTAGCGGCAGGGAGCGCCGCCGGCGCGCATGTTGTACGAGAGGACATCACCGTAGTAGGCGGGGTCGTTTTCGGTGGTGTAGGCTTCCACTGAGCCCATGGCGTGGCTCACGCAGTCCTTTTGCCATGCCAGACCTGCAGCGCAGTCGGTAGCGGCCTCGTTGGCGGCGAGCCAGTCCTTCAGCGTGCCGTCGCTGGCGGTCTTCAGAACTTGGGAGCGCATCATAAAGCTGAAGCCCATGTATTTGCCGAGAATACCCTGTTCGGGGTCGGCACCGGCGAGGAAGTTGAGAGTGGCCGCATCGGTCATGGCGTCGAGCAGCTGATTGTACATCTCGCTGTCGAGCAGGATGAAGCGGTCGGCTTGAGGAACATTGTCGGCGTCGAAGATTTTCTTCACGGCCTTGATGTCGGCAAGCACGATTTTTTTGCGGTTGCCGGTGGCACTGTGGATGTGTGCCGTGGCGTTGGAGCCGGTGGTGGCCACTTTCACGGGCGAGGTGGCGGGTACCCAGTTGTGGAGGATGTCGGCGCTCACGGCCTCAAGCAGGGCGGCTTTGCTCTGCGAAGTGATGGAAGAGCGTTTGTCGTAGCTCAGTTCCACGTCTTCGGCCTTGTTCAGCACTATGGGTGCAGCGTAGAACACGCCCATGTCGTAGGACAGGTCGTTGTCGGTACGCGAGCCCACGGTGGCCGGGAACGAGTTGAGGTTCTTAGTTACCTGCGCCGGTGAACCGGCGTTGGGTACATGCACGGTCTTGCCTTCGACAAATGCCGAATGGTCGCGCGATTTCTTAACGAAGCTGTCGTCGGGGAAGAAGTTTTCGACGATGTCGTTGACCCAGATTTCTTTGTTTAATGCCATATTGATAATGTTTTAAATTGGTTTTTAAATGCTGTTTAATTGTTGGGTTGTGGCAAAGCCGCAGCCGTACTGATTTCAATTATCGGTGTATTCAGCGCCGAAGCGTGCTTTGTACATCTGTTTGAAACGGTCGGGGTCGCCCTGCTTGATTTCGGCGAGACGGCCTTGGCGGTCGGCATCGTCCCATTCCTGAGCAAGGTTTTCGCCGTGTTGCGTTCTGCCTTGCATCATGGCGGAGAGGCTTGTGGGGGCTTTGAGTTCAGCCAGTGCGGCACTGGCGTTCTCGAAGTCGGCGGCCATCAGAGCCTCCCAGCAGGGGCGCTGCACCTCGGCGATGCGTCCGTCACCCACAGCTGCGTCTATGAGTTTTGCAATTTCGGCCTTGTGCTGTGCCTCCAGCTTGCCGCTGAGGTCTGTTACTTGGCTTTCAAGGTCGGTTACTTGGCTTTCGAGTTCTGCGACCTTGGTTTCAAGTTCGCTTTTTTCCTGCGACAGTGTCGCGTTTGCGTTGCTCATCGCCTGCAAATCTTGCTGAAGGGTGGCAACCGTTTGTTCCAATGTGTTGTTCTGTTCGTCCATATTATTGTTTTTTTCTAAGGATATTTCCATGCTGAGATGCAGGATGTCGCCCGCCTGCAGTGTTTCGTCGGTGCCGGTACGTTTCAGCACCATGGCGTTGCGGTTGGCACCGATGGCACATACAGAACATTCGAGCAGCAACGCTCCCGTTACGGTGCCTTGCCTCTGTCCGGGGAGCATGAGGTCGGTGTCGTCGCTCAAACTCACTATCTCGAAACCTATCGAGCAGCAGCGGATAATGCCGTTTTCCACTTTGTCGGCGATTTGGGCGGCAAAGGGGTCTTTGAGGTCGAAGTCGGCATCGGCCAGCAGCCGGCCGTCCTCCTTGCGTATGTTGGTCCACCTGCCTATGGGCAGACGTTCAGTGTCGTGGCTGTACAGCATCACGGGGTTTTTCTCGAACTGGGCTGTGTCGATGCCGTCGGTGAGCACACGGTAGCCGTAGCAGTTCACACTTTCGTCGGAGAGTACAAAGGTTTTCATTGTTTCTTCATTTTTTCGTTAATAAACAGTTCCTGATAATGAGTGAGCAGGCGCATAAATTCGGGTGTGATGTTGTTGTCCCACTCCATGCGTGTCTCCAGCCATTTGTTCAATGCGCTGAACACCTCGATAGTGTCCACCACGTTGGCCTTTTTGTCGATGCGTTCCACGGCGGAGGCCAGTTTGCTTATCTGGTCCACAATCTTGCCCACGTCGCTAAGGTCTATATCCTCGCTGTTGAGCTTGTCCAGCAGTCGCGATATTAGCAGCAGGTTCTTGTTAACCAGTTCCGGGCGCGTTATGTTCATGCCGCTGCGGGTCTCTTTCCACCCCTCTTTCTCCACCCAGCGTCCAAGTGTTACGGCGCTTACACCAACCTTTTCGGCAATCTGTTTCTGTGGCATGCCCTGAAAATAGTAGAGGCGTGCCAGTTCTTTCTTTTGTTGTTTGCTGTCGTTCATAAAGTTCGTTTTCGTTTTTCCGGGAAAAATCCTCGGTTTCGGGACTGCAAAATTACGCCACTTTTCACACATCTATTTTTTTTATACCAATATAATACACAGTTATTTATACCCTTTGTGCATATCATCGGCCGTGGCGTTGTTTTTTCTACTTTTGCAAAAACATTTTTTTGGTATGAATATCGAAAAATCCGACATATACAAACAATGGAAGGCCGACTGCGAGCGCATACGTTCCGGACAGTTCGGCATATCCGTGTCGAACGAGAGCGAGTCGGTGCGCAACCGCCGCATCGAGCGAGCCCGCAAGGACTATGCTTACTTCGTAAGCACATATTTCCCTCATGTGGCGAAAAAACCATGTGCCCGGTTTCAGATGGATGCCGCCAAATACATCCTGGGCAACCGCAACACAAGGGCAGTGTTCGAATGGGCACGCGGACACGCTAAGTCCACGCACATGGACGTTTTTATACCTCTGTGGCTCAAGATACAGCCCGAGCCTCAGTTCCACACCATGGTGCTCGTGGGCAAAAGCGCCGACAGTGCCGAGCGCCTGCTTGCCGACCTTCAGGAGGAGCTGCAGTACAACGAGCTCTACATCGCCGACTTCGGCAAGCAGATGAAAGAAGGCTGCTGGGCCGACGGCGAGTTTACCACCGCCGACAACTGCCACTTTATCGCCGTGGGACGCGGACAGTCGCCCCGAGGCATCAAATACAAAGGCCAGCGCCCCGACTACATAGTCATCGACGACCTCGACGACGACGAGATGTGCCGGAACAAAAAACGTGTGGAGGAAGCCACCGACTGGACACTAACCGCCCTTTTCGGTGCCATGGAGGCCGGACGCGGACGGTTCATCATGGTGGGCAACCGCATAAGCCAGACATCGGTGCTGGCCAACATGGCCGAACTGCCGGGTGTTTACCACACACGTGTGAACATACTCGACGCCAAAGGCAAACCCTCGTGGAAAGAGAACTACACCATTGCCGAGATAAACAGCCTGCGCGACTACGTGGGCGAACGGCGTTTTCAGAAGGAGTATATGAACAACCCCATTATCGAGGGCTCAGTGTTCAAGGCCGAAAACATTGTTTACGGTCCCATGCTGAAAGACCTGCGCCAGTATCGCCAGCTGGTGTGCTACACCGACCCCTCGTGGAAAAGCTCCGCGCAAAGCGACTACAAGGCCACCATGCTGATGGGACTTACCAAGGACGGACACTACCACCTGCTGAAAGCCTACGCCGACCAGACCACAGTAACCGCTATGATAGAATGGCACTATGCCATCGCCAAATGGGTGGACGGACGTGTGCCGGTGTACTACTTCATGGAAAGCAATATGCTGCAGCAGATAATTGTGGACGAGTTCCGCAAATACGGCGAAAAGATAGGAGCGGTGATACCTGTGCGGGGCGACAGCCGGAAAAAGCCCGACAAATTTGCACGTATCGAAGCCCTCGAGCCGCTGTTTTCGCAAAGCCTCGTGGTGTTCAACAAGGACGAACAAGACACGCCCGGCATGCGCACCCTTGTGGAGCAGATGCTGTGTTTCCAACGTGGCAGCCGCATACACGACGACGCTCCCGACGCCCTCGAAGGAGCCATATACCTGCTTGCCAAACGCTTCAACCCCGACGGGCCGCCTGTAATACAGCTTGGTGCCAAAACAGTTTCAAGACACTTTTAATTTTCAATTAAACAGTTAAACAACCAACAATAAACAGAAACAATGTCATTAGTATCACCATCCGAACTGAAGTCGCACATCTACGACTATCAAGTGCAGCAGATAACCGAGAACGACACCACCATCACCGAGACGGCCATAAGCACCGCCGAGGCACTGGTGAAATCGTACCTCGCCAGCCGTTTCGACACCGACGCCATCTGGGCCACCACAGGCAACAACCGTCCGCCCTTGGTGCTCGACCTCATCAAAACCATAGCTGTGTACAAGCTCATACGCCTGAGCAATGTGGACATACTCTACGACCGCTACCACGACGCGTATCTGGAAGCCATCGACATACTGAAGCCTGTGTCCACCGGCACCATCGTCCCCAACCTGCCACGACGCGGAAGCGGTGGCGGCAGTGGTGGCGGCAGCGGCGACGGAAGTGGCGGCGACGGAGGTAGCGGCGACAACAATTCCGGCGATTATTCGCCTCTCGGCATTTCCAGCAACCCCAAGTTTCAACACGATTTCTAAACAACGGACCAAAAAAAAACACAAATACAATGGCAAAAGATAAAAACAGTAATCTTGCGCGACGCCTTGTATATAAACAGGCAAGCTTAGTACGCAAAGATATAGGCGACTGGCAGAGCGCACTGTCTCAGGCCACCTCGGCCAGCAACCCCCGCCAAGTAAGGCTGCAGGAACTCTACACCAACATATTGCGCGACGCTCACCTCTCCTCGCAAGTGCTCCTTCGCAAAAGCAAGGTGCTGTGCAGCGACTGGGTGCTGTCCAACGCCAAGGACAAACCCGACGAAAAAGCCACCGCTGCACTGCGTTCCAACCCCATAGCACAGACGCTGATGGACATGGTACTTGACAGCATATTCTACGGCTACACGCTCGCCGAACTAAGCTACACATGCTCGCGGCTCACCGTTACCGCCATCGACCGCCGGCATATTGAACCCGGCAGCGGCACGGTGTACATCGAGCAGTACGACTCTGCAGGGATAGACTACCGGCAGCTGCCCGAATACGGACGCACTCTGCTGGAGTTCCGCAGCGAGGGTCTGGGACTGCTCAACCAAGCATGTCCCCATGTGCTGTATCGCCGTTTCGCTCAAGCCTGCTGGAGCGAGCTGTGCGAGATATACGGCATGCCGCCGCGCTACATCAAAACCGGAGAGCAGGACCCCGACCTGCGACAACGCTACCTCAACGACCTCGCCAACGCCGGCTCCATCCCCACCTTCCTGCTCAACAACGACGACGAAATAGGGTTCATACCCACCAACGCCAGCAACGGCGAGGTGTACCGCGAACTCATCCACCTGTGCACCAACGAGCTCTCGCTGCTCATCAACGGCGCAGTGCTCGGACAGGACACCGTGAACGGCTCCAACGCCAAGGAGAAAACCTCGTCGGAACTGAGCGACAACCTCTCGTATGCCGACCGCGTGCTGGTGGAACAGGCTTTCACCAACACCGTGCTACCGGCACTGGCACGTCTCGGCGTGGTGCCCGAAGGACTGAAGCTCACCTTCACCGCCTACGAGGACACCAACGCGCTCTTCGAGCAGACCATGCAGGCCGCACAGTATTTCGACATCGACCCCGAATGGGTGCGCCAGAAATTCGGCATCGAGGTTACAGGACTGCGCTCTTTCGGCAACGCCGCACTGAAGCAGAACTCCCCCTACGACCCTTTTCTGTAGCGGCGGACCGCAATCCGCCGCTACAACTGGACACTTTGTACCAGATAGACTCCCGGCTGGCATTGTACGAGTGTTTAAACAGGTTTACAACGGCTGTTAAAGACTCTTTCAAAACCCTATCGAAAAACGACGAGGATGCCCTCATCACCGACATTGCCGGCGGCGAATACCCCATATCCTCAGACCTTTACCGCCGCTACTCCGACAACCTGCGCCGCGCCGTGGACGCCGTGCCCATGGACGACACCGACCTGCAGGCACAGTGGCACGCCAACGTGAGCCGTTTTGCCGCATACAAGGCTTTCCACGCCACACAGGGCATACGCTCCGCCGTGCGCGAGGACGGCGACATAGAACGCGGACGAGCCAAGCTCCACGCCTACAACCGCTACCAAGCCGCCGAGTACAACACCGCCGTAACACGCGCCCGCACAGGCAAGCAGTGGCTCCATTTCAGCGAGCCGGACAACCTCCGTCTCTTCCCCAACATGCAGTGGCTGCCCAGCCGAAGCGCCGACCCGCGCGAGGAGCACATGCCCTTCTACAACCGCATCTGGCCCAAGGACGACCCCTTCTGGCAGCACAACCAGCCCGGCACACTGTGGAACTGCAAGTGCGACTGGCAGCAGACCGACGAGCCGCCCACCGCCGGCAACCCCGCCAACATCATAGCCGCACCCGGACTTACCGGCAACCCCGCCGCAACAGGCGAGATATTCTCCGACACGGCTCCGTATATACGGAGGGCACCAAAGCATATTGATATTGGTGATGCCACACGAAAAGAATTTCCGAGCCTTCAGAGTCTGCTCGATGTGGACATGAAAAAATACCGCCTCGATTACTACAATTTGGACGGCGGATTTCTCCAGACAAGCCGGGAACGCATCAAGGAAGGGCAAATGAACAAGCAGGAAACAGAAAAATTTGGCAAAGAATACAGTATGTGTAAGAATCTTGCTTCTAACAACTTCAATGTTACCTATCGCGAGTCTGTGCAAGGTAGCTACGATGTAACTGTAAATGGAGTGCCTGCTGAATTAAAGAAAGTGGATAGTTCAAAACAAATCTATCGACATGCTCGCAAGGCATTCGAGGAACAAGGTGCAGAGGCTGTTGTAATCGAAATAAAAACGCTGGATGCGGAAGCGTGGCAGCAACTAAATAAAATCAAATTAAAAGGCTGGAAATGTTACTTCTTTACATCTTCAGATAAAACCATCAGACAGCCATAAAATACGAAACCGCCTTGCGGCGGTTAAGAGCGGCATGAACCTTGCGGCACACGCCTATTTCGATTTGCAAAATTACGAAAAATATTTCAAACCACCAAAAAAAAGTAAAAAAAATGACAAAAAAAATTAAATTTTACAGAGTTCTTAAGAGCTACAACAGGAAACCCGACCGCATACACGTGCTACGTGTGCAGATACCCATCGAGGAATGTCCCAAGCCTCGCAAATCCTGCAAATGCCGCAACAACGGCGTGTGCCTCCGCGATGGCAACTGCGACAAATAACAGTACAGACGTTTCATCAAACGTCTCTAACACAAAATAATATGGACATCAAGGATTTCGACAAGTATTTTGCGCGCCTGAGCCGCGAGGTGCAGCGCCAGATAAGCACCGACCTTCCGCAGAAGATTGGCAACCTTGCCGTGCGTATGTTCAAGCAGAACTTCCATGACCAAGGCTTTTTCGGCCAGCGGTGGCAGGATGTGAAACGCCGCACCAATCCAGGCAAGGGTAAAGAGTCTTTGGCCGCGGCAAGGCGTCCCATACTCACCGGCTCCAGCGGCAACCTCGGACGCTCCATACATTTCACCTGCCAGCCGGGCAAGGTGATAGTGCAGAGCGACCTGCCGTACTCCTCGGCGCACAACTACGGCACCAACAACGCAGGACGAAGCCACAACGTGCACATACCGCAGCGCCAGTTCATCGGCGAACACCCACAGCTGGAGAGCGAGATAGAAAAACTCATCGAAAAAGAACTCCTCAAAGCCTTCGACAAATGAACAATTTCAACTTTCAACTTTCAATTTTCAACTTAATATGAAGCACATAATCACCGCCGTACTGGCAAAACTGGAACAGGAGACCTCCCTCGGCCTGCGCTACACCGACCGCAACTGGGGACAGCTCGACGAGTACAACCCCAACCCACCGGTGCAGTGGCCTGTGGCCCTCGTGGACATCGACAACGTGCAGTTCACGCAGGGGCTCCGCCTCTCGCAGACGGCCACGGGTACCGTAACGGTAACGCTGGCCTATCCGAGGCTAAACAACACATCCGCACAGGTGGCCGCCGCCACACGGCAGGGCGTGTTCGACATGATGGACCTTATCGACGCAGTGTCGGAGGTCCTGCACGGCTACGGCACCGCCGACATGCAGCCCCTGCAGCGCATATACCTGCGCAAAGTGAGGGTGAACAAAGGGCTGGAGGTGTACGAGCTGGGGTTCACCACTGCGTGGACGGTATCCATACCCGCCGCCACCGTGCAGGTGCAGCCGGACGTAATCATCGACGTGTTCCCGGTCAATCCCGGCGAGCCGTATATGGACATCGACCCTGCGCCCGAACCGCCTGACCCCGACGGTCCACTTTATTAGACAAAAAAAAGCGGCTCCGAAAAGCCGCTTTTTTTATGGGTATTGCACAATGTTATTCTTCTTTGGCGCGCAGTTCCGCCTCCAGCTCCACCTCGTTGCCGCGCTTGGTGGCGTATTGTATGCGTATGTTTTTCACCTCGTGCGTTTCTATCGACACGCGTATGGGCGTGAACACGTCCACCAGACTCTCGAAGGCTCCAACCTCATCGGGTGGACAGCCGAGGTCGCGCAACAGATGCCGTGTGGCGCGGTATCCCAACATAATGTTTTCGGTGGTGCCCGGCTTCACTTTCACGTCGATGGGCGAGCGGCGCACTGGGTCTTTCTCCAGCTTGTATGGGTTTCCTTTCATACGTCGAAGAGTTTCAGTTGGTTTTTGGGTTCTTTCTGTTCCGGCTCCCGGCCTAGGCGTGTCTCTTCCTCGGCAAGCTGACGCTCTATGTTGGGCATGCTTATTATCTTCATATACACCGCATAGCTGATAGGGTACACGGGGTAGATGTGCTTGCGCCACACGCCTTTATAGGTTGTTATGCCTGCCTCGTAGTGTTCATTGGTCAGGTCTATTATCCGCTTGTACATGCGGAGCTTGTTTATTTTATTGTAAGCCATATCTGTTGTGTTTTTTGGTTTGCTAATCAATTTCCAAGGCTTTGTAGCCTTTTCGCCCGGGAATGTAGTCCTTTTTCAGTCCCATGCGCTTTGCCTTGTACTGCACTGTGTTCTCTTTCTTGCCGAGATGGCGGGCTATGTCGGCTGCACTGTGCGTGGCATAGTTCTGTGTGAGGAACAGTTCCTGCGAGAATGTCCACGAGCGGCGGCGGCCTTTCTTCTGTTCCCAGTCCTTTGTCAGCCCCATCCGCTGGCGTTTGTGCTTGTAACAGCTGACGCTTACGCGTAGTTTTTTTGCCATGCGGAGGTCGCTGAGTTCTTTCCAGTAGTTGCGGATGAACGTCAGCTCCTCTTTGCTCCATTTTTTGCCTGCAGCTTGCGAAATGGCCACGCAGTCGGGACGGTGAAGCCCCATTTGGCGGCGTTTTACCATTATGCCCACCTCGGTTCTGCCCATTATCGAGGCTATCTCCGCATCGGTTCTGCCTTGGTCGAAAAGAGTTTTAATCCATTCTTTGTCCTTGGCGGTGTATCGTGAATACTTTGCTTTTTCCATGTTCTACCAGTAGCTAATCCGTGGTTTGTCCTCGTATGAGGCTTTTATTTTGTCGTGTTCGGCAAGGTTGCGGTCCTCTATACGGCTGAAGCGTTCGTCGGCGTATTCGGCGAACCATCGCATCACGGTGCTTTGGTTGCACATCAGCACCTGCCCGTACCAGCCGCTGGCCCCGCGGTCGAGAATAAGGTGTATGTCGGCCATGTTCAGGTACCAGTACTGCGTCATTATGTTGTCGGCAATGCGGTCTATCAGAACCTCGCCCATGGGACGGCTGAGGTTGAGCAGCTCGTTGAGCTGGAGCAGGTGCAGTTTGAGCAGCGCGAGTGTTTTTTCCTCGCCGCAGGTGTGCCGCAGTGCGCACAGGCAGCGTTCGCCGCTGTCCACCGCTTGCAAAACCGTTGTAATGCCTTTGCAACGCTGATGAACCGCCGCCGGCACAAGCTGCTTAATCACGGCTTCAGCCGAGCAGCTGCTCGGCAAGTTTGCGCCGGTACTCCTGGCTAACGCCTTGGTTTGGTTTTGTTCTGCCATTCTTTATTTTAGTGTATAGTTCGTTGAATTTGCTGTTGATTATTGCCGGGCTGAGGTTGTCGGCCACCCAGCTGTCGGCCTCGCACGCCTTGCGGCAGAACAGCTCCATGTTGGCCACCACGTCGGCGTCGGTGGCCGGGGTGGGCGATGGCATTTCGGCCATCTTGGCGCGTATTTTGGCAAGCAGCTGCTTGAGGTGTGCGCTGTCCTTGCCGGTCCAGTAGTAATGTTCGTGCTTCAGCTCGTCGTACAGGCGCATCCATGCCCGGCGCGCTTCGGTGTAGCACACGTCGGTCTCGCCGATGGCGCGCCGTCCGCCGAGGGTGATGTTCTGCTTAATCCACCGGCGGTCGTCCTTGGGCAGGGTGTTTATCGCCTGAAGTATCTCTTCTTTGGTCATAGTTTTGCCTGCTTACGGATTATGAAGGTTATTATCTCGTTGTTGCGCATCCCTTTGAGCACTTCGGGATTCAGCCCCTTTTCGAGGGCTATGCTGTCCAGTTCGCGGGCGCTCATGGCCGCCAACTGCCTGTATGTGTACCGTTTTTCCATTTCTTCACTATTTGTCATCGCCGCGGCCTTGTGATATGGCCGTGCCAACAAGCACCACCGCCCACACCGCGAGTATTATTACTGTAAATTCCAACATTTCCGTGTCGTTTTTTGTAAAAAGGCGGCCAACCCGGGGGAAGACCGCCCATACACAAACCAAAACAAATTACACTTCTCCCATTCCAAGTCCTATGTCCTGCCATTCCTTTTCGGGTTCTTTCACCGAGCAACGCACAAAGAGTTTGCTGCGCGTGGGGCGGTATGCCTCGCGGATGATACGCATACCCTCTTGGAAATCCTCGTTGCCGCTCTTTTCGGCCAGCTGTCCGAGCTGGATTACGCGGCTTGCCTTGAGGTTGCCCTTTTGGTCGCGGGCAAGCAGGCGCAGCACAAGGCTTATCAGCTCCTTGCTCTGCTCGTCCTTGGCAAGGCTCTCGAGATAGGCTTTGACTTTTGCGATACCTTCCTCCACTTGGTCGAGGTAGTTGTCGTTCATGTTGTAGCCTATGCGTATGCGCTGAGTGCCTTCGCTGTTGGTGAACATAAAGGTGTCCTGCTCTTTCTTGCCGGCTTCCTCGTTCACCTCCTTGCGGAGTTCCATCAGCGCCGAAAAGGTGCCTATCACCTTTTGCTTGGCTTCCACCAGGGTCTGGTTGCACTGCTTGAGCACTTCCACCGCCTCGGCCATCACCTCGTCGGTCATCTGCTGCAGTTGCTTGCGTTGTTCGCGTTTGGCTTCCGCTTGTGCTTTGCGGGCCTGTTCTTGCTGGAAGGCGTCGAACTGTGCCTTCTCTTCCGGGGTCATTTCGACCATTGTTTTTTCTTCGTTATTGTCCATTGTTATTGAGTTTTTTGTGTTTTTCGATTTGTCTTCGCCGGACGCCGTTACATCCGGCAGGTATAACATTTTTTTGCCGAGCAGTTCAGCCCAGCGGTGTTCAATCCTGGCACCGCGGCTCTGTTTCCAGTCGGGCAGCATGGCCACCGCTGCACAGTCGGCCACCAGCCACAGGCACAGTGCCATGCACCGCAGCCACGACCAGTTTTCGCCGCACCACTCCACCGGATTCACGATGTCGTGCATCTCGTAGTCGTGGCACTCCTGAAGGTAGTCTTCGGCCAGCCGGAACTTGGTGCGGTAGCCGGGGTCGCCGCTTATCTTGCCTGCTATGTATATCTTGCTGTTCCTCATACTCCCAATGCTTTGTAGGTTTCACGCACCACGCCGTTCATGTCGTTTTTCATCTTGTTGAACATAGCAGTGAGGGCGCGCAGACGCACTTTGCCTATGCGGTTGAAACTGCCGTTCTCGACCTTGGCGGCACGGCAAATCACGCCCTTGGCGTAGGCTATGCGTCCCGGGTAGTCCTTGTCGAGGAAATCCCTGTTGCCCATGGCCTCCAGATATTGGCACACCGCCGCCAGCAGCCGCTTGCGCAGTGTGTCCATGTCGGTTTTCTTGACTTTGTTTTCGATAATTGTTTCCATGTCTCTTATATTTTAAGTACAGACGCGGCGCGCCTCGTTTCTATCTATTCCTGAAGGGTCCAATAGCGTTCGGCCAGTGTGCGGTTCACATCGATGGGCTTGCCGCCGCCGTACCTGCCCACGGGGAAGCCCCTGAAGCCCTCCACGCGTATGTACACGTTGGCGTCGCGCCATATTTTCTTGCCCACCCTGCCTTCTGGCTGCGAGCCCTCAACATGGCTGATGTATATGAACAGCTTGTGCGGGAAACGCTCCTTCAGCCGCTTGTATTCGTCCCAGTTCAGTCCGAGGAACTGCACCGAGTCTATTATCACCACGTCGGGGCTGCAGCGTCGGCTCAGGCGTTCGGTGAGTTCCTCCACGCCCTCGCGGTCGAGCATTATGAACTTGCGGCTCACCTCGTTCATGCCGACGCGGTCCATGGCGCACTTGATGCTGAGGCTCAGCCCTTCCTCCACGCTGTTGTATGCCACGCGGCGGAAACGGCACAGGTATTTGGCCAGTTTCATGGCCATGGAGGTCTTGCCGTTCTTGGGGCGGCCGTATATCATCCAGCTGCCGCCGAGTTCCGGACGTCCCAGTGCATCCAGCCACTCGCCCTCGAAGTCGAGGGTCTCGAACTTGGCCGCCATCACGTTTTTTACACTGTACGCCTTTTTCATTTGGCACTGTCTTTTCTTAGTTCCTTGTATATGCGTCGCAGGCTGGGCATGCCGTCGTCGCCCATACATTTGCGCACTGTCTTTGCTGCCTCTTCGCCGCCGCCGTTCACCTTGGCTATCATCACAGCGGAGGCCCTCATCATGTCGCGGCCTTCCTCGCCGTCGGGCAGCACCTTGCCGTAGCGTTTGCCGAAACGCGAGAAAAGCTCGGTGTATCCCACTTTGTGGCAGTTGATGCTGCGCTGTATCTTGGCCTTGAGGCCGTCGGCGCCCATCATGTACCATCCGCAGGCTCCCTCGGTGGCGTTCCACAGGGCTTTCACCTCGAGCCACGCCTCGTTGTGCAGGTCGCCGGCCTCGTCGAGGATGATAAGCGGATGGTCCAGCGACTTGAGATAGTATATAGTGTTGGCTTCCACGTCGCCGAGGCGGCCGCTGTTGTCGAGGCCGAAGGCGCGGGCTATCTGGCGTATGAGCAGCGTCTTGCCCTTGGCAAGCGAGCAGTCGATGTATGCCACGTTGCGGTGCGTCTTGGCGTAGATGCGGGCCGTCCATGTCTTGCCGATGTCGCTGAGGTCGCACAACAGGCTGCTGAGCGATTCCTGCTGGCACAGCTCCAGCTGGGCGTTGATAAACTCGTACACCGGCGTGCGCGCTGTCTTCCACTCCGGGGCGTCGCCGAGGTTCACCTCCAGCTGGCGTGCTATGGCTATCCAGTTGGTGTCGCTGAGCACCTGCTCCACGTCGCCGTTCTTGACACGGCTGTACTGGCTGCCGCTGATGCCCAGCCATTTTGCGAATTTGGCGTCCGAGCCGCCGAACATCGGTCTGGCATCTGCCATGGCCGACGCAATTTTCCGTTTCAGTTCTATTGCTATCATTGCTTTTTTGTTTTGATTTGTATTATTTTTGTGTTATAGGATTTCTTTTGCTCTTGCGCTTATGGCCTCGGGGCTGTATTCGAACTCGTCGCCCTCGTAGTTTTCGGGCTGTGGAGCTTCCTCCGTCACCACTTCGGCGGCCACGGCGTTCCAGTCGGTGGCGCTCTTTTCCTGCGGCTCCCAGCCGCCCACCATGGGCAGCTCGGCACGGCGGTCGCGTATCATCTTGTCGAACTTGGCCACGCGTTTCTGCTGCAGCAGCATGGCGGCAGCGTCGTCGTCGGTGCGCTCTATGGCGAACTCGTTGTAGCGGTGGCTTTCCATGTTCTCGGCCACGCCTATGTAGGTGTCGCCTTGGTACAGATAGGCACGCTCTATGGAGCCGTCGTTGCCGGGAAGCCAGTAGGCTTCCACTTTATACTTGTTGGGCTTGAGGCGGTCGAGGCAGCTGAAGTCTTCTATCCAGAAATTCTCGCCTTGTATTTTCAGCAGGTTGTTGTTGCGTATGGTGGTGCTTGTGCTGTTGCCTATGTAGCGCAGCAGGTAGCGCGGCTCCATCTGCTTCAGCTGGCGGTTCACCATGTACAGCATCACCTCGCGGCGTGTCATGCCCGGGAAGGTCTTCTGCCGCGGATGCAGCTCGTTGTTATGGCGCTCTATGTCTTCGAGGTCGTCGGCAATAAGCCTCTGCTGCTCGGCCACAGGGATGGTGTAGTTGCCGTCGGCTTTTATGCGTATGCCACGGTACGCCTCGCTGGGAGAGTACCAGCGTCCGACAGTGTGCCCGGCGTCCTTGCTGGCTCCGTATTTGAACTGCTTGATATTGTGCTCGGCCCTCTTTTCGGTGGCACTGGCGCAGAAACGCACTATGGGGAACACCTCGCCCAGCCACTCTATGTTCTCCATCAGGTGATGTTCCACCTCAAGCTCGCCGGGGATGGGCAGTCCCATCTCGTAAAGCTCGCAGAACATGTTGCGGAAACTCTCCATCACCAGTTCCTCGGTGGCGGCCCCGATGTGGTAGCTCGGACGGAACCAGTAGCCGCTCAGCACGTCCACGGCTATGTATTTGTACACCCATTTGCCGTCCTTGGTCTTGCGGCTGAGCGCCACGTCGTCCATCGATATTTTGCTCAGCGAGAAGTTGCCCACCTTGCGGCGGTGCTTGGGGCGCATGCTGTTCTGGTAGGCAAAATTGCCGTTGCGGTCGGCGTACACCGCAGTGGTGTTCATGGCCTTGCTTATGTACGACCACACCGTGGCCTGGCTCAGCTCCAAGGTACGTCCTTTATGCCGGAAATCCTCGGGGTTGAACACCTCGCCGGTCTCGCGATCGTACAGTTCGCGGTCGCCAGTAACAAACTCCATGTACAGCTCCCACACACGTTCCTTGAAGGGCTTGCCGTTGGTGCGCCACAGCGCCACAATCAGGTTCTCGGCCTGGGCGCTCACGCGGCGTGCCGAGTCGTTGCCGGTCTTGCCGCTTATCACGCTGGCGTAGCCCTGGTTGCAAAAGGCTTTAAACACTCTTTCAAAGCTGCGCACGTTGGTGATGGCCGCACATGGGAACACTGAGCGCTGCTCGTTGTACCACTCCATGGCCGAAGCGTACCATTCCTTCATCATCATTTTGCCACCCACGCGTGCGCGCTCGGCCTGCTGCAGCTCGATGCTGCTCTTGAGGCTCCCCAGCAGGCTTGCGCGGTTGGTGTACTGTTCCACCAGCCGCGGCTCCAGAGGGTTGCCGTCGGCTTTGCGGTAGGCGGCGAACCACGCACGCGCCTCGCTGTCGGCCTCGGCCTTGAGAACGGGCTCCGGCTCGGGCTCCGATATAGGGCCGAACTTGGCCTCTATCATTGCCACGCGCTCCGGACGGCCTACGCTTCGCAGCAGTATGAGGTTGGGCGCCGCAAGACTCAGCTGGCCGCACTGCAGGTCGTAGCGCAGCTGGCGGTCGCTAAGGCCGCAGCTAAGCCAGTCCTGCCTCGTTATCACTTGTTTACCTTCGTATTGTGCGTACATACTCTATTCCTCCTTTGCGTTTTGCTCCGCCACACCGCCCAGCTGCATCGCCCTGCGGCGTATGCGCAGCGCACGGTTGCGTTCTTCGTCGTTTTGCTCGTTGTAGTCGTGGCGCAGTGCCTTGCGTATGGTGGGACGGCTCCCGTACCTCTCGCGCTCCATCTGCGAAACCACCCCGTGGGGTACCAGAATTTTTGTCTTTTTTGTCATTTCCTTGTTTTTCTTTTTTTCCCCTCCCGTCCGTAGCGTCCGGTGGGTTTCTTGTGCGGCGGGCGGACTCGAACCGCCTGCGGGCCTTTCCTCGTGTTGGTAGTCCGGCACCCGCGCCGCTGCGCCGTCTTTCCGGCTGTCATGCGAGGCTTTTTGTTTCCGACGCTTTTGCACCGCAGGCGGGCAATGCTCCCGCGCTCATGGTCTCTTATCAGCAGTCGCTCTATTTGCTGCTTTGTCTGCGGTGTCAGTGAGACATCAAAGGTCTCCTTGCAGGGCTGTCTAATCTTTGGCCGGTTTAAGCTCCTTGGCCTCCTTGGCCAGCGCCGCCACCATCGCCGAGCTGAAGGCCACGGCTATCAGCTGGTGCCACGCGCCGTATATCACCGCCGCGGCAAGGGCGGCCACGCCCAGCGCTCCGAAAATCCACGCCATGGCTATGTCGGCGCGTCTCATTCTGCGGTCGGCCTCATTATATTTATAACATTCGTGGCCGGTGTGTTTTCTTGTTGTCTTGTCGTTCATTTTTTTTGTGTTTTTAATTGTCGTTTTTTTTTCGTATTTTTGCACTGCGTTTTCCAATTGGAAAATCAATGCAAAGATACGGATAATTATCCGAACAACCAAATTATTTTGTGAAAAAAATCCGAATTTTAATATGAAACTTATTGAACGAATAAAACAAATTATTGATTATGAGCAGTTAAGCGTAAGCGGCTTTGAGAAAAAAATTTCTGCTTCAGATGGGGTAATTCGGCGAGCTATCCGTAATAATTCGGATATTTATTCGCGTTTTTTGGTCGAAATATCGGATAAATTTCCCGACATTTCTGCTGAATGGCTTTTGCGAGAATCTGGTGAAATGCTCCGAACTTCTGCCGCGAATCCGCCACTTACCGCTGAAAATCAACCCGATAGTGGTATAATAATCGAGCTCACCCGCCAAATATCGGAGTTGAGCCGCGAGAACGGCCAGCTGCAGGCGGAGAATGCGGAGCTCAAAAAAGAACTTGCCCGGAGCGAGGCCGCAGCGGCTGCCTCTGCACGTACTGCATGAACGGCTTGCACATGCCTTCGTCCCGCTTGCACACTAAAATGTACTGCCTATAAAATACACTCACACATACACCCGCACATGCCCTCCCCCGGCCCCCTTTATGGCCCAACACACGCTTTTTGCACCATTTTTCGCGCAAATTGCTGTATTTTAGCATTATAAGCACTTTTCACCCTGTGTGCCTTTTGTCATTATAGGGTGTCAAACTCTCAAAAAACGGCGTTTTTTTCCGTTTTTAAAATCATTATGCCCCCGCCAACCTCGTTACAGGTACAAGTGTTTTTGTCAAAAAAGTGACAAAATAATGTACATTTCGTTTTAAATCGCTTTTTTCTGGTCGTGTGTCGCTGTTTGTCAAAAAATCGTGGCAAACACCCCGCAAAACGCATCGTTTTTTGCCGTCGGCCTGCAATACGCAAACAGGGCGCAAAAGCCGTGTAATAAGCCTTTACGCCCTGTCTGCCCTCCCATTAAAGAGGTATTAAACACAGATTAAAGCAAAACTAAAAAAACGGGCTCAAAAACCCGTCAAAAATTAAACCAAAATTAAACAAAATTAAACTTGAATGTACATTTCGTTTTTTTTCGTACTTTCATAAAATATTGAAAATCGGCAAAATACAAAATTAATTATGCACATTTCGTTTTAAGGGCCATATGTCGATACCAAACTAAAAAAATCTTTCAAAAGACACACTTTACCGCCGTGCGGACCTCTCCGTGCGGCGTTTTTTTATCAAAATACGCAAAAACACTCATAGCCCTGTGCAAAATTTTGCAAAAATTGAACGTCATGGTGTTAGAAAGCGACTTTTTTTCGTATCTTTGGAGATGAAAAAATATCATATCAACATGCTTAAACAATTGAAACATAACGGATTAGTAAACAAAATAACAAGCATTTTGATATTTGTTTCTGTGCTTTCGACACTTTTTCTGCCATCCTGCACCAAAGAAACAATCAGCGAATTCCCCGCCATGTCAATTTCCGACTTCACAGGCACTATCTGGCGTCTGCAGAGTGTTTCCACCATCGACACCAGCACCCCGGTGCCTCAACAAATGCTCCTCGACCGCAACTGGTTGCGGTTTTACCCCGACGGTTCAATGGAAGGTTTCGGAGAAAACTATGCCATTTTGGGAAGATATTCATTGTCGGGCGACAGAATCAGTTTCTCTCTCGTAAAACCCGACTCCGCACGACTCGATCATGACATTTTTTGTGCCTATTTACTTTCGGTAAAATACTTAGCGACACCCGAAGGCGGTCTCAAACTCTCCACCCCCAAAAACAATGTGATGAATTTTGTCGCTGTTAAGGACAGTATTTGGAAAAATAGTTGGCGCTGGGTGGAAACACGTTCGGGAATAGATGAGATGGGTGGCACTCCGCAATCTGCAGGTTTCGAGGTGGTTGTGGATTTCAGCGACACCGCTTTTGTGTTCTACAAAAACGAACAGGAGGTGGCACGGGGCAGATATATGCTGCAAAACACCCGTCTCAGCGACTGCCTTGGAGAGAACTCCAGTATGGTTCGTGCAATCATTGTGGATGAGGAGCTTACAAGCTGGATAAGCATTTCCACAAACGCTCTTGTAACAATTCCCAGCCCGAGCATCGTCAGCTACGAAATCACGCCCGACGGACGCATAATCCTCTCCCTGCGCGAAAACTCCTGCGCCGGCTCACTTTATATTTTTGAGAAGATGTGAAGGCGTGAAGATATTTATTAGTTTAATTGGTTAGTTGATTAATTACAAACCCCAAACTGTTTTTCGCTGGTTGCAAATGTGTACGGTAATTCCTATCTTTGCAAAAGGAAAATAACATCTTTAATCAGAATACAACAAACGTAACAAATGACAAAACAGATACTTACATTTATTTCATCACTGCTGGTAATCTTTTCGGCCTTGGCGCAGAACGACAATGAGAAGGAGAGTCCCTTCACATTCAACGCCTCGTACATCGGCGATTTTGTGGGAAATGCCGGCGGCGGCATAAAAGACGGCGCAGGTTACCTCGGCTACGGCGGCATAGGTGTCAATTTCTGCACCGAGGCGGCAGGATGGTGGAAAGGGGGCGAGTTCGTGCTGAGTGGAGCTTCAACCCACGGCGCCACACCTGCGGTAACGTTGACAGGCGACTATCAGGGTGCCGATAATATCGAGGCAGGTGATTATTTCATGCTCCAGTCGCTGTATTACAGTCAAACGCTTGGCAACGTGCAAATTATGGGCGGCTTGCTCGACTATCCTTCGCTGCACGCCTACACCGACGCGGCACTGCTGTACCTCAACAGC
>JAEEGL011551010.1_pt1 | contig 33770 bp, 29 predicted proteins | sample 9134231 | NCBI WGS metagenome assembly JAEEGL01 (sample SAMN16246548, study PRJNA631951) | gut metagenome | biome: gut microbiome; feature: rumen; material: fiber-attached | host: Bos | place: Iran: Karaj | collected 2018-10 | reverse complement strand
CCCAGTTGGTATCAAATGCTTCTTTAATGTATTTCTGTTCCAGTCCTGCGTCTGACATGTGCGCAAGACACAAATAAATTCGCTTTTTATCAACCATAGTATTTTTGATTTCTTTCGTTATTGATATTCTAAATCAGCAATTTGCTGCGAATAAGATTTCTGAACTTATTATAACCATCCATTAATGATGGAACTAATGACGCAAAATCTGCATCAATCTTCTGTTCCAATTCAAAGGCTTTCTCTTCTGAAAGAGTTTCATACGGGTCTCTCATCTTATATGTCTGCAACCTTTTCCATTCGTCAGATGAAACATCCAGACCTTCTGGATAGCTGTACGAAGACTGTACATTATGCCTGCAGGCGACCCAGACCATTTTCTGTAATTCTGTCAGAAAAGCCAAATATGCCTGATGAATCTCTTCATCTACAAACCGATTATCCGGATAATGATTGTAATAATAAATCAATTTATCCCACCAATCAAATTCCAACCCATTATAAACACGGTTTGTCAAAAAACTGTCAATGCTGTCAACAAGATTCCTTTCCGAGCAAATCTGAGTTATCCTCCAATACTTTTCAGCGTCAAACGATCTTTCCTTTGCCGTTCTCCATTCTTTCACGTATTGGTCATAACTCTCTATCTTGGACTTGAGAACACCATATAGTGTTAATTCTTGTTTGCCGATTCTATAAGTAACCGTTGTATGATTTCTAATGTCGAATGGAGCATAACCCACGTTTCCATATTTAGAATTCCACACCATAATACATCGATTCCACCCCAAGGACGAAACAGCAAATCCCAATTCGTACATCACATTGGAATTAAGCACAGGTTTTTTGTTTCCGAACCAACGAAATCGAGGTGAGACTGGTGTAATATCGCCAACAAACAAATCGCAATTTCCAATTTTCTTCAACACGGTCTCATCGATAGACTTTGAACCATCTTCACCACGAGAATCAGAATCAATCGTAATCTTAATCCCTAATTCTTTTTCTATTTTTTTTGAGTCCTTGTCTAATACCTTCCTAATATATTTCCTGTTCTGATCATTAGGGCGATCAGACATCCAAGAATAAAATATGGTGAATTGCTGTTTCATATAATTTTTCTACTCACTATAATTCATTGCTTTATGGCTTATATGTAGACGTTTCTTTTGCTAACCGTATAAAGTCAATAGGATATTTCTTTGCATTGCCAAAACGCTTTGCCCTTATACAATAGGCTGGATAATCATTAAGATGAAAGAAATCTATTGTTGCTTTTCCTAGTTTAGTACTGTTAGCGTAATCAATAACGACCTTATCGGCATTGGTGTATTTAATGTGGTAATCTGGGTCATCAAAATAAGGATGAACTATTGTGAATTGATTTTTGTTATATCTTTTTGCAGGTGTCCCAACGATAGTATCACCTGCATTTTTTACATACATATTACATATCGCACATGACGAAACCAAATTCTTTGGCTCAAAACAATATTCAGGGTGTAGTTTTTTAGGTACTATATGATCTAATTGTATTCCGCCAAACATCAATTCCTCGCAATAAACACAACAATTCTTTTGGTGTTTGATTGTGTATTCACTAATGTTGTTTTTAAGGGATTTTGTTTTTTTATCACCTTTGCTCCAGCCCTTTTCTCCGCCTTTTAATTTTACATATGGTAAAAGAACATCACGGACATGTATCCATTCTGGTTTTTTTAACCTATAAGGCCTTTTTAGATTCAACATACTTTTTTGCTTGTTCAATTATTTCCAACAAAGGGTCATTACCGGGAAGTACAACAGATGATAGTTTTTTTACCTTACTATTGATTTCATTTAAATTTTCACTTCCTTCTGAGAGCATCTTACAAAGTGACATGATTTCTGTCTCGAATGCACTATTTCTTGTGTTTCTTACTCCGAATACTCTATAAAGAATATCATCAACCGTCCAACAATAAGTATTCACTCCTTCTGTCAAATTCACAATATCACCTGTTTCTTTATCCCTGTCAAGAGCCACAATTGCTGACGTTCCTTCTTCAAGATCGGAGAGTAGGAAATGTGAATGGGTTGAAATCACAAAATGACAAGTATGAAACCTTTGATATATTCTGTTAATCCAGTCAATGTAACGTATCTGCCAGTTAGGATGCGAACTGGTTTCCGGTTCATCTATCAACACCAAACTATGTTGTTCTATACGTGAGAGGATATTGATAAACTGGCAAAGCATGGCAGTTTCACCCGAACTGCTATCCTCAAACAAAAACTCCTCTTCTGTTCTTGCAGTTATCTTCTTGTGTATTTTTATTTTGGGATATGATAATATATCCAATGACGATAACAGCTTTATTGCTTTCCAATCGTCCTTGAACGTTTCTTCGTTGATGTCATAGACTAAGTGGTTTCGCCTGTCAAGCAGCTGGTTTTCCTTTACTCTTTTCAGGTAGTCAACCATCAGCTTGATATTTTCGGGATTCTGTCTAATCTGCTTGAATTTATTATGGCTCCATGGTTGGTCCTTCCGCTTCATACCAGCAGCCCTGAAGGCATCCTCCCAATTGTCGAATAACTGTACAAAATGTTCTGCTGTAATTGGATCTGCAAGATACACATCCTTATATCGCACAGAATATTCTATTTCCATTTTACGCTCCAAATCCAAACATTCAAGCAAATCAAACAGTTTGTCCTTGAAATAAGAATCATGGGTCAGACATTCCGCTATTGCATCAACCGTCTTTTTAACTATGGTTTTGGTACCCGTAGAGTTTGGCAGGTTTTCGTTCCTTGCTCCCAAATACCAATAGAACTTGTCAGGCTGTTTTTGGGTTTTGAACCGATCGGCAATCGTTATCGAACTGGCCAGCACTGCACAAGGCAAATCACACACATGCAACCCCCTCGGCTTATCATCCACCCAGCACGAAATTCTTTCTTTAGCATTCCCATCCATCTTCACAAGACCTATTTGGTCAGAAAGATTTGAAATCCTATAAATGTGACCATTCTCGAAATACTGTATAGCAAATCTGAATCCAAGTGGTTCAACCGTTTTGTTATCGTTGTTTTTCAGTTGATGCAAATAACGAAAAATATCAGCAACGGCAGCCAAAACAAAACTTTTACCTACCCCATTAGCACCGATTATAACAGTAGAATACGGTTTATCGCCTATAGAAATCGACTCTTCGGATTGCATATTGAAAAATTCAATGCTACATGTCTTCCCTTTCGGGGCAAGAACTGTGTGGTTTTGAATTTCCAGACGAAGCAATCGGAAACCATCCTTTTCTTTATTGGGTGTGTATGTAAGCCATCCGTCCATTTTCAAAACTTATTACTACAAACAATTCATCATTAAACACCTCATATTCTCCGCAAAAGCATCTCTCAAATCAATGCCATTTGGCAGTATGGGACTACCATTATGGAAATATGTTGACACCTCAACAACCTCATAGCCATTTGCACTTGCCAAATTGTATGCGTCATCCACCGTCTGCCCGTAAGAGCGGCTTGCTGCAACGATAACCTCGCAACCTGCATTTACACATTCCTCAATCCATAGCTTTTGACACGAACCCGGGTCGCCTAGACTTTCCATGCCAACAATTCTATCACCACCCTCACTATCTTTTAGAGTACCTATAACGTATGAATCATAGTCACCATTAGTCCAAGGCCTGATAATAGAAGTAAAAGGAAATGTTGTTGCCAATCTCTTTATACTTTGAGACTTTCCTCTCTGTGACGAACCTTTAACAAGAATCATTGTTTTCATAATCGTATCAGTTTATCAATAATCTTGAACCATGAACCGTTAACCTTGAATCATAAGTCATTTCCACCTCGGCCAAAACAAATAACCACAAAACTGCCAAACGCCTTTCTGAACTTTCATTCTAACCACTCTAAACTTTCAACTGACTCTACATTCTAAACCCAAAACTCTACACTATGCAAATATACTGGTTCTTTCCTCTATGTTAATCTTCATTGTTCAATGTAGATTATTATGCGGATTATTTTTTATATAAACTTTTTTTCAGCTGCGCCACCTTGCAAAAGAATTCATTAACTTCCAGAGGATTCCCCGAAACACTCTCGTTGGCATTTCGCACGAGACATATTGTGCAATAGTCACTACACAAACAAGAATTGCATTTTTTTAAATCCTTCCGTTTTAATGACCGCAAATAATTTGCTTTTCTAGAAGAATACCAGATTTCTTTTAATTTTGAACTGTCGATATTACCAAGCACACAGCCTTGCCATCCCGCACATGGGAAAACATTTCCTTTCACACCAACACAAATAGATGACGTACAAACGCTACAAATATAATCATTCTCAGTACGCAATCTGTTTCTTCTAATCTCTTCTTCCTCCTTTGCTCGATATGACGGATCTTTCATATCCTCTTTCAAAATGTTTAAAACATCGTCTTCATCGAGACGGCATCCAAGATTAGATGTAGAGCTGTCACATCTTCCAATAATTACATAATCTGCACTGACAGATATTCCAATTTCACTCCCCCAGTCAATAACGCCTCTAAAGTCTTTACGATTCTGCTTCATAATTGGGCAACTGATTTGAACCGGAATCCCATACGGTATCAACTTGAGTATAGCCGACTTCGTTTTTTCGCAACTGCCCTTCACTCCGGTGATCGAATCATGTACATCATCATTAGTTGAATACAATGAAGCCTGCACCCCAAGCAACGGATTCATTGCCATTTCTTCTATCATCTCATCGGTGAGTCGCGTGAGATTGCTCAAGACATTTACTGACATATCATTCTCCCTGCAGATTGACAAGAAATGTATTATATCGGGATGCAACAATGGTTCGCCACCGCTTAATGTAATATGAAGGATATTTAGTTCACGGCATTGATCTAAAACTTTCTCGAACATTTCTGTCGACATCATCCCCACTTTGACTTCATCTGGAATATAGCAATGTATACACTTTTCATTACAAGCTCCAGCAATCTCAATATGAACGCTTACTGGAAATGGAGTATCACCAAAGTGTTTTTGAAGAAATTCCTGTGTGGACTCACTCATAGGCAAATTATGTATTGCTTTCAAGTGGCCATCGGAAGCTAATCTAACAGACGGTTTTAATAGTGCCTTATCGTTACATTCGTTAACATTGTCACTTTTAACCAAGAAACCGTCGGAAACAAGATCATCAAACAACACTAGAATGTCACTAAGCAGTTCAGAGTATTCCACTCCAGAGAACTCCACTATAGCTTTTTTCGCGACCTCCTCTGCGGTCAATGCTTCTTGTCCGAGACAATTGATAATAATGGCTCCACTCATTGACAATACTTTATCGCCAATAATAGGCGTATTGGCATTTCTGTACCCAAAGTTTCTATTATCGGTCAAATAGCCAAAGTCATCGTAGAGCCTAAATAATATTGTAGAACGTTTCTTATAGTACATACGAAAAAAGATTCAAGAAATGCCAGATAGTTTATCTTGGCTATCTGGCATAAGAGGAAGCCATTAACGTCCTCCCGGTTTTGGCGGATTGCAGGGACGGCCACAAGGCTTGCTATTTGGCTTGCACTCTGCCATCTGAGTAGTACTCTCTGCCAAAACACTTGGTTTTTGATAGTTAACCATAATTGGATATGATTTTTGAAATTAACACTAAGGATTCACTTCGACTATCAAATCTTCTATAAGGTCGAATCCTATAACCATTAGAAGCATTTTTTGCACTAATAAAAGAATAATGCCTGTTGTAGTCTGAGTCTTCTTTGATATACTTCTGCCTCGAGCATATGCGCTAAACAAAGATAAATCCTATTTCTTGTTATATAGTCACTACTGTCCCGTTATAAATGCAAATGGAAAAGAATTTCATTCATACAAACTCTAAAGAATTGAAAATGAGAGAAGGCTTTCCGCCTTTCTACAATTGTTGTCTGACGTTTCATTTCAAATCCGTTTGCTTTAAATATCGACACAATAAATTAAAGTTCGATAAGTTATAAAAACAATTCCCGATTTTTACGGGACACTAATGTTATATAGTATTTGATTTAATTTCTATATTGTCTCTCCAGCATACTGCATATTTTTCCCTAGCACCGTACAGAAAATCATCTGAATATCCTTGATGAAAGAATAGTGGCGGTAATAATAGCAGTTCAGGCGTACCTTGTCGGGATAAATCACGTTGTCATTATACCATACCGCCACTTCTTGATCACTCATTCTGTCAAAGTCAAGATCAACATCAAGGTTCTTGACAAGCTCTCGTGCATTGGCAAGATATTCGTCTTCCAAGCGGTATTTCAATGTTGCGGGCCCCGTGATACCGGGACGCAGTTTCAGCACATCGCGGTCATCGCCTTCCAACTTGTCTGCATAACCCGGCACATCGGGACGAGGCCCGACAAAACTCATGTTACCAATCAGCACATCCCATAGACCGGGCAACTCATCAAGTTTGTAATGGCGTAACTTTGCTCCCAAAGGCGTAATGCGATTATCTCCAGCCACAGAAACCGTGCTGCCATTATGTTTCACCGTCATCGTGCGAAACTTATGGCATTTGAATAGCTTACCGCCCTTGCCCACACGGTTTTGGACAAAGAATGCCGGACCTCCTGGCATCTTTATCTTAACTAATATGGCAACAACGACCAACACTGGCCACAGGAAAAGGAGACCGATAAAAGAGACCGAGCGGTCGAAAATCCACTTTAAAGCCATAAATACTAATTGACTCGCTTAACGTATTTTTGTTTTTTGTAAAAACCACACACCATATTAACTCCAGTATACCACAAAGATGGGATTACACCCATATTTTCAGCCTCTCTAAAAAGTTTATAATGCCACTTTATCATAGTTGTTATTCCATGCGAACTCACAGAGCCGACTCTACCCCTACGATATTTTGCCAAGCACTCATCGAGCAAGTAACAGTCTGACTGCCTACATACTTTAAGCCACATGGCATAATCATTATTCTTTTTGATATCTGCAATCTGTATCAACCCTATTTTTTCTGCATCGTACATTACAGTCAAACACCCTGGCCAACAGAAATTATACATTCCCTGCCTTGACACATGCTTCGGTCCATAAACGAATATGCCTGTAGGCTTAGACTCACTATCAATTTCCTGATAACACGTATAAGAGAAAGCATAGTTATTCTCTTCCATAAAGCGAATCTGTTTCTCCAGTTTCTCAGGCTCCCACAGGTCATCGCTATCAAGAAAAGCAATCCATCTACCTTTCGCCTCACGCAGCGCGTTGTTACGCGATACAGCTGCGCCAGAATTAATATGATTTTGAAACAGTTTTATCCGTTCATCCTTCAAACGTAATTCCGACACCTGCCTAATAGTATCATCCTGTGAGCAATCATCCACAAAGATAATCTCCCAGTTCTTGTACGTCTGCGCCTGTACACTTCGGATGCTTTCCTCTAAATAGCGTCCGCAGTTATATGATGGCATTATGATTGATACTAATTCATTGCTCATTACACCAATTCTCTACTATATTATTAAATTGCATTATGAGCCATAGCCTCCATATTAAGAAGCGACTGCAATTGTCGAACCTTTACAATATCCCTAAATGGATACATGGTCTTTACGATAATACCCAACCACCATTTATAATGGATATTAAAATGACAATACGCCTTTCTGAAATTAAATTTCTCTATCAGGAACGGCTGGATATTGCTGTGATTGGTAATAGACCTTCCACCATCATTCACGTATTTCAGTTTACGCTCTTCAAGGTAGCACCTGTTCATCTCATAGATAAGACCATAGTAAGCATATTGTTTCTGATATGCTGGGATAGCCTTCATAGTCCTATACTCGCAGCTTTCTTTAGTGACAGCATTCATACTGAATGCCACCAACTTATCAGACTCAATATCAAAGCAACCCCAGAATTCATTTTCTTCTGCATTATCAATTCTTGTATTAAACTCTTCTTGGGTCGGTGGCACTGATTCTATCTTATAACTATTGGATGCTTCAACAAATACAGGATATCCCTTTTCTTTTAGTTCTACTGGTGATAGTCTCGCAACTCTCATCGTTTTAAAGCACTTCTTCACCTGATTTCTCATTTTCGAAGACAACTCTTCCATCCCGCCAAAACTATCCTTTATGACATACCAGAATGAGGTTTCCTGCCCACAATCAAAATCATACGCATTCCTGATCATCACCCCCCCCTGGGATAATAATGACTGAACATCTTCTTTATTTAGCTTATGCTCCGTATGAGGATCATGTTCAAAAATCCATGCTCCTTTATAAAGCCTATATCCTTCTATCATTTTACTACTTTTACTCCTGATAAATCAATCTGATTACCTGCCAACAATTGGAATTCGTCAGTATAGAAATCCTGTAAACCGCCATAACTGGTAAACGTCAACTCACCAAAATATATCTTTCCATCAATGTTATAGAGATCCACTCTAACACAGGGGAAAGGTTTGGCCAATTTTTCTGCAGCCTCAATCATTCGTTCCAGATTCTTCGGTTTTGGAAGAATCTCTCCATGACGATAGTCATTTTCAAATATTGAATACTCTGGATGTGCATTCCAATCTGTATCGTACGTCATTACATCGGTCGTGTGCTCGTCCCTATTGGCACAAGCCCATAGATAATGTACTTTGCCATTGAAACACCATATCTTATAATCAATTATTGACGATGAAATTTTTGCCGTCTCAGGGTCATTATGAATCAATTCTTCTGCAATCATACGAGGTTTTATTCTCATATAATGGTGACCACTTTCCAATGCACCATACATATGAGACAAATCCTCTTCAAAAGTCCGAACAATTTTGGGAACGTCAAGCTTTGACTTATCAGTCACTACTAATATGTCACCCGAACCATGAGTTGCCTTCAATACGAACTCATCCGGCAAACTATCAAAATCAATGTCAGTAGCATGATCCCATACTCCCACCAAAGGAATAAGGATATCTTCAAGCCCACACTCCTTCACATATTCTCTCACTTCATATTTGTCGGCACACCTGGTCCACAAAGTTGTGTCGGTTTTTAACGACAGGAACAAAATCTTTTCATTCAATGTCCGAGGATTCTTTAAATGAAGTGGTTTTTTGAATCTGGCAAAATATCGTATTCTCGCCAACAAGATAGGATGATGGACTCCAAGCCACTCACAAAAAGCAATCAACGGTTTGAATATCTTATTAAGCCTTGGATTAGTTCTAATGTGCATATACAACTATATTTTTCTCTTAATAAAGTCAATCAGTATTTCCACAAAAAAAACTGGATGTTTTATGGCAGATAGTAATAATTGTTTTCTATTGGCCTTCCTATAAACCAGATACCCCTTCTGTATTTCTTGATGATACTCTTCAGAGTTGTCGTCAATTTTTAATCTCTCGTTCAAATAACCGAAATGCCACTGGTTGGGTATCACCGTTTCATCAACCACATGCGGGCAACATGCCTTGTCAATCTTTAGATACTGTTCCAAATAACGAGGTTTTCCATTACTAAAATCAAGACTCACGATAGCGCCGATTTTGCACTGCTCGCTGGGCATATCAAACACGCAATTGCCTAAAGAGTAATAGATTCGTCCTCCATCATAGTCCTCAAACCCCTGAAGCACATGCGGATGCATTCCAACAACTAGGTTAAAACCTGCATCAATCAGCCAGTGAGCAAATTTCTTTTGTGAAACAGAAGGCCGGTTAATATATTCGTTTCCCCAATGGACATAGAGTATTCTAAATGCATCCTTGGGTAAGGAATCTATCTCTTTTTTGATTTCTCGATACTCCGGATTGTGCCAATACAGTGGTTCTTCTATCAGAGCCTCTATCCTAAGGCACATACCTGTTAGTGAGACCGTCTTACCTTGATGTTCAAATACTACACTTTTCTTTTCCTTTAACCCGAATACATTTGAGCCATAGCTTTCCAAGGCTTTCACGGTTTCTTTATACGCTTCGCCCCCGTGTTCCATAGCGTGGTTGTTGGCAAAGCCATAATAATCCATATGGTTCAGCATTCTTAATGTGTCTGGTTCAACACGAAATGCCTTGCCATAAACACCTTTATAGACACTTGATTTTGAGGCGACTCCTTCAAAGTTACCAACCCATATATCACCCTCTTTCCGCTCCAAATATTTGAAGGGATTCAGCCCTTTACCTATATTGGTGCCAATGCCAAAACCAACATTAAATATCCAGTCGGTAAGGTTGATATCACCCGAGAAATATATCATAGTTTTTCCAATTACAAAAACATATAACTATCTCCAATTACGCTCAGATCTTTTTCTTGTGTTGGATCAGAGATGGTTATAGTAGGATTTGTAGATTTTAAATTAGCTAAAAGTAATGTACATGGATACTTCACTGTAAGTGTCTTACCCTTTATTATCAGAGATCCCGGCTCATAGAAAATAGCCTCTAAAAGATCAAGTCTCTTGTGATAAACCGCTTGTACTGCGGTTGTATTCGATAATATCTGTATGTTCTTTGGTTTGTACTTTTTAACTTGGTTTAAGGATTTACCAGGAATTATGATATACTCATAATTATCCGTGCCCTGATCAAATGAATGCTCGATATATAAATTGAAAACGGGAAGTGTAATAGTACTACTGGAAAGATTGTAATTGATACGATTCCAACTTCCTTCCTGGTTTCCTGCTTTCAAACAAATTCTTGTTGTAGCAGGGAAATAGTAGCCTATATTGTTATGCCATATATAGCCCTCAAATGATTGTTTAAAATTTGACAAATCATCACTCTTCTTAATCTCAGCTCGTTTTGACAATAAAACCACATCGTTCTTCAGATGACACTGATTAATAGAAGTCGTTATTTTTTTCTGTGTGCTATTCTCTATACCGCTTCCAAGACAAACTATTTCTTCGTCAAACATAAACCATCCTTTGTGTGCTTTAACCCCATGATCATCCATTAAGTAGGTCATAACACCATATTTCCCGTCAGAAGAACCTCCAACAAAGTCTGTATGCCCTCTTTCCCCATTTTCAACATAGCTATTTCTTATCTCGCCTTCTGGCACAGTTGTCCCTGGTATTTTGTCCCATTCCCAGACAGGGAAAATATTATAATACTCATCGCCGAAAACACGTATATTATTAGCTCCTTCAGCAAGATAGGTACTCAAAAGACCTTCTCCATTTGCTACTTCATCATGTATTGTCCTCGTAGAAACACATCTTACAGAGAAGTCATAGCCGTTTCTGTTATGCAGCATATAATCTGAAACACAAAACATTTGGTTACGGTCACTTCTTGCATAGGTTGCATCTTCTTTTTGGTATCTATTGAGTATATCTTGATATTCTTTCGCGTGTCCAGCATCGTATTTTATCAAATTGTCAAGTATGCCTTGACTCTTATTCATTAGACTATTCTCAATGGCTATCGAACGCCCTAACACGCTATAATCAATATAATATGAGCGATATGTATTAAAATAAGTACCTCTCACATATTCAGACAGCAATGCCATTTTCTCTTTGGGCATCTCGTATTTGGTACCTTCCAGTAAACTGATTGTATTAATGATACCCTCCACCAGATAGAGTCCATAACCACCTATATATAGTTGCCTTCCGTGATCCAGATAAGACAAATCCTTTTGTATACCTTCATTTTCGGAATATTTAATAGGTTCGAACAATTGAGCAGAACTAAAGCTTACCAACACATCGTCTTTCAACAAACAACCTCGTATTAAATGAATAATTCCTAATTTTACCTTACCTGAGGTGGGCTGTGTTCTTGGGTCGGAATTATTTATTCTCTCCAAAAGTTTCTTTTTGATATCTGGCTCTGTTTTTTTTAGTCCAAACTCCATTACAGCCAATATTCTAACAATATAGTCAGGTGCACTAATCTGATTCGCATACCAGTTTTTAGAAGTCGGATTCTTTTTATACCAATATTTCAGGCCTTGAATAATGGAGTTGTAGAGTATCTCATTCCCATAGTAATCTGATGCTGGAGCTGTATACGCAAAAGCCATCTTTAATAATTGCACTAAATGATATAACGGTTCCCAATCTGTCACATATTCATTATCGTAATCTAAATATGACCATGAGCCATCCCTATTCATTGTGTTCGCATAATAGGGTGCTGCATTCATCCCCGCTCTTATATCAGATATTGTATTAAACTGGATATCAACAAATCTCCTTAAAACAAGTTCATACTCGTCGGTCGTGGCTCTTGTTAGTATACTCTTCTTGCTCCCATTGTTGATATTAAAAAAAGCAATCGGAGCATGACTGGACAAATTGACTGTTCCTCTTATGGTAAGTCCCGATGGAGTTCCACCACAATTAGTTATCACTTGGCTGGTAATATCCAGCTTTCGTCTAACTCTATTCTTGGGATGGTATGTTATCCTTACAAAACCGCTTTCTCCTGGTTTATATGAAGACTTCCAACCACTTGCTGTGCATCCTGGCCCTGGTATGACACCACTGATTTTCAGCTCCCGTCCTCCTGTATTAATAAAATGGAAATCATGATAAAAATCACCTCCTTCTTCTGATCTCGCTCCGAAATCATAGATTGTTTCTTGAAACGAAATTGATTGTGCATGACCTGTCATCACGCACAAACACATTAAAAAGGATATGAAGGATAATTGCCTCATTGCTTTATCTCTACAATTTCTTTGCTATCTTTTCAAAAAAGGCACTACTATCATCTATAGAATAATCCTTATCCATCTTCTCGCAAGCGGCCTTTTTCCCCTTAATTTCCTCTTCCGTTAATGAAATAAGGAATTTCCTGATACTCTCTTCATTAGAACCATCAATAGCAAATCCGACATTCAATCTCTCAACTTTGTTTCCAAGAAAAATATTTTCGCTGACGATAATTGGTTTTTCGTAATATATCGCTTCGTATAATTTGTTAGGCTCTGCATAAATGACACCCATTTTATCAGAAGGATACAGCGCCAGAATCATATCTGTCCGGGAATAGATCTCTGGTAAATCATCCGGGTTCTTGAACACGCCATGATAAAACACATTATTGCTTTGGGCAAACAATTTTTCAATATCTTCTTTTATATCAACGTCATTACATTGTCCATAAAAATGCAACTCTATATTTGGGAAGAACTTATCTACAACTTCTGCAAAACGAAGAACTGTAAAAAACCTAATTGCCCCAGTAAAACCTATCTGAAGGCATTTCATGTTTAGCTCTTTCTGAGGGAAATCCAATTCTTTGACTCTTCTGTTTAATTTGTTGGGGAGGACAGATATATTACCAACGTGCTTATCCCCAAAGTAATATTCCTTGAACCCCTCGCTTGTTAGAACGGTCTCAAATGATCGGTTCATAATCAGTCGATTCCAAGCAACAAGGATTTTTCTCACTATTCCGCTATAATTTAGTTCTTGCAAATCAGCCAATTCAAATATATATTTCCCTTGGGGAAACAAACTTGAGCAGGCTGATGCCATATCGAAACCAAACATGTAATATAGGACATCTTTGTCTTTGAAAAGATGGAGCACCTCTTTTTTTATAGTCGAGCGTATATATTTCATCCTCGTGAAATAGTCTTTTCCACTCTCTATCGAACCAAGAACTGTCATCTCCAAATCAGATGAGGATCTTTTATCTCCTTCTCTCTCAAAAGCGAATACATGCACTTTATATCCATGATCTATAAAGTCCTGTATACGTCTTAAAACTCGCGGTTGCTTTGTTGTCCCCGCAATAAATACTATTTCTTTCATTTTGGCTACCGAGCATTTTATATAGAGCAGCAATAGAAGGAGTCGAACCTTCTGCTGCTTATAGAATTTAGATATGATAAATCTTAGCACCGATCATCTCTGCACTAATCACATTGCAGCTGTCGAGCACGACCTTGCCTTTCTGTTTCTCCCGATTCTCGATTAACTGTGAACGCTTAACCATAATCACAACCAAATCTACTTCACAAAGGAGCTAATCAAAACCAAGAATCTGATTCTTTACAATCTCCTTGTTGGTAAAGAACGGACCGAAACTCTTATGAGGACAAGCAAGATGGCGCTCATGAGTGTCGATCATCTAGAACGAAGACTGGCTGAGAATCGTTAGTCTTCATACTCTCATTAATAACCTTAGCAAACTGAGGATAATCACCTACGAGGAACCAAGGATCCTCAGAGATACAGTGACCTCCAACGCATAGTAATTCCCGTCAAGCACAAACTCACGGTCAATCCTCGCATCACGAGCGAGATTAACCATATAGTATGCGAAGTGTTCAAAAAATGATAGTCTCTGAGCTGATTTGCCTTGGACAGGAGGCTCTTGTTCACAGGCAAGCGACCAAAACTAACATGGAAAGACATTCTGCCCTGTGCGGTGGTAAAGTCCGTCAGTTTGCCTTCTGAATAGTTATCTGGCATTGATAACGTTTTCAAAAGTGCGACAAGTATTTTGTCATTTAAATTATTGATATAAAATCCACAACGAATAGAATTAACTTTTTTTGATAGACACTAGTGTCATATCTCCTAATGCTTTTTTCATTCTTTCAACACCTTTTTTATAGCCAAAATAATCATAGTAGTCTTGATTAATTATTTCCGCATAATTGGGTGTGGAATCAATAAATTGAAGAAGATCTCTTAAGCCTTGTTCAAAAGAATCTTCATTGTTATAAACTTTAAAATAAGGCTTGTTAAAATAATAATCATAACCTCTTGCGCTAATCTCATGTACCAAAACAGGCATACCACTTTTTAATCCATCCATTGCTCGAAGTTTCAAACCACCTCCTATACATGTTGGGCACAAGAAAATTTTTCCTTGCTGAACTATAGGTAGAATACGTTGGGGATTGGGAATTATAGTATATATATCAGGGTTATTATTTTGCAGCGCTTTTATTGGTTCCGATGGAGATCTTCCTGTCAACAAGATTTTTAAATTGGGTATATATTTTTTAGCTATCGCAAGATACCGCTTATGGAAATCTAATACACCTACAGTAGTTTGATATGTTACGAGCGAACCACTAATGGAAATATCATATAACTTACTTGTTTGTATGACTGTTTCTATCTCTCTATTTTTATAATCATATGTACCTATGAGTGCATTCTTACCTGATGGCATACCATAATCCCGTTCAAAAGCATTCATATCTTCTTGAGTCAGGAATAGATTGACATCCGAATATCTATAAGCATTCCGTTCTTGCTTACGAACAGGATAAGCCCACCGCCCACCAAGAGTGGAAAATGTTTTGTTATCCATACAAAATTCGACTTGCTGATTATGATGAATAGCGATTTTTACTATTTTTTCTTTCCGGAGTTCTTTAAAGCACCAACCAGCCTCATTACCGCCATTAAAAAAAATTGCTTTTAATTCACCTTTGTGCGTTTTTACATATTTTGTTGTTGTCTCAGCAAATCGTCCTAATACCCCTTTTATGAATGAGGGAAGGCTTCTCCATTTGGAACGTGCTGCTATTTTAACCATAGCAATATCATCATATGAACTAGGCACTACCGATTCATTTGGTAACATAAGAATAAGATTATTCCTACCAAATAATTCCAATAATGCATCAAAATATGCCAATGTCGCTTGACTACCACCGCCAAAAGCAAAAGGATCTACTATTGAGACAAATAGAATTTTATTCACGATATTCAAATTTATAAAAAAATTGTATTCGATATTTTATATGTCAAGGGATTATTTCTAACCCCTATTTGCTTGGCAGGGATTCCTGCGACTATGGCATTGTCAGGAATATCCTTAGTAACAATAGAGCCTCCGCCGATTACAGCTCCACGACCAATTTTTACACCTGGCATAATTATACTCCAAGGAGCTATCCACACATGATCACCAATAATAGTCTTTCTCCCTCTTGTCTTATGAGAATTATCATTCGGATCATGTTCGAGAGTCCAAATCTTTACATATTCACCAATATCAACATTGTCCCCTATTTCTAATCCGCTACGCCCATCTAGCATAACATTTCTGTTAATGAAAACGTTGTCGCCCAACTTTATTCCTTTACGGCCTTTCAAACGGACATGACGTGATATCATCAAATGTTTACTATGCCTTGATCCTGGAACATATAGTCCCATACTAAAACGACGAAATATCTGTAACGGAACGCACATAAAGAAATCCCACAAAAGATCAATAAATTCCAGGTACATATATGCAAAAAAGCGCCTTGGACCTTGTGGTATTATTTTTTTTATAATATTATTAACATTCATCATTATAAACATTTATTGTCCTCTCATATAAACGGTCTTTCCAGTTCTCTTATGATATTCATTAAGGTTATATACGAATCTTTCTGAGTATGGCTTATGACCCTTAGCTATATAATAAATACTATTAGAATATGGAATAAACCATGGACTGTCATAACAACTCTTAATAGTAGTAGCCATAAAATAAAGAATTAATATATATTTAGGTGCCTGGCTTCTAATAATAATAATGGTCAAGCATACTATATAAAATGCCGACAAGGGTATGGCCAATCTGAAACCTGTAGGTACAATAGAGACCAGTCGACTAAAATAAAAAAATGCCATGGTCATATTAAATATCACTTTGCCGTTAGGTGTAAGGCTAGTTATTAATTCCTTCTTCCAAAGTATCAGAATAAATAATAGAATACTAATCAAAGAACCTATTGTAAATATATTATCATTAGATTGGACCACATAACTATCATAATCACGGGCACCATACATGGCATAAAGTGTGCTGACAAATTCTTGTAAAAACGATATTAACGTCACTGAAACAGTTAGACCAAGAACCACTACATAAATAATAGCGAGTGTTTTTTTGCTAAGCTTTGCGAATATATCAAATTTTATTAATGGCAAAAAAAGGATAACGAATGCTGCAGTGCCATGAAATGGAATTGACAAAAGTACAAGAACAAGGGACCATATATATTTGTTTCGAATTGCAAAGATGAATGAGAAATTAACAAATATATTGGCAATCATAAAGCGAAATGGGTTATTTATCAACATAAACATCAGTGTGAAGGGAATATAAATAGCCACAGCAGTAATCCACCTAGACGTAAGTTCTTTTAATAATTTAATGCATGACCATAAGTAAATGCATTTAATAATACCTGTCAAAAGCCAAAAATCAGTTATAATTTTGCCTAAAAAGGTCATAAGAACTGAAAAACCAATATCATAATCAAAATAGGTCCCTTGATAAAACATAGTCTCATAATTGCGCCAATCAGCTCCTGTCATATATCCAAAGCAAAGAAAAACATACAACCAAAGGACATACAATTTCCTTAACATTAGATAGCGTTTATTGGTAACACTATCTATTAATATACCGGCAAGTATTGTAATTATATAATAAAACATCGCAAAAAACACTCTATTATAATATTCACTTTAAATGTTCTGCTAAGAATGACAACGATTTCTGTCTCATTTGGTTACGTTTTAAATTAACAGAATTCCAATCTATTGCTTTATTAACATTTATTTCGTCAATATTAGAAACCATTCTGTCTTCCAGCCCAAACATTCTTAACAACGAGAAAAAACGTTCGGCACCTCTATTTTTATTTACTACTAGAAAAAAAGGTTTGTTAAAGATAATACTAAGAGCTGTCCCATGAAATGAATCTGTCACAACAATCTCAGAATCGTCCAAGACTCTTAGCCATTTTGTAATCGAAGGATATATGCAATCTTCTGGATATCTTTTAATATTATCATATGATAATCCAAATTTTGGCATTCCGCTAATAATTTCATATCCTGTTTTTTCTTTGACAACAGCCAAAACAGCCTCTTTTAGTGGGGTTTTGTCAAGAATATATGACAATAGTTTTCCTCCATAATGAGGTTCTTTTACCGATTCCACAGTATCCATATACTGTTCCTTATCCAACAAGAATGTAGGATCCAACACAAGTTCAGCATTAACACCAAGATTATTCTTACAAAGTTTTACACCGCTATCTTCCCTAACACTTATACCATCGAATTTTTTTGCTAATGAAGAAAATAACTTTGTTTGTTCCGGAGTAAACTCCCAGTAATCAATAGCAAATGATGCAGCATATGCAATCTTCTTGACATTCAAATCTTGTGCAAATTCAAGGAAGCAGTCATTTACATAGGCAAATTTACTTCTCCAGATTTGATCGCTTCCGACTATTAAAGCTTCGCAGTTTAACTTTTCGGCTGATTCTCGGAAATCTGCAGATGAATAATTAAGTTCGGTAATTTTAACATTTTCACGAATAAACTTTTCCGTATCACGACAAATGAGTTTATATTGTTCCTCCGTAAATGTCGGCGATATTCCTTTCATTTTTTTTATTGGGAATGATAAAAACCAATAAAGCCGAGACTGTTTAAATCCTCTAGAAAGCCCTTGGGGGAACAACGATGCTCTTAAAGTTATTGGGTCATGTCCTAGCTGTCTGAGAGCAGTCTGTAATGCAAAATTTTGTAATACACCGCCAACACCATAATGAACCATATGGGTTAATATTCCTATTTTCATGTTTAAACTATTTTAATCTATTTTTTTAGTATTTTTGTAATAACCATACTATTAATTTTGTCTCTCATATCTTTTGTCAAACCAAATAAATATACACAAACCAAAACAATTGCCACTATAACTATGGCTTCGGCAAAGAATCCTCCTATTGTAGCGGGATCTATGACTTTATCAACAAAGAAGGCTATGATCGCCGCGGTAACTGATACTATAAAACATGGCAAAAAAACAGAAAAAATTTCTTTCCAGTTATAATCCACAATTTTTATAATAAGAAATGGTTTGATAATTAACCCTAAGATAGCATATACTATCAAATAAGCCCAAGATAAAGTAACCGGAGAAGCACCAGCTTTGAACAGACAGAAAATAACGGGGAAAGCCAGGAAAACTAATAATGGAGATATCAGTGCATTCTCTTTCAGGCGACCCTTTGCATATAATGCAGTATAGAATGATGTGTCAAATACCTGAAATAAACTTTGTATAATTACAATCTTAAGAAATATCGTTGTATACTCTGGGACATTTCCCCCGAGCCATAGTTTCAACAATGGTTCTGCAAGAAAAAAAATAGGCAAAGCCATAAAAAGCATCAAATAGTATGAAAACTTCGTTGATTGCAATAAAAGTTTTTTTGAACTCTGATAATCTCCAACTGCATAATATTTTACTATTTGAGGGTTTGCCGCGGTTCTAAAATTATTTACTAATTGATTAGCTGCATTATTAACTTGCAAAGATATTGCTCGTGCAGATACCCCTGCAGGGGCAAAAAACATATTTATTAATACTAAAATACCCTGATTTGATAAAGCAATAGAACCATGTGCGAAAAGGCTCCATCCTGAAAAAGATAATACAGGTTTTAATATTTCTTTATCTAAAGAAATATGATATTTTGTTTCAGGGAAATGCCTTACGCAATAAAAACGATAGAACAACATTAAACTAGCCTGCACTAAAAACAGTAGAACTGAATAAGTTATTAATCTGTCAAAATCTCCAATCCCAACTAAATAGCACACCCCCAACTTAGCAACAGCCTCATATATAGATACATATGCATAGATATTCATTTTTTCATGAGCAATTATGGTGGCATTATATGGAATCTGAGTAATAGAAAGGACCGCTGTAATAATGGAAATCTGGTAAGTATATAAAGCAGCTGTCATTCTGTCCTCCGGAATCACCATTTTATTGTGCACAAACCACAACCCAACAGTCTCTGCTAAAAAAACAATAATTAAAGCTAAAATGATATGAGCAGTTAATAATGTCGAAAAAGTACGACGTAATTTTTCATCATTTCCAATACCTAATTCAAATGTAAGAAAACGGGAAGTGCCTGTACTTATTGCACCTTGCAGGAAAGAAAGAAATCCTACAACCCCCCCCACCGCCTGATAAATTCCATAGTCATCAACACCCAATTTTTGTAATATGACGCGTGACATGTATAATGAAACTATCATTATTATTATCATACGAACATACAAATAAATTGTATTTTTTGCTATGGTTTTATTATCGCTCATAATGCAAAATTGTAGTTTCTATATCATATAGGTGACATATCTAGTGAATCAAATGCATTTTTCTAAAAACTCGCTTTATAAAAACATATAAGTCTATAAAAAGATTTCCCTTGTTATATTCTATTTTATAATTCTGCCAGTCGCTCTTCGTTGCATTGCCTAAATAGTCGATAAATTGCAGATTGTAATTCTTTGTAGTTTTTCTTTCTTTCTTACACCATTTCTTTATAATTCTATCACACTGTCCATCGAATGTCCAGGATATACCTTTTTGATAGTTTGCTTCTTTATAAGCTTCTAAAGTTTTTATAATTCCATCCTCAATACCAATTTTCTGAGCAAAATCCGGGACAACAGATTTAATCTTATTATTACTGTTGATTGAATCTATAGATCGCCCCCCTAAAATCTCTCCCCTATGATTCGGTGCTTGTTTTGCATAAAATTCTGGAGTAAGATCACAATATATTACCTCTTTATTCAGCCATCTAGACACAATATCCATTACTTCATTAAATGAAGGCGTTTCATCTCCGCACACATTAAAAGCTTGGTTATAGGCGTCTTTATTACCAATTAATCCAACTACGCCAACAGCAAAATCTTCCACACGCATCATGTTACAGCGGTTCTCACCCTGATTCCATCTAATTATTGGCTTTCCATTCATAATGCGAGATACTAACGTCCAATGGTACCCATAAGGAGGTACTATTCCATATGGGATTCGAGTGTTATCATAAGTAACGCAAGGTCGGACTATCGTATAATTTATATTTGCTTTTTTCGCCATCTTTATTAGATGTTCTTCGCTTGCCCATTTATCAACGCTGTATTTCCATACCGGAAGAACTTTAGGCGACTCTTCTGTCATTACACCGCCTTTACGAGTATCATAAACAGCACAAGAAGAAATAAAGAAATATTGGTTCGTATATTTTTTATAAAACTCAAAGCTTTTGGTAATTTGTGCATCCGTAAAGCAGAGAAAATCTATTACTGCATCATACTTATTTACGCCTATAAGCTTCGCAATGTATTCTAAATCATCCTTATCCGACTTCAAAAGAGTGGCTCCTTCTGGCAACGGTCTATTTCCTCGATTTATCATTGAGACCTTAATTCCTCTTTTTAAAGCCTCCTTTGATACTGCTAAACTTAAAACTCCAGTTCCACCTATAATTAAAATATCCATAACTATTAATTAGTATTTCCAATAGACATCCTCATCCACTATTCTTGCAGGATTCCCAATCAACATTGTGAAAGAAGGAAAATGCGAATTTACTACTGCTTTAGCCCCTACAATGACACCATCACCAAGTTTACTACCTCCAATAATAGTACATCCTTCCCCAAGCCACGAATGCTGACCGATACTCACTACATGAGAATTCTTATAACCTCTTCTTGCTATATAATGATTTCCGTTATTATCACGAATAGTACAATTCCTACCAATCTGCACACCTTTTCCTAAATTTATTTCATGAGCACATATCAAAGTGAAACCAATGTTCGTTCCACCCTGACCACCGATATGCAATAAAGCATTTTTAAAAACTTCAACATCGGATCCATATCCTATATTAAAATAATCATCAATTATTATTCTTGAGTTTTTGTCCATACGAAGTCTTGTCTCTATGCAAGAATTCTTAAATTTTATCGGTTGTCCTATTCTAAAAGCTCCCTTTAAAATAATCCTGGCCGTTTTATCTAAAGCAAATTTAACATGTTTGTTAATTATAACATAATGGCCATTCATAATATTAGTATCAAATCTTCTATCTATTAGATTATAATAGAGATTTCTACACAATGTGAAAATATTCATTCGACAGGCGTGAACAAGATCCGCCATAAAATGGTATATATTTCTCATTTTACTACGTCTTGTATGAGCTTTTGAAAAATCAAAATGATATTTATGAGCCATTGTGCCGAAATCAAGAATCTCTAAATCCTTATAAAACTGATCCCGGTTGACGGAGGGTTTTGATATAGAATTAATTAAGGCTTTATTACCTTCTAATATGCTTTCGAAAGGAATTTCTGTTTCTAAAACTCTGTTTTTAATTATAGAATAATATTCATCGCCTTTTTGACTATTAATCAATACTAACGATGTACCCATATCCCGATCTAATTCTTCACCCACCACTTTTTCCCCTCCCCAAAAATCAGCGATACTAATATCAGCAATTCTAGGGAACCCCTTAAACCTGCAATTATAGCAAGAAGGACGACAATACGTATGTGTTCCTATATAACCATTAGTAAATAAACTTGTCTCTTTAGTATCATAGAGAACCTTCCCATTATCAAATATCAACTTCGTTGTCAATTCACGCCATCCAAGTTCTTTATTTTTGGGCTTTACATATATCACCTTTCCCCCATATTCCTTTTCCTTATAATCTAAATATTTTCTCCAAACCATCGGAGAATTAACACCAAGACAGATAAAATCAACTAGAATTAGGTTCTTATAGTCCTTATAGTTTAAATATGAGCGTAAAGCAGCCATCTGGCAAGGAGTGCCACAAACAAGAACTTTTTTATCTTCGTTCAATAATTCCTTTATCCTCTTATAAAAACCTTCGGACAGACTCTGTAAATACTTACTACTCCGTAAGCGAGGCAAATCCTCCGGGTTGTTTGAGATGTACTCTTCTACATGCCAGTCACTCTCCACCCAGACAGCACCTCCAACATATCCTCCTTGCTTATACATTGCTTCAGCAAGGGCAGAAAAAATACCACCTGATGTGCTATCAAATCGAGTTTCTATATTTTTATGGATAGCGGCATGACAATAAGGCTTTGCATAATCATTTTGCTTTAGTTTTTCTGCATTTATAATTGGACATACTTTTTCACATAAATGGCAGTCAACACATTTATCTATATTCACCATTGGATACTCGAAAGCCTCATTATCCTTCTCAAATGATATAGCACTAAACGGACATACATCACCACAGGCATTACATCCGCAACAATCCTCTTTATGCTTTATTTCTATCATGTTATTCTTTTGTTATTATTGTTCCAGACCAACTGAGGCCAACGCCAAAACCTGCAAGCATTATTGTTTTTGCGTCTCCCCCCTTATCCATATAATCTTTTAGGGCTATTGGAATTGTACTACTGACCGTGTTGCCAGTATTTTCCATATCCATATAGAACTTATCTTTATCCAATTGACAAATCTTCCTGATAGTGGAAAGCATAAATTTATTTGCTTGATGAAAGATAAACTCATCTACTTGTCCCTGCTGGACTTTATTTTTTTCAAGTAACTGCTTTACCATATCAGGCACAGTCTCTAAGGTAAAATTGAAAATACCAGAACCATCCATATAAAGATAGTCGGGAGCATTCACATAGCCCCCTTCATCGGTTCCAACTTCTCCTGTCTTCTCCGGATGTCGAGCACATCCTGTACTGACTATCAACTTATCTGCCCTACTTCCATCTGTGCCGAAAACGAACTCTCCTATCTTATATTTGCCCTCAGTTGAAACTAATGTTGCGGCTGCGCCATCACCGAAAATGCTACGATTTCCGTGGTCAGAAGGATGAATATACTTGTTGTAAGTCTCTGCAGTTAGTAGCAGAATGTTTTGGGCCATTCCTCCAACTATTAAGCCTTTCGAAAGAGCCAAACCATATTCATAGCCAGAACAACCAAGATTGAAATCAAATGCGCCAGCCGAGGTCGGGATTCCTAACTTGTTCTGAATAATACATGCTGTTGATGGCAAAAAATAATCGGGGCTTTGGGTACAAAGTATTACGAAATCAATTGAAGAAGGATCAATTCTATTATCAACAAATAATTTCTTCGCTGCTTCTATAGCCATATCACCAGCTGTCTCATTTTGAGCTGAGATATGCCGCAAAGAAACTCCAGTTTTCTTTGACACTTTCTCGACATCCCATAGAGGATAATCTTTCACTAAATCTTCGTTAGTCAAGACCTGTTCTGGTAGGTAATAACTTATTGCCTTAATATATGCTTCCATTTGATGTTTTATAAACTTTTTACGCCGCCTGTAATTAAAATGTCATTACCTGTCATCCATTCGCTAACATCGCCAAGAAGGTATACCGCTAGATTTGCAATATCTTCAGGCCTTCCATACCTTCCTAATGGATAACGCATTTCATCTTCATGCAAAGAATCCTCATTAATACCGACATTATTAAGAAATTCTGTCTTTACCATTGCCGGCGAAATACAATTCACTCGTATCTTTCTGGGTGCAAGTTCTAATGCTAGACATTTAGCATATGATATTAATGCGCCCTTTGATGCACTATATAAAGCATTCCCGATTGTTGGTGACTGTGCTGCATAGGACGCTATAAAGACTATCGATGCAGATTTTGAAATTTTCTTATTGGATAGCAACAAAGATTGCAATAAAATAGGGGCTTCAAAGTTGGGTTTCATGACATCAGCTATACTTTGCGCTGTGATATTTTTACAAAACATAGTAGAGCCAACACCTGCGCAATGAACAATGCCATCTAATTTAGGAAGACTCTCAACTAATCTATCCAAGTCTTCTTGAAGAGATAAGTCGGCAACAAATAAACCATTTTCGCCCTGCATTTCAGAAAGAGTTTCTTTTAATTTATCTTCCCTTCTTGCAGTTATATATACCTTCGCTCCCATATTGGAGCAAAGAATAGCTATACTTTTTCCTATACCGGAGGATGCTCCTGTAACAAGAATGCTTTTCCCATTCAAATTAAAACTATTATCTGCCATACTATAACTTATTAATAAAAATAAACAAATCCTCTACTGTATCACACGAACGAATTTGTTTTGCTGTAATATCTTTACCAAAATCAGTCTTTACCATGGCAATAAGAGACAGTACAGTTAAGGAACTCCATTCATCAAGTTCGGTGTAAATGGTTTCTGCTGTAATTTCACTCTCATCGGTATCGTCAAATTGATTGGCGAAATTTTTAATAAAATCTTTCAAATCCATAATTGTTTACTTTTTATAATTAGAATGCAAATTTATGGTCTCGGCATGATTGCCACATTTTTAGAATTCCTAGTTTTGCCTTCTTTACATTTCCTTCCCTATTTGGATTTCAAATATGATACACTTTTTCTCCAATCGGGCAGATATTGTGGCAGTCGAGGATAACTTTGCCTTTCAACTTGTCCCAATTCATCTTAATATGGTCATGCTTCACCATAATTACAACCATATCTACCTCATTGAGGAACTGGTCGAAATTGAGAATCTGGTTCGGCACAATCTCCTTGTCGGTGAAGAAGGGGTCGAAGCTCTTCAGAGGACGAGCCAGGTGGCGCTCTTGGATATCGATCATCTGGAGCGTGGGGCTCTCGCGCACGTCATCGACATTCTCCTTATAGGTGATGCCATAGAGACCCACACGGCGGTTGTCGGTGATATGATGGGCTTCCATAATCTCATGGATGCGCTCTAGGACGAAAACAGGTTGGTAGTCGTTGGTTTTCATAGACTCGTCAATCACCTTGGCCAACTGTGGATAATCACCAACGAGGAACCAAGGGTCAACGGAGATGCAATGGCCACCCACGCCGGGACCGGGCTGCAGGATGTTGACACGCGGATGCATATTGCAGATGCGGATGATCTCGTAAACATCCATATTGTCGTGACGGCAGATGCGGCTGAGCTCGTTGGCAAAGGCGATATTCACGGCACGGTAGGTGTTCTCAACCACCTTGGTCATCTCGGCGGTGCGGATATCGGTAACGACTATCTCACCTTGACAGAAACTGGCGTAATATTTCTTCACCTTCTCACCAATCTCGCGGCTGTCGGCACCGATGGTGCGGTTGTTGTGCAACAACTCATACACCATATTACCCGGGATGATGCGCTCAGGGGCATGAACGAGGTTGATGTCCTCACCAATCTTGAAGCCGTTGGCCTCAATCACAGGGCGCACAAACTTGTCGATGGTGCCAGGAGAGACGGTGCTCTCTACAACCACAGTTGCACCCTTGGGGCATACCTTCATCACTTCCTTGACGGCTGCAACGACATAGCAGGCATCCACCTTCTTGGAGAACTTGTCGTAGGGTGTGGGGACGGAGACAATGTACATGTCTGTCTTCTGATACTCAGTAGTGAACTTAATGCCTGCCTTGACAGCGGCAGCGAAGAGTTCATCCAGACCGTCTTCCTTGAAAGTGGTCTTGCCTGCGTTGAGCGTGGCTACGAGGTCTTTGTTGTAGTCGGTGCCGATCACTTCAACACCATGGGAGGCCATCATCAAGGCCGTGGGTAAACCTATGTACCCTAAACCAATAACGTTAATCATATTATTATTTACTATTTAAGAATTTTCTATTTCTTCAAGTGTGAAGCGTCCCTCTGGGCCGAGCGACCATTTATTACTTATATCTCAATTATGGAATATAACTATTTTGCGCCATAGCGTTCTACTGCCTCTCCTTTCAAAGCTCTGACGATGCGGTTGCAAGCTTTGCCATCGCCGTATGGGTTTACTGCCTTAGACATCCTCTCGTAGGCAACTGGGTCATCAAGCAAAGTACTTACCTCATTCACGATAAGGTCGTGGTTGGTTCCTACGAGATGGACGGTGCCAGATTCGAGGGCTTCAGGGCGCTCGGTGGTATCGCGCATCACAAGGACAGGTTTGCCAAGGCCGGGGGCTTCTTCCTGAATACCGCCGCTGTCGGTGAGGACGATGGTGGATTTCTCCATGAGATAGACGAACTCCAAGTACTGAAGCGGCTCGATGAAGAAGAAGTTACCCCATTTACTATTTACGGATTTACCATTTACTATTTCGCCGAACACTTCATGGATGGGCTTGCGCACATTGGGATTGAGGTGCATGGGATACACGAAATCGACATCGGGGTATTTCTCGGAGAGGTCCTTCATGGCGGTAACCATGCTGATGAAACCGTCGCCGAAGTTCTCACGACGATGACCAGTGATCAACACGAGTTTCTTTTTTTCCGAACACGGATTGCACGAATCACACGGATTAAGACGACTCACGTCGTAGCCGGCGGCGCGAAGGATGTCTTCTTGTTCGGCAGCAAGGACGGGGTCATTCTTCAACTTTTCTACCACCATGTGGAGGGCATCGATGACGGTATTGCCGGTCACATAGATCTTACCTTGTGCTTTCTCTTCCAACAGGTTTTGCTCTGACAGGGGCGTAGGTGAGAAGTTATACGTAGCGATACGTCCTGTTATCTGGCGATTCATCTCTTCTGGCCAGGGTGAATAGATATTGTGAGTACGCAAACCTGCTTCCACATGTCCAACGGGTATCTGCTGATAGAAGGCGGCGAGGGCTGCAGCAGTAGATGTGGTTGTGTCGCCATGGACCAGTACCACATCGGGCTTGCACTCTTTGAAGACATCACGCATACCTGTGAGGACGCGGGCCGTGACATCGTACAGGTCCTGGCCTTGCTTCATGATGTTGAGGTCATAGTCTGGTGTGATATCAAAGATACGCAGCACCTGATCCAACATCTCGCGGTGTTGGCCGGTTACACACACTACAGTTTTGAAATTCTCTTTGTCTTTCTGGAACTCCTTCACCAGGGGAGCCATTTTAATAGCCTCTGGCCGCGTTCCGAATACTAACATTACTGTTTTCATATCTGATTGTTTTTGCTTATCTTATTTGTGTGGTTTATTGTTCACTTGAAAGTGATTTTGTTTGCAATTATGGGTATATCAGATCTGTTTATCAATTTGAGAGAGTAGTTTGAACAAAAGAAGTAGAGATTGTTTTTTATTGTAGATAAAACAAATGATATGGAGATTTTATGATAAATTTAGTATCTTTTGTAACGATTGCTTGAATTTGCTGAAGTCAACACTATGAATGATTTCATCACATATCCCCGAAATAAACATTTCTTCTGAGGTTCCAATATATTTCAATTGCTTACATAAAACTTCGTAAAAATTTTTATCATTGTCAACTTTCCCATTAAGAGTTTCATTATTGTATGCACTTACCACACTATCTAATGAATCAACAATAAAATATTTATCATTAATAATGCGTCGAAGTGTGGGCATGCTATTTTCTTTTATTACGGCATAAAGAAATTTTTCGACACTAGGTATTGGCAGGAACAAATGCGGTAGTTGTTTCTGTTTTTTTGTCAATTGATCAGCTATATCGTTATCAAGAATAGAAATAATCTTTGTCAGATTCCCAAGAACCTTTTTTGAATATAGTTCATGATGAAGATCCAAAACATTTTGCCACCCCCCCACAGGGATACAATGAATTAGTTTGTTGGAACGCACGTAACCTTCACTCAAAATATGATTAACGACCAATTGCGCTAACTCGTCTTCTACAAGAAGCAAGAAGTCTGGAGAAACATTACTGTATAGGTCTCGAATCAAATAGCTCGGATAGCAATTCTGTTCCAATATAACAATACCATTCTGATTATTAACTCGGAATAGATTCTTCGGTCGCATCGTCTTGATGACTTCTGGAGAATGAGTGGACAGAAACACCACAAGATTAGAATGATTTTGAGACAGTTCCTTTAGGTAATCCATGAGTCTCAGGACTGCGATTGGATGAAGTGCAAGTTCCAATTCATCAATTAAAACTAATGCTTTCTGATCCACAGGCAATGACCTTCGTACAATAGAATTGTATAGGAAATGCATCAGAGAAATTAGTAAGCACTCACCAGAACTCATTCTGTATTGACTGATAAGATGACCATCTACTTCATTGAAGTAAGGCAGATTTTTAATATTGTGAGATGATGCGATGTACCTATTCTTAATTCGTTTGAGATTACGATAATGAGTTGTATCACCATGCAAAATGAAACTAAGACGATCTTTCATGTAAACATCTGCATCCGAGATTTCACTCTCCAAAATTTCATTGTTGGCAATCTTTTCCTCTATTATGGTTGAATCTTCAAATCTTGTTCCATAGAATAAACTACCCTCATAAAGACCATTGAATTTTGGAAGTGTATTCAATGTTCGCACCCATTGATTATTCTTTCTCTTACTAAGTTTCTCAAAATTACCAATTTGAAGGTGAACATAAGAATCATCATCTAATCCATCGGTAAGATTTTCTACTTGCTTCATCAACAGTTGAGCCAAACACATGATGATGGTACTTTTTCCACTTCCATTTGCACCTACAAATGTATAAATGCCGTTTTCGAAAGGAAGTTCGAATTGCGCATCTTTGATACAACGAATATTATGTATGTGTACTTGAAGTTTATCCATTTCAAAAGCTATTTTTCATCTTTGGGTAATCGAATGTCAATTTTTATTTTTGTCATTGGATTGATTAAAATCTAAAGGTTATGTATTGTTGCATCCTTTACTATATAATACCTACTACCATCAACGGGTATCCGATAATAAATCTGTCGTATTGTACGACGGTCAATTACTTTTTTCAACGTTATAGGGGCAAGGTCTGTATTCACTGTGTAAGTGTATAACACAACGTCTGCAGAATTCATAACAATTTCACACAGATAATCCCGCAAGTGGTAGTCTATACTGAAATAGTCCTCAATCTTGATGTACTTGCCAAAATCTTCCAGTTTTACCTCAGCATCAAAACTGAAATCAAAATAACTGATTCTATTGGAAGAGTCTGAGAAATTGAAAGACATAGAGAAAGATGCTGTTGAAGAACTTTTGTCCAGGGTACAAAGAAGGCTTCCATAATTCACAGACACTTGATTCAATTCTGCCACAGAGACAGGAATATTGATATGGCGAGAAAAATGATGCCTTCGTATCATGGGCGAAGATATTCCGATGGGGACAAATGTGGGAAATTGCTGTTCATCCTTTTCTACACATTCTCTCTTATAACGCATGAATACCGGGTCGAATTGTGGTCTTATTTGGACATGAGGATCATCGGGATAAATATCCCAGTCCACCCAGGGATTAGAAAGTGTATATTCGGAAGAATCTTCAGCAAACCATACACCATAAGATGTATCCATGAACTTCTTCATGTGATGAAGAATGGAATCCTCTGTCTTATACTGTGCCTTGTCAACATCAACCTCTGGCAAAATGAAAGCAAAAAGAACATCAATGATATGAACTATAGCAGTACAATAAGGTTCTGTTCCTGGACTTTTACTCAGGAATATATCAACCGTTGGTTGCATAACAGATTCCTGATTGTAAGATGCGAAGTATGGCGGCAACTCCGAATCCAGAACCCTACCATTAATCCAACCAATTGTCTCGCTAAAATGTTCCAACTCGATGGAAGGCAATAAGTCTATTACTATTTTACAAAGAGACTTGTATATGCCTTGATGTGTGATGGTTTCTACAGTTTCCAATCTCATTCTAAAGGGTTTGCCAAGCTCCAAATCCTTTGGAAGTGCTTCTTTTTCGACATAGAGAATGGCCTGATTGCTTTTATCTCCACGAATGACAAATCCCTTTCCGTCAACAGAGGGTACTGTTCCGTCAGTTTTTGAAAGGACGCCACTCATAGCACGACGCACATCCAAATAGTGCATCAAGTTGCTCTCTGTCTTGGATAACTTATTGTTGCAACAATCACATTCCTCATTACAGAAAAGTAGCTTGTTTCCCAAACCTTCTGAAATGGCATGAGCTACGCAATTATATTTCACTTCAGGTTTCTTTTTCCCACAGAAACGGCAGACCCTGTTTTCCTTTACACCTTCACCAACTACAGTTTTAAGGCCATCATAACCAAAGGCTAGATGGTGAAATCCCATAGACAATCCACCCCAACACAAGAGGTAACTGTTATGGACTTCATGTTCATCAAGTCCTGTGTCAAGTCCTTTTATTTTTAGTACTGCCAATTGCTTGTTCAATGTGGGAGCATCTTCCGATACAATTCGGAAAACATCACCATCTTTCAAGGAAGTCAAATAAGCTATAAGACGATTAATACGAGGATATTCATCAGCGACCTCTTTCAGCCATTCTGTATATGCAAAAACTTTTGAAGAGTTCATTATAAACTTCCCTGTAAAGGTGCTACCTTCCACACATATCTTAGCCTTATCCAACCCATTTAGAACTTTATCAAAGACATCATCTGGCAGACATGACAAATCTATTCGCTCGTTTTTACGTTGCGAATAAAGCAGCATCGTCTTGGAAAAGTATTCAAACTGATTCATTATTATCCTTGCACATATATCTCTTAATTATAATAGTGTTGCCTTTCCACAATAGTATATATCTAAGATTATACCAAACAGAGTGACAACTGAATAAGTAAGAAGAAATGAAATTATCCAGTATGCTATATAGTTAATCCTTGTTGCATTGTCTGATTCCAAATTCAAGCCTGATAGAATGGAGGTCAAAAGCATTATCAAAACGCCAAACACTAAAACCAAAAGATAGAGGCAGAATGTGGCATTAAGAGTATTAATTAGTTGTTTTCCTTTAGGCTTTTCTTTGATTGATTGAAATACTTTATCTGCAAAGAAAGTAATGATAATAGCATAAGCTGAAAACAGAAGGGCCACCATAGCGGGAACAATATCCAAACCAAGTGCAACAAGTTTATCCAATTGTTCAGCTATGTTGCAACTCGAAATGTGGATAAATAAGCATAATCCAGTAGCTACAATGACAGGAATGATAATATCTTGTATCAAATCCTTTACACTATAGTACACAAATATGCTATAAAAAGAGAACTTCTTCATCCTAATGCCCTGAAAATATTGTTTTTAGTTGGTTGTACAATGTAAAACCTGCATCGCGGATGAATTGTTCCACCATCAGCAAACGAGGATGTTTTGCACTATTAATATGAATCAATGGAGCACCTTCAACTTCCCTGATTGTAGCGTCTATGGTACCATTCCCCGTAACAACCTGTTTCACCACAGCTTTGACCAGTCCATCTTCTGCAACATGTAAGGGAGTATCAGAACTTCCTTGTATTTCCATTCTCACGACCTTTGCCCTAGTCTCATGAATCTTATCATCGAGCACATCGGAAAAGAGGGTTGAATGACCGCCAAATGGATTTGAGTACATCAATGAGGTTTCTATTTTGACTATTGAATGTGCATCGATAATTCGATTGACTTCGTCATGGTCTGGTATGATTGTCACGTCAAACTCATTTGGCTCAATCCGGTACAAAGCGCCATTAAGATACTTTAGGACACGAGTTAAAGTTATTTTTGAAGACTTTTTGTATGCGACTATGTGAACTGATGGAATAAAATAAAGGCTTGACTCCTTTTTATTTGCCACAATGTCTGAATCCCATGACATGGAAACGTCCTCATGGCTGCGTCTGTTATAGAATGCTTCTGGATCTATGATATTATAAGTCAAAAAATCAATTTTCATCCAGACGGGCATGTCTTGTGAATCAAATTCTCCTTCGTCCAAGTGCTTCATACTTGACGATATTTCATTATCTAAGCCTATCAATGGATCCTGTGAAGCAATATTCCTAAATGCTTCTACATAGTGTCTCGTGGTCTGATTATGACGAGCTTTGATGTTAATCAGATAATATGATACCCGACGATTAATAATTCTTTCTTCCATAACAATTGTGCTTGTCAAAAATGATTATAATGGTATTGCCACCATCGGTTCCATTCTCCAATAGCATACACCATTCTGCTCCTCGATGAAACCATGCGAAATCATCTTGTCAAGGATGGAATCTAAACGAGGCTGCATGAGGTCTGGAATGTGTTGGGTGAAATAGGGGAAAAGATAGGTGCGAAGTTGGGGAAGTTTGTTGCCATAGTCGTCCTTGATGCGCAACAGTGACATCACCTGTTCACAGATGAAGCCGTCTATGCAGGCATCGGACTCACCAAGTTGCTGCATTTCAGCGATGGTGAAGCGCCTGGCATTCCAGTGTTGAAGCATTATATCGCGATTACATCTTTCAGTCATGGAAAGTGAAAAGTGAAAAATGGGTCATGGGCTTTATGTTGTCTGGGTTTCAACCCTCGCGCGAACATTATAATATATTTCTCGCGTGGGCACAACTGTTTGACTTCGCATCGGGGATGCGGAGGGGTGAGCTGGAACGAAGGGGGAATGTGAGGCGGTCTGGCTCATCCTGTGTACGCTTTTGGCGACCCTACCGGGCGCGGTTTGGTGCTGATAGATGGCTAACCCTCTAAAAGCGCACAAAAGTACAAAGAATTATGCAAACAGATGTTACCCCCACTTAATTTATGTTAAATAGACTCTTGGGGACTTATTTTCTTATGAAAAGGGGATGTTTTTAGGCAAATGGCTTGGTGGGAACGGCTACTTTCACTACTTTTGCGCAGATGCTAAAAGGTGAAAGTGCTCCAAACGTGAAGCTTCGCTGGAACATAAATCTGGCAAAAATTGAACATAAATACTGTGTAGAACAAAAACAATAAAAACACTGCGTCGGTGGTCTGAGGTCTTGACCTCCATGTGAAGACTGTGTCTGATTCTGCCTGAGAGCGAGCTCTCTTCAGACTCGCGTCTTGGTGAGGGAGACGCTCGAAGAAGCGTCCTTTTAGGCCGAGCGCGCAGATCT
>JAEEGL016607933.1_pt1 | contig 33774 bp, 35 predicted proteins | sample 9134231 | NCBI WGS metagenome assembly JAEEGL01 (sample SAMN16246548, study PRJNA631951) | gut metagenome | biome: gut microbiome; feature: rumen; material: fiber-attached | host: Bos | place: Iran: Karaj | collected 2018-10 | reverse complement strand
GGGAAGGCTATGTCAAGGCTGCCGACGCTGTGGAAGCTAAGTTCGGCAAGATCCACGTCCTGGTGAACAATGCCGGTATCGGCAATGCCGAGCCCAAGCTCACCACCGGTGAGTTCGACTGGAAGACCATCGACCTCTGCATCGACGTCAACTACCGCGGCATCCTGAACGGCATCGGCACCATCCTGCCCAGGATCACCAAACACGGCGAGGGCGGCTATGTGGTCTCCACTGCCTCTATGTCCGGCATTTTCCCGGTCAAGGGATTCCCCATGTATGATTCCCTGAAGATGGGCGTCATCACCCTGATGGAAGAGCTGGCCATGGAGCTGGAAGGAACCAACGTCGGCTCCGCTGCATTCTGCCCCGGCCCCTATTCCACCAATCTGGGCGTAAGCTCTCAGGAGGTCATCAAAAAGCACCTGGGTGAGGACGCTCTGCCCAAGATGCCCGCCCGCCGCGAGCCTCCCAAGGACAAGGACGGCAAACCGCTGCCCATGCCCAAGTTCGAGCCCCCGAAGGACGAGAAGGGCAATCCCATCGACTTCAGCAAGCTGTCCCGCGATCCTGACGACGCCGGCGAGCGCGTGGTCCGCGGCATCAAGCGTGGCGATAAGTTCATCTTCACCCATGTGGACTTCAAGCCCGGCTGGGAGCTGCGCATGAACGCCATCCTCCGCGCCTTCCCCGATGAGGAGCCCACTCCCGGCTTCGCCACCGTCTTCCGCGGCAACGTTTACAACCCCATTTACGAGCAGCAGGAGCAGGTTCCTGCTTTTGAGTTCGTGAAGAAGGACTGAGACCGGAGATAACGAAACTGATTAAAAACTAACAGCAGTGCCGCAGGATAATTCCTGCGGCACTGTTATTAAATCATTTGCATGATTATATTCGATAACCTGATGAAGTCATCCAGGCTCAGAGTCTCGCCGCGGACACGGGGATCAAAGCCACAGGCAACGACGGCAGACTGCAGCTGCTCTTTGTCCAATTGCCCGGCAAACAGGGAAGACAGAGCATTGACCAGGGTTTTCCGACGCTGTGAAAAGGCCGCCCTTGTGACGGAGAAAAGGAATTCTCGCTCTTCATCGGAGATATTCCTCGATCTGCTGTGCAGCGCAATCACGGAAGATGTTACCTTCGGCCTTGGATAGAAGCAGTCCGGCGGTACGTCGAAGCAGATGGATGGGGAGGAGTAGAATTCGGTAAATACAGTGAAGGCGCCGTATTCCGATGTTCCGGGTTTTGCGCAGATCCGCTGAGCGACTTCTTTCTGAACCATGACGGTTATCGACTCAAAACGCTGCAGCTTCAGCAGCAGCTGAAGAACCGGTGTTGTGATATTATACGGGAGATTGGCACAGGCAGCAAGCCGCATTCCTTGGAATTCCTCATCCAACAGCTTCGGCAGATCTATCCTGAGGATGTCACCGCTGACGATACTCACGTTGTCATACCCGGCAAGAGTTTCATCCAGGACCGGCAGAAGGTTTCGGTCCAGCTCGACGGAGACGACTTTACCTGCAACGGCACAAAGCTCTTGCGTCAGTACGCCGATGCCGGGTCCGATTTCCAGAACCCCGAAGTCAGAGGAAAGCCCGGCAGCCTGACAAGTTTCATTCGGCACCCATTCGCGGACCAGAAAATTCTGACCCATAGATTTTGAAAAATGAAAACCGTGTCTTTCCAGCAGCGGACGAATCACGGCCATATCGTACAGTTTCAAAACTATTTCCTCCAAAGACGGGGAGTGGCAAAGACGGGGAGTGGGTACTTAATGACTGTCGGTTGCTGAAATGCATAACATTCAACAAAATAAAAATTTTGCGCAAAGTAGGGAGGGCAAATCTCAGCAATGAGCAGTAATGAGATGTATTGATCGCTGACGGGCTATCAGCCGCAAAAGAGGAAATGCGCGAACTCAGCGGGTTCCCGTGCTGCCGAAGCCTCCGCGATCTGACTCGTCCAAGGCTTCAACTTCGGTGAAGCTCAGCTCCGGCATCTTTTTCATGATGCGGAACTGACATATGCGGTCGTTGACTTCTATGACCGCATTGCGTGTGGCATAGACCGGCAGCATCCAGATATCATTTGTGCCGGAGTAGCTGTTGTCCACCACGCCAACGCTGTTGACCTGCAGGAAACCCCATTTTGTGAAGCTGGAACTGCGCGGTGCGATATGCGCTTCATAGCCTGCAGGAAGCTTCATGGACACTCCCAATGAAATCATCCGGGATTCTCCGGCCTTGAGCTCCACACGTTCGGCAGCCCGCAGGTCAATCCAGTCTCCCTCGGTTATGCTTTGAAGCTTCTTCAGCTCCGGATTGTGGTATTTGATCAGTATCTCCATATCCAATTATCCAATATCGTTGTTCAAGTACCTGAACTATTTTCTTCGTTTGATTCTTTTGTCTCCAGCCTGCGCTTTGCGCCGAGGACCGCCGCCAGCGCTTCACCGATATTGCGAACCTCAATCAATTCCAGTCCCTTCGGGACTGCGCGGCGTTCACCCTTGCTTTTCGGTACGACGCAGTATTCAAAGCCGAGTCGCCGAACCTCGCTCAGGCGCTGCTCCATGCCGGAGACCGAACGGATCTCTCCTGTCAGGCCCACTTCCCCGATAGCTGCCGTTTTCTCCGGGATGACACGCTCCGTAAAGCTTGACGCGATGGCGAGAACTGCGGCAAGGTCAGCTCCGGGTTCATCCAGTTCCAGACCGTTGACAACGTTGATATAGGCGTCGCTGCCGCCGAGCCGGAGCCCTCCCCTCTTCTCCAAAACGGCAAGCAAAAGCATAGAACGGTTGTAATTCAAACCATTAAAGTTTCTTCTGGGAATATTAGCGCTTGATTTGGCAATCAACGCCTGAATCTCTGCCAGGATGGGACGGCTGCCCTCCATGACGCAGGTCACACAGGTGCCGGCAGCGCCCACCGGGCGGGAGGCAAGAAGGCTTTCCGAAGGATTCGGGATCTCGGCAAGACCTTCTTCCCGCATCTCGAATACGCCAATCTCGTTGGTGGAGCCAAACCGGTTTTTCACCGCCCGCAGGATGCGGTAGCCGGCGCTGCCGTCTCCCTCGAAATAGAGCACGCAGTCTACCATGTGCTCCAGCACCTTCGGCCCGGCGATGGCGCCTTCCTTGTTGACATGGCTCACCACGAACACAGTCACACCGTCGTCCTTGGCCAGCCGCATAAAGGACATTGTGCAGTCCTTAACCTGTGGAATGCTCCCGGGCGAGGAATCCAAAGAGGAATGGTACATCGTCTGAATGGAATCCACGATCAGCACGTCAGGGCGAAAAGCGGAGACGGAATCCAGAATCGCGTCCAAGTCAGTCTCAATGAGGACGTAGAGCCTGTCCAACTCACAGCCGAGTCGGCGGGCGCGGAGCTTCAGCTGACGGCCGGATTCCTCCCCGCTGACATAGAGTATCTTTTTATCCGGAGGAATGCTGCCGCAGAACTGCAGAAGAAGCGTGGATTTTCCGATTCCCGGAGCGCCGCCCACCAGAACGAGAGAACCGGTGACGGCGCCGCCGCCCAGCACGCGGTCCAGCTCCCCAATGCCGGTGGAAAACCGGATTTCCTCCTCCGACTCCATCTGGGACAGTCTCTCCGGCATCCGGCCGGGCACAGCAGAAGACGCGCTTCCTCGCCCGGTGTCCCGGTGCTCGACGATGGTGTTCCAAGCGCCGCAGGAGGGGCATCTTCCCTGCCATTTCAGCGTCTCATTCCCGCATTCCGTGCAGTAAAACGTGGTCTTAGCCTTTGCCATAGAGTGCCTCCAGCTCCTGGTAGTGTTCCAGACAGCCGGCTGCCAAAGCCAAAGCCAGCTGTGTTCGATATCGGTCGGTCTTCAGGAGGGCGAGCTCCTCCGGATTGGACAGGAAGCCACACTCGACCAGGATGGCGGGACAGGCCGCCTGCCGCATCAGAAAGATATCCTCAGAAACCGACGCTGGACGTCGCCGGTCGCCGCAGAGGACCGCCAGCTGCCGCTGGACCGCCTCAGCAAATGCGTCGCTGCCCGGGATGCTCCCGTATAAAACCTGTGCGCCGCGAGGTCCGGGCGCGGTGAACATATTCTGGTGAATGCTCAGAAGTACCGCCTTCTCCGTTCCGCGGATCAAAGCTGCACGGTATTCCTGATCCGCGCGCTTTCGCTGACGGGTGGTCACCGCAGAATCGGGATAGGCGATACTGTCCCCGGTCCTGGTCAGGACCGAGGGAATCCCGCAAAGCCCCAGGAGATAGTCCAGACGAAGCGCGATCTCCAGATTCACGTCGCTTTCCTTCAGCCCGTCCGCACTGACGGCTCCCCCATCTTCCCCGCCGTGACCCGGGTCGATGACGATCACGGCGCGGCCGCAGCCGGAGGTCTGAAACGCATGCCGGGATATGGGTACGCATAAAACCGCAGTCCCAAGGAGCAGAAGCACAGAACCAAGGAGCAAAAAACGAAATCTCATAACCAATCCCTCCCCTGTAACCTATGGGAGGAGCTGCGGAGCTTATGACTTGCCCCGTTCGTTCTTCTGTTCCTTCGGCATTTTATAGACGATCTTGTTGGCAAGATAGATACCCCGGTAACCCATGTGATAGGCGGCGGGAACAAGGATCAGCGGGAGCAGCAGAGGAACGAAATAAATGAGGGGAAAGCTGTCCTTGCAGCGGGCCAGAAGCCAGGCGGCATAGAAATAGAATACGCTGAAGATGCTGCGCCCCAGCTCCCGCGAGGCGGGGATCATCGACATTACCGCGAAGATCAGGCCGGGGATCTGACTGCAGGCTGCGGCTGCAAGGGGCTTCCATTTGTTGTAGGTGATGTGTTTGTAGAGGACGAGATTATAGTCACGCTGACCGATCCGCCAACTGTGAATATACACATAAAGTAGATAAAAGACCAGGCAGGCGATCGTTACGGCGGTGTTATAAAGCCCGTCCGGCTGCTGGATGCCGATCAGCTTCAGATTGTCCACCAGGAAATAAACGACAAGCATGATGAGGATGCTCATCACGTGGGCGTAAAAGATCCGACAGGCAAAGCGGAAGAGCGTGGTCTTTCCTGAATCTTCGACTCTTCTCTTGAACATGGCGTTCCTCCGGGATAATGGTCATTCTTGGCGAAGTCATTATAGCATAGCCCGTTGCAAATTTAAAAAAATGTTATATAATAATTGAAATAACCGAATTCGTAAGGAAAGGATACGCCGACGATGGATATTTCCAAACTGCGGGAAGAAGCGCTGGAAACCGGGTTTACACTGGCAGAAGAGATGAAGGTCGAAACCATCAGGCTCCGGGAAGAAGTACGGGAGATGTGCGCCGTCAATAAATGCCACGCCTACAATACCAACTGGAGCTGCCCCCCCAACTGCGGAACCGTTGAGGAGTGCCAAAAGCGGGTCAATGAATATGAAATCGGCCTGATTGTGGAGACCACGGGACAGCTGGAGGACGACTTCGATTTTGAGAGCATGGACGAGACATCCAAGATCCATTCCGCCCATTTCGTAGAGTTTCTGAAAAAGCTGCGGATGGAACATCCGGAGCTGGAGGTCCTTCCTTTGGGTGCGGGAGAATGCACGCACTGCAAGAAATGCACGTTTCCAGACGCTCCCTGCCGATTTCCGGAGCTCATGAGCAGTCCCATGGAGGGCTACGGAATGGTTATCAGCGACGTATGCAAAGACAACGGCATCCTTTATAATCACGGCCGAGGCACTCTTACCTATGTGGGCTGCTATCTTTTCCGGGAGGTAAAGAAATGAAAGTAACGTTTAAGCCGTCCGGTATCATCTACGAGGCCAGTCCGGGGATGTCCATCATGGACGCCATCCGCTTCAACGACCTGAAGCTGGACGCCCCCTGCGGCGGCAACGGCACCTGCAAAAAGTGCAAGGTGATGGTGACTGACGAAAAGGGCACACGCGAGGTCCTCGCCTGCAGCACCAAGATCACCGGAGACATCACAGTGGATATATCCCGCAAGGACGAAGGCCACCGCATCCTCATGGGCGGCATCACGCGGGATGTGGCTCCGACGCCTGCAGTCAAGGTATATACCCTGGAGATCCCCAGGCCCAGCACCGCTGATCTTCGTGACTGCTGGCTCCGGCTCACCGACGCGATCTCCCAGTCTGCAGGTGTTGAACCCGGTAGCTTCCGGCCGAATCTCCGCGTCATCTCCGGGCTGTATAACATTCTGGAGGAGAATGACTACCGGGTGGACGCGGTGGTTTGCGCGGACGAGATCCTGGATGTGGTGAGCGTAGGATCCCCCGTGCTCGGCTTGGCCTATGACATCGGGACCACGACGGTGGCCTGTTATTTCGTTGATCTGCGCAGCGGCGAGCAAACCGCTCAGGCAAGTCTTCTGAATCCGCAGACGACCTATGGCGGCGACGTGATCATGCGTGTGAAATACTGTGTGGAAAACGGGCTGGACGGCCCTACAGGGGACATCCGCAAAGCGCTGAACCAGCTTGCTGCAAAGTGCGCCGCCTCCGCCGGGCAGAAAATGAAGAACATATACCTTATCACTGTGGTGGGCAATACCTGTATGCACCACCTTTTCATGGGCATCTCTCCCGCTTCCCTGGCCTACGCTCCGTATACTCCGGCCGCAGCGGAGCCCATGCAGTTGACGGCGTCTGAATTCGGTTTCAGCGTGAATCCCTCTGCCAAGCTCTATATGCTGCCCAATATCGCCGGCTTCGTCGGCGCGGATACGGTGGGTGCCGCCCTGGCCGCCTCCATGGACGAAAAAAAGAAGATGACACTGCTCATCGACATCGGAACCAACGGCGAGATGGTCCTGGGGACAGAGAAACGGCTCATCGCCTGCAGCACCGCCGCCGGTCCTGCCTTTGAAGGCGCACTCATCACCTGCGGCATGCGCGGCGCGGAAGGTGCCATCGACCATGTGAGTCTGCAGGGAGGCAGGTTTACTTACAGCGTAATCGGCGGCGGCAAACCCATCGGCATCTGCGGCAGCGGCCTGATCGACCTGATGAGCGAACTGGTGCGCACAGGGCTGGTGGAGCCTGCCGGGCGGCTCCTCCCCATCGATGAGATTGAAAGCGAAGAGGGTCTGCTCCTGAAGGACCAGATTACCGAGTATGAGGGACAGCGGGCCTTCCTTCTTGCGAATGCGGAAGACTCCGGGACCGGGGAAGTGCTTGTCTTCACACAGAAGGATGTTCGGGAGGTGCAGCTGGCTAAGGGAGCCATGGCCGCGGGCATCCAGATGATGTGCGGACGCCTGGGCATCGTTACCGATGATATCCAGAGCGTCATGATAGCCGGCGCCTTCGGAAGCTATATGTCCCCTGCCAGCGCCTGCGGCATCGGCCTGATCCCTCCGGAGCTGGAGGATAAGGTCATGGCCATTGGAAACGCCGCCGGGCAGGGTGCTCGGCTCTGTGTCCTGAGCATCGACGAATACAGGCGGGCCGCTGCCCTGGCAAAAAGGATCGAGTATCTGGAGCTTGCCGCAGATCCTGCGTTCCAGGATGTGTTTGTGGATGAACTGGAGTTTCCCGGCGAAGAATGAGCCGCGGATATCCGGGCTGTGAGGAGGGGGACGGAACCCTCGCTCACATCTGTCCCCCGCCGATCCGGTATTCATGCCGTTTCCCTCATGGAAAGCGCCGGCATACCGCCGGCGCTTTCCATGGCAGGCTTTCGGCAGTTATTTATCCTTCCCTCAGGTCTGCGCTCCCTGGGCAGCCGCCTCGCGATAGGTCTCGCAGTTCTGCAGCGTATCGGGCGGGAAAAACTCATCCACCGGGAAGCGTATCCGCTTGAACAGCTCATAGGGGTCGTCTCCGCTGCCCGTCGTGCAGCCTTTTTCCGGCAGACAATAATCGTAGGCGGGGATGAGAATCTGGGAATCCCGCTCCAGCCGGATCATGCTGAATTGCCCAAGCGTTACATAGACCCTTTTCACGTCGCCGGTGAAGACCAGGCCCTCCGGGAACGCGCTTTTAATGAAATCCGGGATCTCCTTCTGGTCGAATTCCGCCGGTTGCCCATCGCTTACATCAGCGAGACGGATGTTGAGGATGATGGGGTCCACCGCGTCCACCACCGCCACGGGCAGACGGACGCAGCGCAGCGCCGCAGGGGCATCGGAGGAAAACACCTTCGCATTCCCCTCGCTGCCGAAGAGCAGCACCCGTTTGTCACAAACGCAGAGGCCGGAAATCTGGCTGCTTCCGGCGGTGATGCTGTAGGCTTCACCCCGGATACGATAGAAGAAGCGCACGTCGACCGTATAGTATCCGCGGTTGAATGCGGCTTCCTCCACTGCAATCCCGGCATGAAGCAGCTCCACTGCTTTGGCGCGGATGCCGACGGCTGCGGCAATGGCAGCCTGGGAGGATGCGTCGGGATACAGGCGCAGATCCTCAAGACAATCCTTGTCACGACATGAATCGTATATCTTTTTCGTATGGACGCTCACGGCTTCCCGGATCGCGGCCGCGTGGTCGACCGGGCCCGGCTTGACTCTGTCCGCCATAGAAGTACCTCCTGACAGGATGATTTCAATTACAATCTATGCCGGAGCGTTTCTTTTGTGCCGGTTTTCCGCTGCGGTACCGGCAATAACCACTGTGAGGTGATCAGCGTGGATAATTACGGTTTTATCAGACACAAGCTGGATATCAAGATCCTCATCCTCTATATTTTGAAAAGGCTGCCGGCTCCGGTGAGCCAGAGTATGCTCACGGAGCTGACTATCATCGACAACGCCACGAATTACTTCGATTACATCGAGTGTCTGACTGAACTGGAAGAGAAAGACCTGATCATAACGACGGAGGACAAATACAGCATCACGCCCAAGGGAATCCGTACGGCGACGGAAATGGAGAGCGGCCTCCCCTATACGATCAGGATCAAAGCTGCCGCCGGCGCGGAGAGGGCTGCAAAGATCCTGTCCCGGGAGGCCATGATCAAGACTTCCCACAGAGCAAAGCCTGAGGGAGGGTTCACTGTCAGTCTTTCCCTTTCTGACGGACTGGGTGAGATGATGCATCTGGATATTCTGGCAGGAAGCGACCGCCAGGCGGTCGAAATGGAACGCTGCTTCCGAAAAAACGCAGAATCCCTTTACCTTCGTATCGCCGGTATCCTGACGGAGGAGCCCGGGAAAGAATGAAGGCGCACGACAAGAAAACTCCCGCTTCGGAGAGACCGAAGCGGGAGCTGTTCATATCGGATCGGAATCAGTGACCCGTGCCCCTTACTTTACACCAGATAGGGGCAGGGATCCGTAAAAAAATGCTCGTCTACCTCTTCAGGAGAACCGTATTTGCCGATCATGACAAAGATCTCGCTGTCCTTGCCTTCCCTGGTGGCAGTACCGTAGCCGCGGCCAACGCTGTACATCCGGTTCCAGTTGTCCAGGAAGCAGAGGGTGTCGCTGCGGAAGCCCATCTTATCGCCCAGAATCTTTTCCATGTTCTGCTCGGTAACGCTGACGAAATACATGCCCTCCTTAATCTTCACGTAGTAGGCCGGCTCGTCAGGTCCGGGAAGCAGATTGGTGACGGCATTGTTGAGGTTCTCCGTGGGAGCGGGCTGCTCCGGCTTGGACTTATCCCGAGGATAGGTGATCCGATACCAGTTGGAGCTGTAGTACACGTGAACGGTGGCCAGCTTATGGCCGTAGGTCCACTTGACGCAGGTGCCGGTCACTTCGTCGGTGAAGCCATGACGCTTCCGGTCCGTATGCTCTTTATCTTCCTCGAAGATATAGCCGAAGGTCCAGTGGCTGTCGATCAGGTAGGGATAATAGGGGTTCTCGCCCAGGGGGCAGCGCAGGAAGGTCACAAGGCCCTGCTCCTTGTCGATGACGAAGGTGTGGTTCTCGCGGGGATCATACAGGCAATAGGTCACAAGATAGGTCCAGTCGTCGCTCTTGCGGCATTCGTAGGTGGCCTCGCCGCTGCGCTTCCCATTCTGAACGCTGTACTGTACCTTGGTCTCGTCCAGAAAGTTCAGAACGATGTCGCCGGTCTCCTCGCCGGTGTCCATAATGAAGCGGAATTCCTTCCCTGCGAGCTCAAAGCAGCGGGGAGGACAATACTGGTTGATGGACATTCCTGCGGCCTTCGCGTCGTACTTCTCGGAAAGATTCATGAATGCTCCTCCTTTGTAATTTTTACTCTGACCTTAGATTACATTATCGGGCAGCGAAAGTCAATCTTATCTTATTTTCCGGAACATGAGATTTCAATAGCAAGGAATGTAGTTTTCCCTTGATTTCAATTACCCGGCCTGTTATAATGATGCAATCGTCGGAAACCAGCCAATCAAGACCAAAGGAATGAACGCAATGACAAAGGCTGAGAGGCTGCAGCGGGCAGCCGAACGCAGAGACCTGACCCGAGGGCCCATCACGAAAAAAATCGTCCTGTTCTCGCTGCCGATCATATTCGGCAACCTGTTCCAGCAGCTTTACAACGTCGTGGATTCCGTCGTGGTGGGCAATTTCGCCGCCGATGGGACGCACTGCCTCGCAGCCGTCAATGCCAGCTTTGCCATCATGATGGTGTTCAATGCCCTGTATATGGGCGTCAGCATGGGGGCCAACATCGTCATTTCCCAGTATAAGGGTGCCAACGATGCGAAGAAGCTGGAGGATGCCATGTCCACCACCTTCATCATCAGCATGCTGGCGGGCCTGTTCATCACGGTCGTTGGCTTCATCTGCGCGAAGCCCATGCTGCGTATGCTGGGAACGCCTGCGGACATTCTGGATGACGCCGCGCTTTACATCCGCATCATCTTCGCCGGAACCTGCGGCAACGTGGTCTACAACAACATGAACGGCATGGTGCAGGGCCTGGGTGACGCAAAGTGGCCCATGTATGCCCTGATCATCTCCAGCATCACCAATATCCTGCTGGACCTGCTCTTCGTCTGTGCCTTCCACTGGGATGTGGCCGGCGTGGCCCTGGCAACCATACTGGCCCACATCCTCAGCGGCTGCCTGATGCTCCGCCGCCAGGCAACCGGCATTTACGGGGCGAAGATCAACTTCCGGAATCTGCACATCGACGGGGTCATCGCCAAGCACATTCTGCGCCTTGGCCTGCCTTCCGCCCTTCAGAATATGTGCTTCGCTGGCGGCAGCCTGATCATCCAGACCTTCTCCAACCGTTTCGGTACGGAATTCATCGCCGCAAATTCCATGCTGATGAAGATCGACGGCTTCGTGCTGCTGCCCATGATGGGCTTCAGTACGGCGATCACCACCTACGTGGGACAGAATATCGGCGCCGGTGACGTGGAGCGGACCAACAAAGGCATCTATTCCACGCTGTTGATTTCCGCTGCAGTAACGGTCTTCCTGTCGGTCATCCTTTATTTCACCTGCCCGTCGATCACCCTGATCTTCGGAGCAAACGCGAATTCCCGGCATATGGCGGCGCAGGGGATCCGCTTCGTTTGCTTCTTCTATGTGTTTTATTCCTTCCAAAGCACCTTGTCCGGTGCACTGCGCGGCGCAGGAGCCGCTCTGACCAGCGCCCTCTGCTCCATCGGTTCAACGCTGGTTCGCGTCCCCCTGAGCTGGCTGCTGGCGGCCTTGCCCCTGAACCGGGCCCTGGACGCCGTGGTGGCAGCCGGCCAATTCGCCGACCGGGCCGCTGCGGAAGCCGCAAAGGTGGGCTTCGAGCACTACATCGGCATCTTCCAAACCTGGGGTTGGTCCATGCTGGCCGGACTTCTATTGATCCTCCCCTGCTATCTGTTCGGACGCTGGCGGGAGATGGGTGTAACGGAACAGGCCAGAAAAATCGGAAAATAAGACAAGGGGTCTGCGTCAGGCAGGCCCCTTGGTGCTTTCGGGATTCAGTATAGCTTTACGCTTGCTTTGTCGATGGTCTTCGGTTCTGCAGGCTTGTAATCATAACAGTCGACCCGGGCGGACACAATGAAGATCTCATCTCTGGGGAAATTGTTGGCGTCAACGTCCAGCTTGGAAATCGCGACGATGTCATCGATGCCGGTGATGACCTTGCCGAAGGCCGCGTAATAGCCGTCCATGGAGGCTTTCGGCTCCAGCATGATGAAAAACTGACTGCTGGCCGTGTCAAAAAACTGTTTCGATTCGGTGTCGTCGCTCAGTCTGGCCATGCCGACGACGCCCTTAGCGAAGGTGAGGTCTCCCCTGCTGTAGCCGTTTGCCGTGAATTCGCCCTTAATATAATAGCCGGCGTCCGTCGCATCACTGTCCGCCGGCATCCCCATCTGGACAAGCACATATTCCATGATACGGTGTACGGTGCTGCCGTCATAGAAGCCGGAATTGCAGAGCTTGATGAAATTGTTGACCGTGTTGGGACATTTATCGGGATAGAGGCGGATGCGGACCTCGCTGCCATTGGAAAACACGATGGTGCATATGGGCTTTCTTTTGCCGATTACGACACAGCCGCTCAGCAGCGTCGCCAGAATCGCGGTCAGGAGAAGGAGCGCTGTCAGCTGAAGAAGCTTGTTTTTCCTCATGAACGGAACCTCCGGGAATTCTGCGTTGTTTCTGCTCCAACTTATACCATAACCCCGGCAAAAAAGCAACTTTTGAAATGCAAAATCCCTATTGCTATTGAAGACCGTTTTGATATAATATATTGAATTAGGCAGAATTCAAAATGTCTGAAAGGAGCACAGACCCATATGCTGAAGTATATCGAATCCCTTGGAATCATCGCCCCAAAGGCGGTTTATTACCAGCTCTCCCCTGCCGTCCTGACAGAAAAGGCGCTGGAGCGCGGGGAAGGCACTCTGAGCGAGACTGGGGCGCTGGTGGTCAATACCGGGAAATACACCGGCCGCAGCCCCGACGACCGTTACGTTGTAGACGTACCCTGCATCCATGATGACGTGGATTGGGGAAAGGTCAATGTACCCATCTCCGCTGAGAAATTCGACGCTATCTATCAGAAGCTGACGGCATACCTGCAGGGGCGGGACGTTTTTGTGTTCGACGGGTTTGCCGGCGCCGATCCGGCCTATCATCTCCCCGTCCGGATTGTGAACGAGCTGGCCAGCCAGAATCTTTTTATCCACCAGCTGCTGATCCGTCCCACGACTGAGGAGCTGAAGAGCTTCGTCCCCGGCTTCACCGTCATCGCCGCGCCCGGCTTCAAGTGCATCCCTGAGATTGACGGCGTCCATTCCGAGGCAGCAATCCTGCTGAATTTCGAGAAGAAAATCGTTCTGATTGCCGGAAGCCAGTATGCAGGAGAGATTAAGAAGAGCATTTTCTCGGTCATGAACTATTTCCTGCCCAAGCAGGGCGTCTTCTCCATGCATTGCTCCGCCAACATCGGCGAGAGCGGCGATACTGCCATCTTCTTCGGGCTCAGCGGCACCGGAAAAACCACCCTCTCCGCCGACCCCAACCGTCAGCTCATCGGCGACGACGAGCACGGGTGGAGCGATAAGGGCGTATTCAATATTGAAGGCGGCTGCTATGCAAAGTGCATCCGGCTCAGCAAGGAAAACGAACCCCAGATTTGGAACGCAGTCAGATTCGGAACACTGGTGGAAAATGTAATTATGGACCCGGACACCCGCGTCCTGGATTTTGACGATGCATCCCTGACTGAGAACACCCGGGCCGGATATCCGGTCACCTTTATCCCCAATTGTGCCATTCCCGGCATCGGCGGGCATCCCAAAACGGTGATCTTCCTGACGGCCGACGCTTTCGGCGTGCTTCCGCCAATCAGCAAGCTCAGTAAGGAGCAGGCCATGTATCACTATGTCAGCGGCTACACCGCTAAGGTCGCCGGGACCGAGCGGGGCGTCACCGAGCCTCAGGCTACCTTCTCCACTTGCTTCGGCGCTCCCTTCCTCCCCCTGCACCCCTCGGTCTATGCGGAGATGCTGGGCAAGAAGATTGAAGAGCATGAGACGAACGTTTATCTGGTCAACACCGGCTGGGCAGGCGGACGGTATGGTATGGAGCGCTGCTTCCGCATGAAGCTGCCTTACACCAGGGCCATGGTCACAGCTGCGCTGAACGGGGAACTGGAAAAATGTGAATTCGAGAAGGACCCCGTCTTTGGCCTTTCTGTCCCAAAGACCTGCCCCGGTGTGCCTGATGAATTCCTGAGCCAGAAGGCGCTCTGGCAGGACGACGAGGCCTATGCGGCCGCCGCAAAGGAGCTCGCGCAGAGCTTTATCAAGAATTTCAAGAAGTACTCCAATATGCCGGAAACTATCGTAAGCGCCGGCCCGAAAGCGGAATAATAAAAAGACAGCCCAGTCAATGATTGGATAGCATCGGGGGAACCAATGAACGGGAACAGGAACAGGAAACCAAATAAAGTAAGTGAGGATGCCAACATCGTATCGTGGGTTTTGACTGCGATACTGCTGGCTGTCAATGCGTTCCCGGTCGGTCTAGTTTTCCTGGGCTTTAAGCTGGCCGGAAACGATATCCTCGGCAAGCTTTTCATGGCGCTGCAGGAGGGATTCCGCAATAATTCCAGCTCCGACGCTGCGAGAGCCTCCTCTCACCGCACACAGAACTATGCCTCCAATTCTTCGTCCCGCTCCCGCGCTGCCCGGGAAGCCTCGCAGCAGGGGACGGTGGTCGTAAATGATCCCGCCTCCGCTGCCGCAGCTCCTCAGCCGGCACAGCAGCCGCAGCAGGCCTCGCCGGCCCAACAGACTGTGAAGCCTCAACAAAAGGCGCAAGAGAAGCCGGCAAAGGAGCGGAAGAACGAGAAGCCGGACGATGGGATCCAGCATATTTCCAGGGGAAAGAAGGCCCTCTTCACATTGGGATGGGTCCTGCTTGCATTGGGTATTTTCGGCAGCATTTATGCTATTGCCGGATCCGGCGTCCTATGGAAGATTCTGCAGTGGATCGCTGTGGCTCTGGGCGGAGGCGGGATGCTCTTTGCAGCACACACCAAAGACAGAAAAGAACGGCTCTATCAGAATATCGTGAAGATCGTCGGGGACAAGGCTTACGTGGATTTGAAGTCCCTGTCCTCTGCGGCGGGTGTCAAGGAAAAGAACCTCATCCGCGAGCTGGATGAAATGGTTGAACGGGGATATCTGCCCGAGAGCGCCTATTTTGACAATGCCAAAGGACTGCTGATCCTGGACCAGACGAAGGCAGAGGATCAGATCGTCGCCCAGGCAGAGGAGAATTCAGGCCGTGAAGAGGACAAATATGATCTCTTGCTGAAGGAAATGGAGCGGGCCTGCGGCCGCATCCGGGACCGGGATATGCTGGAAAAGGCGGTGCAAATCCGCGGATTGACGGCGGCCATCTTCAACGCAGTACGGCAGGACCCGGAGAAGCAGTCCCAGATCAGCAGCTTCCTCAACTACTACTTCCCCACCACGCTCAAGCTGCTGGACAGCTATGCGGACTTTGAGGAAAAGGGTTTCCAGGGAGATAAGCTCACGCAGACCAAAGAGCGGATAGAGGTCACCATGGATACGATTATTTCTGCCTACCGCAAACAGCTGGACAACCTTTATCTGTCCGATACCCTGGATGTGGATACGGATATTGATGTTTTGGAAACCATGCTGAAGCGGGACGGTCTGTCTGAGAGCGATTTCGCGAACATCGACCAGCAAGGCTTGCCGGGCACAATGAACTGAGCCGAACAGAAAGACGATTAACGGGCGGCGAGGCGTATACAGCCTCGCCGCCCGCCTCTGTCTGAAACGGCAGCAGTCATTCTTTCAGGACTTCGGCCTCCGGCGTCAGCACGGTGACGGACGAAGAATCCACCCGTGCGAAGCCGCCGCGGACAATAGCTTCGAATACCGTTGTTCCCTCGGCGGAAGCCCTCACAGAGCCGACCTCCTCCAGGGATACCACAGCGGGAAGGTGTCCCCGCCGGATGCCGATGCTGCCGCCGCCCCGGCCCTCGACATTGTCCTTTTCAATCAGGTTCACGGTGTCGCAGCGGCAGGAACAGACCTCCTTCGCTGGCGTTAACACGCGGAACAGAAGGCCGCTTTCCATCAGCCCTGCTCCTTTGCAGCTGCATAAACATCCTCGATGGTTCCCGACATGAGGAATGCCTGTTCCGGGATGTTGTCGCATTCTCCGCCCAGAATCGCTTCAAAGCCCTTGATGGTATCCTCAAGGTGAACGAAGCGTCCGGATAGGCCGGTGAAGCCCTCTGCCACGTGGAAGGGCTGGCTCATGAAGCGCTGGGCCTTGCGCGCCCTGCGAACGATCTGCTTGTCTTCCGGAGAAAGCTCGTCCATGCCCAGGATGGCAATGATATCATGAAGCTCGTTGTAACGCTGGAGAAGACGCTGGACCTCCCTGGCAGCCTGATAGTGCCGATTGCCCACGATATCCGGCGAGAGCATTCGGGAGCTGGACTCCAGGGGACTCACGGCGGGATAGATCCCCTGCTCGACGATGGCGCGCGACAGGACGGTAGTGGCGTCCAGATGGGAGAAGGTAGTGGCGGGAGCCGGGTCCGTCAGGTCATCGGCAGGAACGTAGATGGCCTGAACGGAGGTGATGGAACCGTTGACCGTGCTGACGATACGCTCCTGAAGCTGGCCCATCTCAGAGGCCAGGGTTGGCTGATATCCCACGGCGGAAGGCATGCGTCCGAGCAGGGCAGATACCTCGGAGCCTGCCTGGGTGAAGCGAAACATATTGTCTATGAACAGCAGCACGTCCTTGTGAGCGTTCTCCCGGAAGTACTCCGCAAGAGTCAGGCCGCTCAGAGGAACACGAAGACGAGCCCCGGCCGGTTCATTCATCTGCCCGAAGACCAGCGCAGTTTTATTCAAAACTCCGGACTGCTTCATCTCCTGCCACAGGTCGTTCCCCTCTCTGGAGCGTTCGCCGACGCCGGCAAAAACGGAATACCCGTCGTGCTCAAAGGCGATATTCCGAATCAGCTCCATGATGAGAACTGTTTTGCCCACACCAGCGCCGCCGAACAGACCGATTTTGCCGCCCTTGGTATAGGGGGTCATCAGGTCGATGACCTTGATACCCGTCTCCAGCAGTTCGCCGCCGGGAACGATCTCCGTGAAGGGCGGAGCACTGCGATGAATGGGCCAGCGAAGGGAAACGGGTACTTCGCCTCCCTGGTCGATGGGATCGCCGTTCACGTTCAGCATTCGTCCCAGCGTTTCCTCTCCCACAGGGATGGTGATGGGATCCCCCGTATCTACGGCAAACATACCACGGGACAGGCCGTCGGTGGCATGCATGGAAATGCAGCGGACGCTGCCGCCGCCAAGCTGCTGCAGGACCTCCAGCACCAGCTTCCCGTTATTTGTTTCCACCTCAAGAGAATTGAACAGCTCCGGCGTTTCTTCTGCCTGGGGGAAAGTCACGTCCACCACAGGTCCGATAATACGGGTGATGAGTCCTTTTGTTCCGGCGGGCATGATTATCCCTCCTCTTCCGGTCGAAGGCCGGATGACGTTTCGATGACGCTTGCGGTGACCTTGGTCTGACGCAGACGATTGATGGCAGTCTCCAGTTCCCGGGCGGATTCCTTGCCGTTGTCATATGCGGAACGCATGGAGTTCAGCGTGGCGCTTTGTACTCCCATCGCGCATTTGAGCAGCAGGAAGTAGACCTGGGCGCGCAAGCAGAATTCCGCCAGACCCTCACGAACGGTCGATGGGTCCGGAAGCCAGAGAATATCATCCGCTTTGCCGGAGCTCGTTCCGGGAAGAAGCTCTATGTATTTGGGGGCCTGCAGCATAGCGTTGATTGGTTCGCTGAAGACAAAGAGGACACGATTTACTTCGCCGGAAAGATATCTGGACAGGACACGATCGGTCAGAAATTCGGCCTGGGCGTATTCCGGCACATCAGGGATATGGATTTCCTCCGCCCCTTCGATCCCACGTTCTCTCAAGTATGCGGCAGCCATCTTGCCGCATACGATGTAACAGGCATCAGTCGCTTCCGGAAGCGACTGAAGAAAAGAAAACAGCTCGTTGTGATAGCTTCCGCAAAGGCCGCGATTCCCTGACAGAAGCACAATAAGCGTTCTTCCATCCTCGCCTGAGACTTGGGTGATCGCCGCGCCGGAGGCCGCCAACAATTCCCGGCAGCCCTGAGCATAAGCGCTGAAGGCGTAGGTCGCGGCGTTGAGCCGCGAGAGCTTTGCGGCGGAAACCGTGCGCATGGCGCCAGCCAGCTGGCAGATGGTCTGGATACCGCGGAGTCGTTTACGCAGATCTGTCAGCGTCGCCATAGCGCTCCTCCTCCCGGAATCTTTCCAGAGCGTCCTTCAGACGGGAGGTCCCCGCTGCATCCAGTTTCTTTCCGCTTTTCAGCAGCTGCACGATCTCAGGCTCTTTACCCTCCATGTGGAAGTAGAGGCTGCTTTCATATTCTTCCATTCTTGCCGGGTCCACCTCATCTGCAAAGCCTTCGGAGACGGCGAAGAGCAGCAGGACCTGCTTCCAGCCCTCCAGCGGTGAATAGCGACCCTGCCGCAGAGCGGCCATCATTCGTTCTCCGGAATTCAGCACCTTCCGGGATGCATCGTCGAGGTCGGAGCCAAACTGGGCAAAGGTCGAAAGCTCCCGATACTGAGCCAGCTCCATTCGCAGGTGGGAGGAGACTTGCTTCATCAGTGGCGTCTGAGCGGAGGAGCCCACGCGGGATACGGAAAGCCCGACGTTGACCGCAGGCCGCTGCCCGGAATTGAAAAGGTCCGTTTCCAGAAAGATCTGCCCATCCGTAATGGAGATCACATTCGTGGGAATGTAAGCGGAGATATCGCCCATTTGAGTCTCAATGACCGGAAGAGCGGTTACGCTCCCGCCGCCTGCCTCCGGGGCGAGCCGGGCAGCACGCTCCAGAAGACGGGAATGCAGGTAGAACACGTCGCCGGGATACGCCTCACGCCCCGAGGGGCGATGGAGCAGCAGGGACAGCTCGCGGTAGGCTACCGCGTGCTTGGATAGATCGTCATAGATAATGAGGCAATCCCGACCGGAATACAGGAAATACTCGCTCATGGCCGCGCCGGCAAAGGGGGCGATGTACTGAAGTGAAGCGGAGCTGGAAGCCGGCGCGCTGACGATTGTGGTATAGGACATGGCGCCGTATTTTACGAGCTTATCGCGGAATTCTGCGACGGAGGTCTCCTTCTGTCCGATGGCGACATAAATGCAGTACACGTCCTTGCCGCGCTGGTTGATAATGGAGTCCAGCAAAAGCGCTGTCTTGCCGGTTTGCCGGTCTCCGATGATCAGCTCGCGTTGTCCTCTGCCGATGGGCACCAGAGCGTCGATTGCCTTTACTCCAGTCTGCAGGGGTACGGAAATGGATTTTCTGTCCGGAATGCCCGGTGCAGGGTATTCGATGGGGCGCTTCAGCTCCGTACGAATGCGGCCCTTCCCGTCAATTGCGCGGCCGAGGGGGTCCACCACCCGGCCCAGAAGCGCCTCTCCCACGGGGACGCTGGCGATACGGCCGACTCGCCGTACGCGGCTGCCGCTTTCGATCATCTCATAGCTTCCGAAAACGACGCAGCCGATACGCTGAGGCTCGATATCCAGGATCATGCCCCGCTCGCCGCAGTCGAATTCCACGACCTCCCCGTACATGATGTCCGCGAGCCCGTCCAGCCAGCAGATGCCGTCGGACACGCTGAGGACGCGGCCGAGCTGGAAAGTGTCCAGCTGAGGCTCCGCTTCCCCGATACCTTCCATCAGATCGTTGAGGATGCTGTCCTTATCCACCAGACTGTCAATGGGGCGTCTGGTCAGATCCTTTTCCAAGTGATAGAGTCGGTTTTCCACGGTCATATCGTAGACGGTGTCGCCGATGCGAAGCCGTATGCCGCCCAGAAGCTCCGGATCCTCCTTCACCCAAAAGGAGGGCTTTCCGCCTACCTCGCGCAGAAGCTCTTCCGCGCGCCGCCCGATGCGCTCCACCAGTTCAGGAGCCAGCGGAAAAGCTGAGGTCAACGTGACATACAGAACATCGTGGTGCATGAGGTAGCACATGTCACCGGGTGTGATGCTGATCTTTTCGAGGATGCGCTCGACGAACAGCGGCTCCAGACTGCGGATTTTTGAAACCTGCGGTTCCTGGGTCAAATGGGAGCCCAGCTCCAGTACCAGGGCTCTCACTGCCTGGTCTCTGGCGCTGCCCATGGCCTCACGGCGCATGTCCTCCAATTCCTGCTTATGGATTGCTTCTGCCTGAGAATCCTCTTCGGCCAAAGACTTGCGAAGCATCTCCAGTTCCGCATTCTGGACTGGTTGTTCCACCGGAATCGCTTCGCTTGCTTCCGCCTGGGACTCGGAAGAAGCGGAAAGGGCGGCAGCCTCCAGGACCTCCGCCTCATCCAGTTCCCTTGCGATTTGTTCCCGACGCTCGGCAAAGCGCTTGAGGACCGTCTTCCTGCCGACAAGCCATAGGCCTGCAGCCAGGATGAGAAAGTTGATCAAGGCATACAGAAACTGCATCAGCGTTCTCCGAAAGCGATCAGCTTATCCGTAAAGGCGTCGACATGCTCCTTCAGAGAGACGGCCAACTGCGGCACCAGTGCGGAAGCCTCCGCTTCCACCTCTGCCCGCAGCGACTGCGTCTCCTGCTGAAATCTATTTTCTCTGGCTTCCCGCTCTGTCCTGCTGTCCTCGCGCAGGGTCTGCAGGGCCTGCTTTCGCTCCGATGCTTTCCGGCGCTCCTCTGCCTGTCTCTGCGATTCCAGAAGAGCCTGTCTTTCCTCTCTCTCCGCAGTTTTATCCAGACTGCGGGCATGGTCGATGCGGCTCTTCCTGGCATCCATGAATTCCAGCAAGGGCTTCAGCAGAAGACGCCAGAGAATGAGCATGAAGGCGCAGAAGCACAGAATGGTCCAGATTAGAACATTGAGCTGAATGGTCATGATGCGGATCTCAGCCGATCTTGCCCACCAGCATGAACGCGATGAGCAGACCATAGATGGTAAGAGCCTCCATCAGGGCCAGGGACAGCAGCAGCGCGCTGCGGATATCCTTGGCGGCCTCCGGCTGACGCGCGATGCTTTCCAGCGCGGCACGGGCAGCCTTGCCTTGGGCCAGACCGGGTCCAAGGGTGGAAATGGCGATACAAAAAGCGGCGGCGATCGCAATGATAGCAGAATCGGACATATTGGTTCTCCCTTCCAGATTATTCGATGACTTCCTGCAAATATGAGGCAGTGAGCATGGTATAGACAATACCCTGAACGGCGCAGAACAAAAGGCTCAGTACCATCATGATGATGGGAATGCCGATAGGCAGGAGATGATAGAGATTCTCGGTCACCGTCTCCTCCCCAAAAATGTTGCCGAAAAGCCGCAGTGCCAAGGATGCGGGTTTGATGAATTCGTCCAGCAGCAGCAGAGGCACCAACGGGGTCAGAGAATGCTTCAGATAGTGTTTTGCACCGGCATGGATTCCTGCTGCCTGAAGAAAGACGAAGGTGATGATACCCAATCCCATGGTGACGGATAGAGAGGACGTAGGCGCTTTGATATACTTGCTGAGTCCGACGCCGGGAATCAGGCCGGAATAGTTGGACAGAAGAATGAAGCAGAAGAGCGGGCCGAGAAAGAATAAATAGCGTCGCGCATGCTCATGCCCAAGAATTCCCGCAATGAAATTGTCAAGCGCTTCCACGGCGATCTCCAGCAAATTCTGAAGCTTCCCGGGACGCTCCTTCAGATTTCGCGTGACCAGCAGGGAAATCACCGCTGTCAGAACCAGAAAGACCCACATGGCGATCACTTCCCCGGTCACATCCAATATGCCGAAGATGTGAATGACCGGTTCAGAGGCTTCGCCCATACGTTGTCACTCCTTTCTCTGCCCATTCATCCTCCCGGTCAGGCGGAGGGTGAAGAGCGTCAGCATGATGGTCAGCCCCAGTGCGCCGCCGATCAGCAGAGCGTTCATGCTCAGCTCCGTGCGCCTGCCAATCAGATATAGAATCAGCAGGTAAGCGACGCTCAAAAGGGTGCGGACCGGAGAAACAAGGCTGAGCCCGGTCTCCCCTTTTTTGTTCATCAGCAGCTTCAGCAGCAGGTAGTTCACCCAGGAGACAAGAGCCCCGCCGATGAAAGCAGCCAGCCCGGTGAGAAATAATCCCATAGGCAGATCTCCTTTCTGCCAGACAGTCTGCGGGAATGAAGGCGGACGTTTCCGCCTGTATGTAAGGCAGGCCATTTATCACGGCCTGCCTTATGACGACTCTCACTATTCTGACGAAACTGCCGTCAGCCGGCGAACTCCCTGAAGTCCGTTTCGATCAACTGGTGAAGGGCTGCTACAGCGGCTTCTTCATCAGGACCTTCCGCGCCGATGGAAATATCCGTCCCCTTGACAATGCCGAGAGACAAAACACCGAGCAGGCTTTTGGCATTGACCTTGCGTTCCTCCTTCTCAATCCAGATGGAGCTCTTGAACTCGTTGGCCTTCTGGATAAAGAAAGTAGCAGGCCTGGCATGCAGTCCAACCTGATTGTTAACGGTGATAGTTTTCATGTACATAACGGCGTCACGCCCTTTCCACTGATTTTCCTGTGTGTCCCTTTTTACAGTAAAACATTCTAGCAAGGAATCCCTCATCCGTCAATAGTCAATGTGCCGATAAACCGGGGTGGACCGGACGTAGTTTATTTGCCGGGGCAAAAACGGCTGCGGCTCGCTTCAAATCTTTAATTCTGCGATTGTGACGCCATCTTCCCCTTCCCCGTAACGGCCCAGGCGGAAGCTCTTGATACCCGAATCGCGGCGGAGATAATCCTGAACGGCCTTCCGAAGAGCGCCGGTCCCTTTCCCGTGGATAATGCGAACGCTGGGAAGCTTCGCTGTCCTGGCGGAGTCCAGATAACGCTCCAACATCAGCAGCGCTTCGTCCGTCATGCTCCCGCGAAGGTCCACCTCCGGGCTGACGGCGAGCCGGTGAATCTGTGCTTCCGTTTTCTTTTGGAATTTGAGCTTGACCTTATCCGCCTCCTCCACCAGCCGGACCTCTTCCTGCTTTGCGGTGATTCGGAGGATTCCGGCCTGAAGGGTCAGCGTACCATCTGCTCCGGCAGAGATCACGCTGGCCTGGGTGCCCAGCTTCAGCAAAAGCACCGTATCCCCCGCTCTGGCGGGGCGGGTGGGCTTTTCGGGCGCGATTTCCTCCGTTCCGGAAACGCCAAGACTGTCCTGAGCTTCATTCAGCTTCCTCATGAGGTTGACACGCTCTTCATTGATCTGCTGGGCATTTTCTGCGTGAATGGCCTTCTTGCGCATTTCGTTGAGCTCGTCGAATACCTCATCGGAGATCCGCCGCGCCTCCCGAAGAAGACGGTCGGCTTCCCGCTTGGCGCCGGCCCCGGCTTTCTGCCGCTCCTCTTCCGCAGCCCTGCGCTGCTCTGAAGCGGCTCGGGCGTCTTCTTCAGCCTGCATGCGCAGCTTCTCCGCCTCCAGCTTCGCCTGCTCCAGCTTCTTCTGCTCCTTTTGCAGCAGAGAGACCACCTGCTCGAAATCCGTCTGCTCCGATGCCATCCGGCTCTTGGCGTCGTCGATGATGCTCTCATCCAGCCCCAGACGGCGGGAGATCTCAAATGCGTTGGATTTTCCTGGTATCCCCATCAGCAGGCGATAGGTGGGCCGAAGCGTCTCCACATCAAATTCACAGGAGGCATTCATAACGCCGGCGGTGGCGGTGGCATATACCTTCAGCTCTGCATAGTGGGTGGTGGCGGCGATCTTCGCACCCTGGCTGCGGGCGTATTCGATAATGGCGATGGCCAGTGCAGCGCCCTCCGCCGGGTCGGTGCCGGCTCCCAGCTCGTCGAAGAGGATCAGCGTCTCCTCGTCCGCCTCCTTTAGCATACCCACGATGTTGCTCATGTGGGAGGAGAAGGTGGATAGGGACTGCTCAATGCTCTGCTCGTCCCCCACGTCTGCCAATACCTTCTTCAAAACGGGAACGGTGCTTCCGCTGTCCGCAGGGATATGGAGACCGCAGGCAGCCATCAGGCAGCATACCCCCAGCGTCTTCAGACTGACGGTCTTTCCGCCGGTATTCGGGCCGGTGATCACCAGGGTGTCGAATTCCCCGCCGACGGATATGTCGATGGGGACAGCTCTCTTTGGGTCGATAAGAGGATGGCGCGCTTTCCTGAGGCGGATGCAGCCGTCTTCACTCAACAGCGGCGCGTCGGCTCGCATGCGGTAGCTGACCTTCGCTTTTGCAAAAACCAAATCCAGGCGGATCAGAACATGCTGGTCGCAGAGGATGTCCTCCTCAAAGCCTGCGGCGTCATTGCTCAGCTCCATGAGGATCCGCTCAATCTCCTTCTTCTCCTTAGCCTGCAGCTCACGAATCTCATTGTTGGCCTGAACGACCTGCATGGGCTCGATAAAAATCGTCTGGCCGCTGGAGGAGACGTCGTGAACCAGGCCGCCCAGGGCTCCCTTGTGCTCGGCCTTCACAGGTATCACGTATCGGTCGGAGCGCATGGTGATGATGGGCTCCTGCAGGATCCTGGAATAGGAGGGCGATGTGATGATTTTATTCAGCACCTCGCGGATGCGGGCGTTCGCCGCCCGCATGTGGCGGCGGATGGATGCCAGCTCGCTGCTGGCTGCATCAGCGATCTCATCCTCCCCCACGATGGACAGGCTGATCTTCTCTTCCAGGAACTTGTTGGCGATGAGCGCGCCGAACAGTCCCGTCAGGCTTCCCGCATCCTCGGAGCTCCAGCTCTTCATCTGCCGTGCGGAGCGAAGAACGCCGGCGATATCCAGCAATTCGCGGGTGTTGAGCATACCGCCGAGGCGCGCCCGGGAGAGGCTCCCGGTCACCTCCCGGATATCCGATAGGGGCGGGGTCCCCTTGAGGGAGATGAGCCGCTTGGCGTCCGTGGTCTCCTGAAGCCGCTCGCTGACCTCCGTCCGGATATCCGAAGGGCGCAGCTTCACGGCCTCTTCCTTTGCCGAGGCACAAACGGCCTCCTCCTGCAGGATCTGCAGGATTTGCGGCAGTTCCAGAGTCCTTATGGATTTTTCAATGAATTCTTCGGTCGTTTTCATGATTCTTCACCGTTACAGGCTTTTGTAATAGTCCAGCGTCCGGAAGGAGCGCTCCAGCTGCTCCCTGACGTAGTTTTCGGCGGCGTCGGTCAACCTGCGAAGTCCGGCGTCGCTGACGCGGAAGGAAAAGACGCTTTTCCTTGGAGAGGAGACGATGTGGCGGATGGCGAGAAGAGAGGGTTCGTCCAGGGCCATCGGCCGAGCAGCAAGTGCCTGCAGGGCGCAATCACGGCAATACAGGGCGCCGCCCCGCAGGTCCAGCGTCGGCATGACCGGCGCTTCCTTTCCGCAGGCGGCGCACTGCTCGATTTCCGGCTGATAGCCGAGGATGGTCATCAGCCGCAGCTCGAATGCGCTTTTCACGATTCTTGGGTCCTTTGCGCCCTGGGAAAGCAGCCAAAGCGCATTCAGGCCGAGGGATAACGCCTCAGGTTCTTCCACGGTCTCCGGGCAGGATGCGTCCAAAAGCTCCAGAAAATAACAGGCCAGCGCATAGTTCTTCAGGTCGGCAGTGAGGCCGGAAAAGAGCTCCAGGGTCGAGGCTTCCTTCAGATAATACCGCTCTTTGCTCTCAGAAATCGTCATTTCAGAATATGCTGCGGGCTGACAGGCGGCGGCGATCCGGCTCTTGAACCGCGTAGCTCCGCGAGCGGAAACGCTGATCTTCCCCAGCGAATCGGTGAGTACGGTCAGCATCTTGCTGCTCTCCTTGTATTCTGCAGCGCGAAGCACCAGCCCTTTCAGGACAAAATCACTCATGGTAGCCGAAATTGCGCAGCACCGTGTCCTGATCCCGCCAGTTCTCCTTCACCTTGACCCAGCTCTTCAAAAAGACTTTCGTGCCCATATAGCGTTCAACGTCACGGCGGGCCATCTCTCCGATGCGCTTGAGCATGCTGCCGCCGCGCCCGATGATGATGCTCTTGTGGCTGGCTTTTTCGCAGTATATGGTTACCTCTAAATCAATGATGCTGTCGTCCCGCTCGCTGAAGCGCTCCACCTCCACGGCGGTTCCATGTGGGATCTCATGCTCCAGGCAATACAGCAGCTTTTCCCGAACGATCTCAGCCACGATCTGCCGGTCCGGCTGATCCGTCACCATATCATCGGGGAAAAGAGGCGGACCCTCCTCTGTATACTGGCGCAGGACGGAAATCAGTTCTTCCACGCCCTCCCCCGTTTTGGCGGAGATGGGCACGATATCTGCAAAATCGCCGGCCTCCGCATAGGCCTGCATGACCGTCAGCAAATCCGGCTTGTTCACGGTATCGCATTTGTTGATTGCCAGAACGGCGGGAGAGCCGGAGCTCCGGATCATCCGAATCAGGGCCTGCTCCTGCCTGCCCACATTGGCTATGGGCTCCACCATCAGCACGACGGCGTCCATGCCGTCCGCGATGCTGCTCTCCACAATCCGGTCAAGGTAGCTGTCCAGTGCGTTTTTCGGTTTGTGGTAGCCGGGCGTGTCAAGAAAAACAAGCTGCGTATCCTCCCGGATGCAGATGGCGGAAATGCGGCTGCGCGTGGTCTGCGGTTTGTGGGAGACGATTGCAATCTTCTCTCCTGCGATATGGTTTGCCAGGGTGCTCTTGCCCACATTGGGTCGCCCGGCAATCGTGAATACTCCGGTCCTGGTGATCTTCATAGCTTCATTGCCCTCATGACTGCGCGCTCTCTGGCGCGCATCTGACGTTTCTTCTCGCCCTCATCCGTATGATCATAACCCAGCAGATGCAGTACGCTGTGTACCGTCAGATACGCAGTTTCATGCTTCTCTCCGGTGCCGTACTCCCTGCCCTGGAGGCGGATCCTGTCCAGGTTCAGCGCCATGTCCCCCAGCGGAAGCAGGCCGGTTTCCGGGTCGGTCTCTCCGTCTGCCGGGTCGAAAGCCTCCGCCGTGAAATCGAAGGCAGGAAAGGAGAGCACGTCCGTCGCCTTGTCAACGTCCCGCAGCTCGCGGTTCAGTTCACGGATGCCGGCATCGTCCGTAAACAGCACGTTGACCTCACAGGGAACGTGAACGCCCTCCAGACGGAGCACGGTACGGATGCAGCGGCCTGCCAGGCGGGCAGCCCAGCGGGGGAAGGAAACATCCCCGCTCATCAGAATGGAATGACGCGCCATCAGCTCTGCCTTCTTCTCCGGGTCACTGCGGCTGCCGTATCCCGCGGATGACCCTTTTCGTATTTTTCATAAGCCTCAATGATCTTCTGGACCAAGGCGTGCCGAACCACATCCTCCCCGGTCAGTCGGCAGATTTCGATGTCGTCGATGTCCCGCAGCACATTGACGACCTCCTTCAGGCCGCTGACCTTGTCTCGCGGGAGGTCGATTTGGGTCACGTCGCCTGTGATGACCGCCTTGCTGCCGAAGCCGATGCGCGTCAGGAACATTTTCATCTGCTCCCGGGAGGTGTTCTGGGCTTCATCCAGGATTATGAAGGAATCATCCAGCGTGCGCCCGCGCATATAGGCCAGGGGGGCCACTTCGATGTTCCCCTTCTCCAGGTAATTCTGATAGGTCTCCGGCCCAAGCATATCGAACAGAGCGTCATATAACGGACGCAGATAGGGGTCGACCTTGTTCTGAAGATCGCCGGGAAGGAAGCCCAGCTTCTCCCCCGCCTCGACGGCAGGCCGCGTCAGGATGATGCGATTGACCTCTTTGGCGCGGAAGGCCGTCACGGCGCAGGCAACGGCCAGGTAAGTCTTGCCGGTTCCTGCAGGGCCGACGGCGAGGGTAACGGTGTTGTTGCGAATGGCCTCGATGTAGCTCCGCTGCCCCAGCGTCTTTGCCTTAATGGGCTTTCCCTTCGCCGTGATGCAGACCACGTCGTCGGCCAATTGGGCAATGCGGTCTGCCCGGCCTTCCATGGTGAGCTTCAGAGCATAGCGTACGTTCTGCGTCGTTATCGGCTCTCCCCGGGATGCCAGAGACAGAAGGCCGCTCAGCGCCTGCTCAGCGTAGCGGACCGGTTCCTCCTCTCCCGTGATATGCAGCTCGGAATCCCGGTCCGTGATATGAACGCTCAGTTCATTTTCCAGAATATGCAGATTCTCATCGAAGGAACCGAAAACGTTGACCAGGTTTTCGATCCGGTCGATGCCGATTGTTGTTTCCGCCATAAACCCCACTCTCTTTTGTTCAGACCCTTCAGGGACAAATTTCCCGCTCCGTGCCGATTTCCTCACGACACTGCGCCAGCATCGTGACTCGCACGAGGCCGCCGCTCGATTCCCGCTGAAATCCGGTTTCCAGTATCTCCGCATCCGGCACTGTCCGGCTGAGCCAGTCAAGCAGACGCTGCTCCAGAACGGCCACCGCTGCATCCTCGCTGAGCTCACAGGGCCGGAGCTCATAAGCCCGGCAGTGGGAGCGCTGGATGCTCAGGGGCAGGGACAGGCCGAAAATGCTGAGACGGTGTTCTGAGGATATTTTATCATAGCCCTCCCCCGAAAAGCTACTGTCATTGTAAAAATTCAGCCGCAAATCACAGATTTTCAAACTGAACAGCGTTTTTTCCACGCCGGTATAGTGCTTCTCCAGCGTTTTGTTCGGGAGCACCATGCTCTTTTCATACCAGGTCCGGGCAAATACCTTACCCATGGCATGGACGCGGCGGACCTGCCCCTGCCGGTCAGGCAGCACACCTGTGATCAGGGTCTGTCCGCCCAGCACCGTATCCCCTCTCCGTACCAGCGGCTTTCCCTCAAGCACGCGGATGGTCTCTACCGTACCGGCTCTGGCAGCGGCCACCTCCCGTTCCAGGTGTTCATCCACGACGGTCGGGGGCAGTCTGCGTTCCCGCACTTCGACCAGAGCGCGGCTGCCCCTGACCTGCACCGTACACCAACTGAGCCTTCCCAATGCGGCCAGCATGCGGCTCCGAATCTGCGCGTTGTCCAATCGGAGTCCGCTGACGCCCGGATAGACGCCTGCAGCTTCCAGAGCATCGAGGATCTCCGCGCGGGTAACCATCTCGTTTCCCTGGACCTCGAATTCCCACAGGCAGGTGGAAAGCCACAGGAATCCCAGCAGGAAGGGCAGCGGGATAAGCAGCAGATACAATCTCCTGTGGAAGCGGCGAAGGAAGTGGAGAAATCCCCGCCTGCGGACAACGCGAATTTCTGCGCCGGTGCGGACGCCGATGCCTCGAACACGCTCCACCGCCCGGGCCGGAACGCAGAAGCTGTAAAGCCCTTCTCCCAGTGAGCGCAGCTCCGATGCGTCGACCTGCAAACGGCAGAGCTCGTTGATCAGCTCCGACGGGTCTCTGCAGAGCGCCTCCATTCGTACCCCTTCCGTCAGCCAGAGCTCAGTGCGCATGATCGGCAATCAGCTCTACGGCGCTGATGCGTCCCTGCAGCCGCAGTTCCCGCCAGGTCATCCGCTTCATGATCAGAGCTTCTCCGCGGATATGGACGAGACCGCCTCCTGTCTCCACCAGTATGCTGTCTTCCGAAAAGGAGCGCACGCCGCAGTGCGGTTCAATCACCAGGCTTTCCATGGCGCTGATGCGTATTTCCGGCATGCTGCGTTCGAAGCTCAGCGGAATGTCCGCCGCATTTGCCAGCCTTCGGATTGGATGATTCAGCCCTTTCAAGAAAGATCGACTCCCTTCAGACATAAGCTTATACCACTTATCATATCTTCCCGGAGGTCTTCTTATGCGCAGGGCTTCTTTCATGCGGGTGATTCTCTTTCTGCCGGTCGCGGCGGCGTTCGTGCTGCTGATTCTCCGCGGGAACACCGCTTCTGCCGCGGCTAGAACGGGCGTGGAAACCTGCATCCACAGCGTGATCCCGTCACTGCTCCCCTTTATGGTCCTGACAAATCTTCTGCTGCGGCTGAAGCTTCCGGAACGCTTGCTGGTCTTTCCCGGGCTTCTGTTCGAGCGTCTTTTCAGCATCCGCAGGACCGCTTTGCGCGCGTTCCTGGCAGGCTTTGTCGGCGGCTACCCCTTGGGTGCGGCGGCTGCCGCAGAATGCTGCCGGCTGGGACAGTGCTCCCGTGAAGAAGCGGAGCGGTTGGCGATTTTCGCGGATAACTGCAGTCCCGGATTTCTCTTCGCGCTGGCGGGCGGGGCCCTCCCCGGCGGGCTGCATCATGCACTCCTGCTCCTGATCCTGCAATGGGCCGTCTCCCTATGGCTCGGCGTTATCCTGAGCAGAGGTCATTCGCCCTCTGTGAGCCCGTCGGCGGCGGCAAAGCCGCAGCGGGTTTCGCTTTTCGGCAAGTTCACCGCTTCCGTCCTCAGTGGCGGCCGCTCATGCCTTTGTGTCTGCGCCTACGTGGTCTTTTTCAGCGTCTTTTCTCCGTTCCTGCCGGAACATGCGCTTCTGCGGGGTTCCTTCGAGTTGACGGGCGGCATTCTGCTGCTGCACGGGGAGAAATGGTCTCCGGTCATCGCGGCTTTTCTCACGGGCTTCGGTGGTCTTTCCGTCGCCTGCCAGGTATTTTCCGCCTTGGAAGGAAGCGGAGTTTCCGCGGCCCGTTACCTCCCGCTGCGCCTGCTCCACGGGCTCCTGATGGCTCTCGGCATGACGGTGCTGATGCTCGGTATTCCATATCTGCTGGCATTCGCAGCAAGTCTTTTGGTAACGTCAATTCTTGTGAAAAGAACTGGAAATCGGTCGGTTCCTGCGATATAATGTCTTCGAGGTGATCAATCGTGCTGTTTCGGAGGAATATCGAACCGGCCTGCTCCTATTGCCGTCATGGCCGTTCCGGACCGGAGGACGAGGTATACTGCATCTACCGCGGCGTCATGCAGCCATGGGAGCGGTGCCGCCGCTTCGCTTATGATCCCCTGCGGCGTGTTCCCGAGGCAAATCCCATTCCTGTGACAGATGTGGACCCCGCTTCCTTCGAACTCTGAGGACCGCATACTTCATGCCCTCTTGCAGTTTCCCGATATCCATGATATAATGTCATTTAATAATGTCCGAAGGCGGGATTGCCGTCGTCCGCCTAAGGGGACTGGAGTTGATTTTCCTTTATGGACGACATACCCCGAAGTATCCTGATCCTGCTTCTGATCCTGCTGGGAGGATGCTTTGCAGGCAGCGAGACCGCTCTGAGCTACTGCAACAAGCTTCGTCTGCGCAAGCGCGCCGAGGAAGGCGATCGCCGTGCGGAACGCGTCAACTATGTGCTGGACCATTTTGACAAGGCTCTGTCAACGATCCTGATAGGCACCAATGTGTGCTATGTATTTGCATCCTCCTTCGCGGCCATCCTGTTCATCCGGCGGATGGGAGCGGCAGGCACCGTCATCTCCGTCGCAGTTATGACTCTGCTGACTTTTTTCTTCGCCGAGACGATTCCGAAAAACATCGCCAGAGCCAACGCGGACAGTTATGCGCTGATTTGTTCCCTGCCTGTGAAGCTGCTGATGCTCGTGCTGACGCCGCTGACGGCTCTGCTGGCCGCTATCGGATGGGTGGTCAAGCGGCTGCTTCCGCGGGAAAAGGAAATGCCGACCATCACGGAGGATGAATTCACAACCATCATCGACAACATCCAGGAAGAGGGCCTGATGGAGCCGGAGGAAACCCGGCTGATCAAATCCGCGGTGGAATTCAGCGATAAGACCGCCGGTGAAATCATGACGCCTCTGAAGGACGTAGTCGCCGTTTCCATCACTGAGGAGCCGGAGAAGCTCAAGTCGCTGATTCTGCGGGAGAAGTATTCCCGTCTGCCGGTTTTTGCCGGTTCCCCCAATCGGATCGTCGGCATCCTTCAGACCAAGGATTATCTGCAGCTGCTGCTGAAGAAAAAGAATCCGGATATCAGCGCTCTCATGAAGCTGACCTACGACGTGCCGCCGGAAATCAAGCTGGACGAGCTGTTTGAAGGACTGAGCCGCCGCAGGACGCATATGGCCATCGTGATCGACATCAGCGGCAATGCTCTGGGCTTCGTGACCATGGAGGAGATCCTGGAGGAACTGGTGGGCGAGATTTATGACGAGGACGATGCCTCCGAGCAAAGGGGGGTGGGCGCATGATCTGGATGCTGCTCCTCTTGGTGCTTCTTGTCGTATTTTCAGCTTTCTTCTCCAGTTCGGAGATCTCCTACGCCACCGCCAATAAGCTGCATATCCGCAGTGCCGCCGAAGCCGGAGACCGGCGTGCCCGGGGAGTCCTGTGGATATCAGAGCATTTTCCGAGATTCCTGTCCACGATCCTTGTCGGCAACAACCTGGTGAATATTGCTTTCTCCTCAGTGGCCGCGCTGCTTCTGAACGAACGCCTGGGCAGCGCCGGAGATCGCGCAGCCCCCTTTGTAAGCACGGCTGTCCTGCTGATCTTCGGCGAGATCATCCCCAAAATCGTCGGCACCAGTCAGGCGGACCACCTGGTTTATATTTACGTTCCCTTCCTTCGATTCTTCATGTTGCTGTTCACTCCCGTGGTCAGCGTAGTCAACGCCATCGTCGGGAAGCTCAGCGGACTATGGACACCGGAGGACCCGGAGCCGGACGTTACAGATGAAGAACTGGTGACGATCCTGGAGACCATCGAGGAGGAAGGCGTCTTTACCGAGCAAGAAAGCGAGCTCATCAAATCCGCTATCGAATTCAGCGACGTGACCGCCGTGGATATTCTGGTTCCCCGTGTGGATATGGCGGCCTTCAATCTCGACGACGGGCTGGAAAAGCTGCTGGACGACGAAGATATGCTCAGCTATTCCCGCATCCCCGTCTATCGGGACACCATCGACAATATTCTGGGGATCCTGTCAACAAAGAAGCTGCTCAAGGCTGCCGTCACCCAGGCGCTGGACGATATCGATATTGACGAGTTGCTCTCCCCTCCCGTTTACGTGCACAAAACCCGCAATATCTCCTCCATCCTGAAGGAGTTCCGGAAGAAGCATCTGATGATGGCCGTTGTCGTGGATGAATTCGGCGGGACCATGGGAATCCTGACGCTGGAGGATATCCTGGAGGAGATCGTCGGAGATATCTTTGACGAGAGCGACGAGGTGGAGCTGGACGTGATTCCCGAGGGTGAGGACGTTTACACCGTGGACGGCGGAACGAATATCGAAGACTTTTTCGAGTATATCGGTTATACGCCTCCTGATTTTGAGAGCGAGTACAGTACCATGGGCGGTTGGGCCGTGGAGCGTCTGGACCGTTTCCCTAAAGCAGGCGATCATTTCATCTGGGACCGCTTTGACGTGACCGTTACCGCCGCAGAAGCCATGCGCGTGGAAACCCTGCAAATCCGGCTTCTGCCGCCGCATGAGGAAGAAGAATAAGCAACGCCGGAAAACCCCCTGGTTTTCCGGCGTGTTTCTTATAAAACATCAGGGCGCAGATTCTTCTGCGCCCTGACGAGCTTTACGCTGATCGATGAACTGAGCTCTCTCAGCCCTGGGCACGCATGATTGCGAAGCAATCGCTGCAGTAAACCGGGCGATCGGATTTGGGCTCGAAAGGCACGCGAGCTTCCTTGCCGCAGCGAGCGCAAACGGCGGTGAAGTACTCACGGGGCCCACGGGCAGCGTTCTTGCGGGCGTCGCGGCAGGCTTTGCAGCGCTGGGGCTCGTTCTGGAAGCCGCGCTCAGCATAGAATTCCTGCTCACCGGCAGTGAACACGAACTCCTGCCCACATTCCTTGCAAACCAAAGTCTTGTCCTGATACATTGCTAATCCTCACTTTTGACTAATCTTGGCCAATGGCCTGTATTTGCGTCAGCTTGAGCT
>JAEEGL015591359.1_pt1 | contig 33774 bp, 28 predicted proteins | sample 9134231 | NCBI WGS metagenome assembly JAEEGL01 (sample SAMN16246548, study PRJNA631951) | gut metagenome | biome: gut microbiome; feature: rumen; material: fiber-attached | host: Bos | place: Iran: Karaj | collected 2018-10 | reverse complement strand
TGTGCTTTCTCAGCCGCATCTGACGACGAGACTGATACAGTTTTACCTCGTGCCGACAGCTTCAAAACAGCAGGATCTCCTATGTGTATAACGAGCGATGCCGTGACCGGCAGTTTTTTCGGGTACGAGGCAGTACTACTGACAAAGCTGGCATTTCCCTTCTCCTTGGTCCTGTAAGAAGGATCCCCAGGCGTGATCATATCCGGTCCGTTGCGCGTTTCCAGATATCCTGGGCCACAGATCGCCCTTGCGTATGCTTTTGCCTCTGCTCTGTCTTTCCTGCTGACATCATAATGAGTGTTGATACCGCCGTCTTTGAGGCAGCGGTCAAGGTATTTTCTGTAAAGCGCAGTCACTGACGCAACATAGTCCGAGTCTTTCATGCGACCTTCAATTTTGAAGGAAGATACGCCTGCAGAGATAAGCTGCGGGATCTTATCAAGTGTACACAGATCCTGCATACTGAGAATATACTGCGGATCTGTATCATCAGAAACACTGTAGGCAAGCCTGCAAGGCTGTGCACATGTACCCCTGTTCCCGCTTCTCTCTCCCAAGGTGCTCGAGAAGAGGCACTTCCCCGAGTATGCATAACACATCGCTCCGTGTATAAATGTCTCAACCTCCAGACCTTCGACTGAAGATACAGATGCGATCTCAGACAGTGACAATTCGCGAGCCAAAATGACACGGTCTGCGCCTGCTCGTTTCAAAAGAGCTGCCCCCTCCCGGCTTGTCACGCTCATCTGAGTACTGGCGTGCACAGGAAGTTCCGGAAACCAGCTGCGCAGCAAAAAAAGCACACCGAGATCCTGGACTATCACCGCGTCAAGACCTGCTGATACCAGGGGTTCAAGATATCGATACAGACCTTCATCAAGCTCTGCCTCTTTCATCAACGTATTGACAGTCAGATGCAGTCTGCAGTCCCTCAGATGCAGATAGTCTATTGCTTCCAGCAGCTCTTCTTCCGAAAAATTCGGCGCAAAGGCCCGGGCGCCGAAACGTTTTCCTGATACGTACACTGCATCGGCACCTGCGTCTGCTGCTGCCTGCATCACGGCAAAAGAACCGGCCGGTGCAAGAAGCTCTATGTATGACTTGGACTTGTGATTAAATGATTTCATTAACTTCAAAACAAGGTTGCCGCACGGTTATGCGGCAACCTCGTTACTCCCTTAAACAACTTGATGATCAGCCGTTTCTTCTGGCCTTGTTGTTCTTGTTTTCCGTCTCAAGTTTTACGATCTTCATCTGAAGATTGTTGTTCTCCTTCTTGACACGGTCCAGATTCTTTTCGGCGTTTTCACATTTAATCTGTACTGAGATCAGTTCATGCTTCAGATCATACATCTCTTTGTCTTTGATCTCCAGATCGCCTTCGAGAGAACTGGCCTGCTTTTTAGCTTTGAAATAATCATCGGCCACGTTGAGAGCCAGAAGGACACTGCGCGCATCAGCGCTCTGCTTGCGATAGCTGTCGCTTGCCGCGCACTCCTCGATCTTGTGATTCAGATACGAGGATATCTTCTGCAGATACTCTTCGCTCTCAAATCCGCTCAAGGTAAATACTTTTCCGCCGATCAGAGCTTCTGTCTGGTTTTTTGATGAAGCCATAACATGTTCTCCCTTCGTGAAAATGTCTGTTCACCTATACTATACCACATTAACGCTCTTCACGGAAGTATGAGTTTCCGAGTGAAGCCGGCGGCTGGTTTTCTCTCTTCTTGCGCATGCTGACTGTGACCAGCACGAGAAGTGTGACGACATAGGGGATCATCTTGTAGAACTCCTTGATCGCCGCATTTGCACCTGTCGGAATGAACAGATACAGGATATACAGCGCACCGAACAGGATCGAAGCCAAAACGCCGACATTCGGACGCCAGATCGTAAAGATGACCAAAGCGATCGCGAGCCATCCTCTGTCGCCGAATCCGTCATTGCTCCAGACGCCCGAAGCGTAGTCCATGATATAGAACAATCCGCCCAGCCCGGCGATAACGCTGCCGATGCAAGTGGCAAAATACTTATAGCGGTTGACGTTGATACCTGCTGCATCAGCCGTCGCCGGATCTTCACCGACGGAACGAAGGTTCAGCCCGAGCCTGGTATGACGCAGCACATAAGCTGCGATCAGAGCGATGATTATCGCCAGATACACCAGGAATCCATAGTTAAGGAACATCTTGCCAAACCACCCCGTTTTTGCCGCCAGGGGCAGTTTATGAACGAAACAGCCATGTGTCTGTGTCAGGGCGATCGACGGGACTTCGGATCCGGTCAATTTGATCAAAGATCCTCCGAAGAAGTTACCGAAACCGACACCGAAAGTGGTAAGAGCCAGGCCGGTAACATTCTGATTTGCTCTGAGACTGACAGTCAGGAAACAGTAGATCAGACCCATCAAGAGCGATCCCAGTATAGAGCAGACCATCGGAATCGCTATGCCCAGGAATGTGTTGATCGTTGATCCTGAAGCTTTCAGAGACTGCTCATAAAAGAACGATCCGATAACACCGCTGATGGCGCCGACATACATGATACCCGGAATACCGAGGTTCAGGTTGCCGGATTTCTCTGTGATCGTCTCACCTGTACTGCCGCAGAGAAGCGGGACAGATTGCACGACCGCACGCGGAAAAAATGATACGATATCAAACATGTCTTACTCCTCCTTCCCTTTCTTGTTGTGTGACAGTTTATAGCTCACGAAGAATTCACATCCGATCAGGAAGAAGATAATGATACCCGTAAGGATATCACTGAACGAATGGTTCAGGTGGAAACGGCTCGCCACTTCCTGTGCTCCGTTACCCATAAAGGAAATCAGGAACGAAGTAAAGATCATGATGATCGGGTTGAACTTACCCATCCATGCCACCATGACGCCGGTAAATCCGCGTCCGTCAGACAGCGTTGTCGTGATCGTATGAGCCGACCCGGATACAAGCAGGAAGCCCATCAATCCGCAGAGCGCACCGGTCAGTGACATAGTTCTCACGATGACATGCTCGACCTTGATACCCACATAACGGGCCGTCCTCTCACTTTCGCCGACAACAGCGATCTCATAACCCTGTTTGCTGTATTTCAGATAGAAGTACAGAAGCACCGTCAGCAGAGCCACTACGAGAATAGTCGGCAGATACTGCTGTCCCGCTATCGATGGCAGCCAGCCTTTGTGAGAAGCCTGATTGATGATGCCGATCTTGCCGGATCCCTTCGGCACTTCCCAACGGATCGTATAATACGCTGTGATCTGAATGGCAACATAGTTCATCATCAGTGTGAACAGCGTCTCGTTGGTACCCCATTTAGCCTTACAGATAGCCGGTAAGAAGCCCCAGAGCGCACCTGCGGCCAGAGCTGCTAACAGCATCAACAACAACAGCAGAGCGTTCGGCAGCTGCGGCCAGTTATGCATCACCGCGCCTGAGGCCATACAGCCGATCAGGACCTGGCCCTCGCCTCCGATATTCCAGAAGCGCATTTTAAAGGCCGGTGTCAGAGCAAGCGAAATGCCCAAAAGCACAGCAAGCAGATGCAAAAGGATCCAGGTCTTGCGCTCCGTGCCGAAGTTACCTTCAAACATCGTAGCGTAGACATCGATCGGATTCTGTCCGGTCAGCAGAGTAGTCAGGATCGCGCAGAGGATAAGAGCCAGGATAAGCGCTATCGCGTGGATCATGATGTTTTCCCAGCGCGGGATCTCGCCTCGCTTGACTATATGGAAGAAAGGTGTCTTTGTCTTTTTATTCATGACGCTTCACCTCCTTCTCCGTGCAGGCTCGTCATATAGAGACCTACTTCGTTCTTATCAGTCTTTCTCGCATCGAGAATGCCGGACAGCTCTCCCTCGCAGAGTACGAGTATGCGGTCTGACAGCTCGATCAGCACGTCCAGATCTTCGCCGACATATATGACAGCGACGCCCTTCTGTTTCTGCTGGTTGATCAGATCATAAATGGTATACGAAGAATTTATGTCCAGTCCGCGCACAGCATACGCTGTCATAAGTACCTTCGGAGCTTCAGCGATCTCCCGGCCGACCAGGACCTTCTGAACATTACCGCCGGAGAGACGGCGTACGCTCGTCTCAATGCTCGGGGTGACGACCTCGAGTTCCTTGACGATCAGCTCCGCGCGCTTGTGCGGATTCTTCCTGTCTGTAAATGGTGATTTACCTTTACGGAATGTACGAAGCATCATATTATCTGCCAGATCCATGTTGCCGACCAGGCCCATGCCCAGACGGTCTTCGGGGACGAAGGAAAGCGTGATTCCCATCCTGCGGATCTTATTCGGATCCTGATTGAGAAGTTCCTCTTCCGTGCCGTCGTCTTCGACATAGATGACAGATCCCTCCTCGGTGACCTGCAGTCCGGCGATGGCTTCCAGCAGTTCTTTCTGACCGCTTCCTGAGATGCCGGCGATACCGAGCACTTCGCCGCCACTGACATCGAAAGATACATGATCCAGCTTGATCAGACCTTCCTCGCTGCGGACAGTCAGATCCTTTACTTTCAGGCGGGGCGGCAGCCCGAGCGGATCGGGACGTTCGATATTGAGTGTAACCTTGCGGCCGACCATCATATCAGTCCACTCCTGCGGCGTGCTCTCCGATGTTGTCAGAGATCCGATAAATTCACCGTGTCTCAAGACGTCCACAAAGTCGGAAATCTCACGCACCTCGTTGAGCTTGTGAGTGATAATAATGACTGCCTTGCCGTCTGCCTTCATGTTGCGAAGGACATTGAAGAGACTCTGAGTCTCCTGAGGTGTCAGCACTGCGGTAGGCTCATCGAGGATCAGGATATCAGCACTTCTGTAAAGGACCTTGATGATCTCAACGGTCTGCTTCTGTGACACAGACATGTTGTAGACTTTCTGCATCGGATCCAGATCGAAGCCATACTGGTCGCAGATATCCTTTATCTTCTTCGCGGCAGCTTTCAGATCCAGTTTCCCCTTCTCTTTCAGCCCGAGGATAATATTCTCTGTCGCAGTCAGGACATCGACCAGCTTGAAATGCTGGTGGATCATACCGATACCAAGATCAAGAGCATCTTTCGGTGAGCGGATGACCACTTCTTTTCCGTCAACAAAGATCTGACCTTCATCAGGAAAATAGATCCCCGACAGCATATTCATCAGCGTTGTCTTGCCGCTTCCATTCTCACCCAGAAGCGCCAGGATCTCGCCGCGGTATATATTGATCGAGACGTCTTTGTTGGCGACAACAGCGCCAGAATTGAACGTCTTCGTGATATTTCGCATTGATACAGCAGGCACGCGTTGGTCCAAAGCGTTCACCTCCTTTTAAGAAGAAAGTCCCGATCGCTCAGATCGGGACTTTCCTGTCAAATCTCAATCGTTCTGCATTCGTCAGCCTTTTGAGACTGTGTTAATTAGTATGCCTCGTCGAGCAGCTTGATGCCGTCGATCCTCAGATCGAAGTACGGAGCTGCACGATACTCGGACTCATGGAAGTAGCCATCAGAGATGACTTCCGTATCCGGCGTGTAATCAGCGTCAGTATCAACATCAGCCTTGTAGGAATCAAGGTTCTTGCCTTCAACCGTGAATGCGGAGGTATCGAATACATGGAGTGAACCATCCTCGAGTTCCTTTGTGATCTTGTCGATCTCATCCTGTGTGCCCTTAGCAGCGACGTCTTCGTTGAGCTCTGTCAGCAGCACAGACTTGGTCTGAAGTGTACCTGTCCAGTCGACATCGATCGCCTCTCCTGCCTGAGCAGCCTTGATGGCATAGACGAAATACGGAGTCCAGTCGATACGAGAGGAAATAATATAGGTGTTCGGAGCAGCATCCTTTGTGGAACCATTGTAGGACACATCCGGAACTCCTCTGCTCTCGCAAGCTGTCGGGGCGCCCATGGAGTCAGCATGCTGGCTGATAAGTACGCACTTGTTGTCCATCAGCTTGTTGGCAGCTTCCTTCTCGGCTGTCTCATCATACCAGGAACCTGTGAAGGTGACTTCCATGGTTGCGGACGGGCACTCATGACGTGCGCCGAGGAAGAATGATGTATAACCGGAAACCACTTCAGCATATGTATAGGCGCCGATATAACCGATCTTAGCCTCTTCCTTCTTGATCTCACCCTTCTCGATCATCTCATTCAGCTTCATACCTGCGGCAACGCCGGCCAGGAAACGTCCCTCATAGATGGACGCGAAAGCATTGTGATAGTTGTCGAGTTTCTCTGTGTGAGCCTTCGTGCCTGTTGCATGGCAGAACTGAACGTCCGGGAACTCCTGAGCAGCCTGAATCATATAGTCCTCGTGACCGAAGCTGTCGGCGAAGATGATGCCGCATCCGCTGTCAGCAAGATCAGCAGCGGTCTCGTAGCACTCTTGTCCTTCGGGAACATTGGTCTTGAGGATGATGTTTTCTTCAGGAATACCGAGCTCTTCTCCTGCGGCTTTCGCAGCATTGATGAAGTTCAAGTCATAGGTAGAGTTCTCATCATGCAGGAAAATGAAGCCGACTTTCATGTCGCTTCCCTCGCTGTCGCCGCCCGATGAATCTGATCCGCCGCAGCCGGCGAACAGTGTTGCTACCATGGCGATGCAAGCAAGGATTGCTAACCATTTTTTCCTCATAATCATAATCCTCCTTTTTGAATTGAGATACAGGGATATCCCTTTGACATTTACAAAGCCATTATAGAAGATTTCAAAAGCTATTACAATAAATATAAAAGAATTTTTCTCATTTTTTTAGTTGCAAAAAACCGCGGACAGCACAACATCTTGTGTCATCCGCGGTCAAAAAAAACTTCCTGTCCGGCGAAACGTCAGTTCTGATATATGACCGGTCTGCGTATATAGCGGAAACCGGCGTCATAAGCGCGTTCAACGGACACATTGTTGTCGCTTCCGTTGCAGTGGATAGCCATCCAATCGCCGTCTTCATCCCTGCCCACCAGGATGCCGACATGGTTGATACTGCCGGCATTGGGAGCGTGCAGGAACACGAGATCTCCTGTCTGAGCTTCCTCATCTGTTACAGGTTCACTTGTCACCCACTGAGAAGCTGTTCCCTGTCCGAGGATACTGCCTGCGTCTTCGCTGCCGAAGCCGTTGATAAACGACCATGAGACGAATCCGCTGCAATCCATGCCCAAAAGTCTGAGAGAGCCGCTGTCGCTGCTGCCTGCGCTTGTGACGATCTTCGGCGTAGCCCAGGCCTTATTCCATCCGATATGGTTGTATTTGCCGCCCCAGAAATAGTGGATCTTGCCGTTAAGTGTCTGGGCCGCCAGTACGACCGCTTCCCGTTCGGCGCTTAACGACTTCTCCGGATCATCCGAATATGCAGCTTCCATGGCGCCGAGCGTCAGCTGCCTTGAACCGCATTCAGCCGCACATATCGTCAGGAAACCGGGATCGAGATAGTCAGCTATCCTCTCACGCATCGACGTATCACCGCTCCCTGCCGCTTCTTTATCGGCAATGTACTCTTCTGCCGTGCGATACTTAAACACCGCTATCAGATTTTCCTGATCAGTGATCTCCACATCGTTCATCTCAGCAAACAATGCGGCGATCGCAGGCTTGGCCTTTTTATTGAGCAGGGCTTTTTCAGCTCCCGCCTTCTTCTGACCGGCGATATAGACAGCCAGGATATCTCCCCAATTCCTGTAATGGTAGGTAGCGACAGTCGCCTGATAAGCCAGCTGGTCAGCAAATTCCTGATCATCTGTCTCAGCGGTCAGCAGCTCCACTTCATCTGTGGACAGAACGATCATCTCATCGTCGCAGGATGCCTTCGCGATCGCACTGCTCTCATCCGGATCAAAGACGACTCCTCGCTCCAAATTGTCCTGGCGCATCTCATACGTCTCGCGTGTGATCAGCCCGTGCGACAGCTCAAAATCATTTTCGATCTCTTCCATGATCAGAGCAAAATCATCGGAGAACTCGATTTGATATTCTTTCAGCAGGTAGTCTGTATACTTTCCTCCCAGCCTCCTCCTCGTCCCTTTGATCTCTGAGGCGCTCAGAGGACTGTTGGGTTCATCCAGAACGGCAGTTCTGTCTTTCGTGTTGATATCCAGTTTAAGATCAGCGGGTGCTTTATCTGAATCGGAATCAGTCTTGCTGGTGTCGATCTTCTTTTTTGCTTTTTGGGGGACTGTCTTCTCGACTGACCTCGGCTCGTTCTTTGTGTCTGTCTTGTCCTGACCGGAAACAGTCTGTATCTGATCCTGCACATTACCGTCAGGTTCAGCGTCCTCGGCGTCAGTTCCTTCGGAAACTTCAGCTTCCTTAACAGGATCTGTCTCCGTACTGCCGTCCTCCTGATCATCCGATGTCACATCCTGATCGGTCTGTGAAGACGTATCATCGCCGCCGTCAGGATCTGTCAGCTCACCGGAGGTCACAATACCTTCCTCATCGATACCATCTGTTTCTTCCGTGCCTGTCGCAACCTCAGTTTCGGTGCAGTAAGGATCAGCAGACTCTCCGCCCTCACCGGTAACGGAAAGGAACTCTGTCTGCGCCAAAGTTATTATGACAAGCGCCAAGGCTATTAAGATTGATGCAATACGCTTTTTCATTCAAACTTTTCCATGCAAAATCCTACATATTGTCTTTTGTAATATAGATCAAAATGTCTTTATTTGTCAACGAGACGGCGTACCGATCACAGTGGATCTGCCATCAGTCTGCACACTGATCGCGCCGCTTATATCGGTTCGATAGATGAGAGCACCGTACTCTTGTAATAAACGCAGAGTCTTTTCGTGCGGATGGCCGTAAAGATTGTTCTCGCCTGCTGATATCAGAGCTGCTTTCGGATGTGTTTTCTCAAGGAGTTCACTGCTTGTACTGTATTTGGATCCGTGATGAGCCACCTTAAGCACAGTACAACAATCGTCGTTACCGAGAGACCGGACCAGTGCTTCCTCTCCTTTCCCTTCAATATCTCCTGTAAAGAGCATCGAGAATGCCCCGCGTTCCAGCCGAAGGACCATGGACGCTTCATTTCCCTGTTCAGGCCTGGGTCCCCGATCCTTTCCGTTAGGAGGCCCGAGACATCGCATGATAATGTTGTTAACTGTGATCTGCTGTCCGTTTCTCATTACAGATACCGGGATATCTGCATTACCGGCTGCATCATTCAGATATTCCAGGTTTTCGTCCCGGTAGTCCTCTTCTGTTATTATCAGGCGTTTTATCCTGACTGAAGGCCGTGTATGTTCCATGTTCTCGAAAACCGCACTGATATGGTCCATGTCGCCGTGCGAGATAAAGACAGCATCCATTCGATGAATGCCTCTGCTGAGCAGAAACGGCTCGATCCTCGCTGAACCCGCGTTATCAATTGATGAGCTGCCGGCATCGACTAAAAAACGTGCCCCTCTTCCATCATCTATAAACAGACAATCACCCTGACCTATATCGAGCATGACGATCTCCGTACGATCCGTCAGAAGGCTTTTGACAGGATAAAAACAAAGGATACAACACAAAGAGCAGACCGGCATCATACACGGCATCAAATACCGCAGATTCCCCCCGCGCTTACAATCCTCCTTCAGCCGGCAGCACAGATACAGTGCCGTATAGTAGAAAACTATCAGTACGGCCGGCGGTCTTCCGGCGCAAATGCGGGAAGCGGGGAGAAATTCTGTCAAGTGACAGCCGGCTTCATAGATCTTTAACACGACCTTTGCCGTCGTAAAAGCCGGCATACCCCACACTGCGCTTCCGAATGGCAGAACGACGGATGCGAGGATCCCGATGAGTCCGCTTATCATAGCTACCGGCAGCAATGGAATGACGACCAGATTGAGAATAACTGAGTAAGGAGATACCTCGAAAAAATGCCAGAGAGTCACTGGAAGAGATATAAAGAAAATACCAAGCGACGAGCGAAGAGCTTCCTGCAATCTGCCGTGCTTATTGTCTGAGCTTCCGGCAATATACAGAGCGCAGACAGCGCTCACGGACAATTGGAAGGATGCGTCCCACAGATACCACGGACTGAGAAACAGTATAAAGACAACTGCGACTGACAAAGCTGTGAGACCGTCGTAGCAGCGCCCAGTCTTTTCGCTGATCATCTTGACGACTAACATGATCATCGCACGACATATCGAAACGGAAAAACCTGTAAGGATCATGTAAAATGTCAGCAGCGACACTGTCAGTGAGAACCGCAGGTAATAGGGGAGACCGGCCTTTTTAAGCAAGCTGTAAATTCCGAGACCCATCAGGCTCAGATGCAGGCCTGATATGGCAAGAATATGTGCGATCCCGTTTTTCTGATAGAGAGTTCGCAGATCCTGATCCATCATCGCACGATTGCCCAGCAAGATGGATGACATCATGCTGCCTTCAGAATCTCCCATACCCTGGTTAAGCGCAGCGCTTGCCCTGACCGATGCGCGATACACCCATTCCTTCAGTCCGATGCCGGCTCTCTGTATGATCTTGACATATCCTGTCGCAACTCTTCCGTCTATGCCGCGTACGCCAAAATAGAAATGGCTGTCAAAATTGCCCGGATTGCGGGCGTGGTCATAGTATTCAAGAGTGCCTCCCGTTTCAATAAGATCACCGATATTGAGATAATCCTTATCGCTGTAAATATTCAGTTTGCCGGCTCTGTAGCTATGATGACGGCACGACAGTTCCCGGACATCCAATACGATCCTGACACCTTCACGTCCCTGGATCTTTGCAGACACACGGGCGAGAACTTTAACAGATGAACCGTCCGGAACGGACGACTGAAGATACGAGAATTCAGCCTTATAGGGATGTCCCCTTGAAATGGCAAGCGTGATACAAGCCGTGAGAAAGATAATAGACAGACAGAGCCGCGCAAGTATGCGCGGTCTTGACATGACAGAGTCCCCTTTTACTTGATGAGTGATTTTTTCGTTTTCAACGGATGGCGCAGATCGATCTCACCGCCGTAGGAAGCCGGTGTCTTGCCCTCTATCTGGATCTGGACCAGTGAGGCTGAAGTGTTTACCGTAACTGAATTGACGATCGAATAGACAGCCAGTGAAGGCTCGACTTTGACATTGGTGTCCGCAAACCCGTTGTCCAGATTGATGTAAGCTGTATCGCCGACTAGTACGGCACTGATGATCTGCGTATTAGGCGGGATCAGAGCAGTCTCTTCTTCAAAAGCCGGACCGTCAATAAGATGCTGCACGATGATGCGCACAGGCTGCTCTTCTCCGCTGGTCTTGACAGAGACCGACTCCTTCTTCAGATGAGCGCTGTTCTTGTCACCGTAGTAAAGATCCAATGTCTGTGATACCGCCTCTGTCGGATAGATTGAGGGACTGTACAGGAATCCTTCTTTTGTCATTACATCATAGACATTGCCTGCATTGTCGGCAAGCGGCTGATTGTCAGTATAAAACAGTACTCCGTTCGCGTCGCTGATCTGATCGAATGATTTGACGAGAGCAGCCATACAAAGCGTCTGCTCCGTCACTGACGCTTTATTGAACATCGCATTAAGATAGACGTGTATATGTGCATCCTCGATAAGGACCTTCTCTATCACTACTCCGTCAGGCAGAGGGCTGTCGTGCTCATCTTCTGCGTTGGCCGCCAGCCTGGATGCGATCATTTCCGCCAGGGCTTGACCGCTTTTGCCTTCAAAACGAAATCCTTCGCGCACAAGATCTGTGTGGTCATCATTCAGAAAATAGAGATAACCGTCATACTTCGGCTCCGCCTTCTCCGACTTTTGCCAGGGAAAGGAACATCCGGTGATGCCTGCAACTGTCAGGAGGCATAGGATGATCAGCGCTAGTCTTTTCATGATCCGCCCCCCTTCTGAATGACCTGTGAGTGATCGACCATCAGAGGAACAGTGACAGTCACGATCGTACCCTGCCCTTCCACACTCTGAATAGTCACATGTCCGCCCTGGATCTCAATAGCCTGACGAACGATAGACAGACCCAATCCGCTGCCGCCCATCTGCTGCGAATGGGACTTGTCAACGCGGTAGAATCGCTCGAAGACCTTGTCGATATCCTCCTGCGGTATACCAATACCGGTGTCTGCAAACGATATTACACATTGCTCGTCTCTGGCATCCAGTGTCACTTTGATCGAACCGTTTTTCCTGTTGTATTTTATGGCATTCTCCAAGATATTCATACACGCCAGTGAGAGTTTTACCTCGTCCAAATGCGCTACGACATTGCGCTGGCTTTCCAGTGTGACGGCGATGTTTTTCCACGCAGCCAGGGGTCCCAGCTGCTTGATCAGGCTTTCAAGCATATTATTTACGTTCACATCTGACAATCTCAGCGTGGCTGAACGCTTGTCAAGCTTGACCAATGCCAGCAGATCGTCGATGATAGTAGTCTCGCGGTCAAGCTGCGTGCCGATATCTTTCATGAATTCTTTGTACAGATCAACCGGCACTTTCTCCTGTTCCAGCAGGGAATCAGCGAGCACCTTCATAGAAGCTATCGGCGTCTTCAGCTCATGCGAGACATTGGCCACGAACTCACGCCTGGAATTGTCCAGAACCTCATATCTGTTTTTCAGCAGGTTGAAGGATTCAGAAGCAAGCATAGTCTCGTTGTATCCTGTCACATCTACTTCGTCATTATTAGCGCCCATCGCGGTCTCGTTCATGGCATCTGTCAGCTTATGCCACGGTCTTACAAGCAAAGAGGAAAGCACATAGATAAGCAGTACGATGACAGCCAGTACGCCTATGAGCATCATAGTTGTGGTGTCGAAAACATCTCCTCTGACCAGATCTATGAAGGATGTCGGTACACCCGTCCAGAGCACCGCCATAACACTCTCTCCGTCGCTTCCGTATACAGGTATCGTGACACGCATATAATGCCTGTCGCTGTCATAACCGGACGACTCGCTGCCTGCGAAAGCGCGCATGACCGACCCGTCGATCATCGTCTTTCCTGTGTCGGCACCATAGCTGTCAAACAGGATCGTGCAGGACTGGTCCATGACCATGGTCCTGCCACCGGCTTCATTGGCGTGCTGAATCAACAGCTGATTGAGCTGTTCATTCTGCTTATTCCAGTAAAACCCTTCAGACAGACGATCGGCCAGTACATGTTCGTGGCCCGCGAGACTGGACAGATTGAAATCCGTTATGCGCTCTTCATAGGTATGGATAGCGTAATAGAATAACAGAGGAAAAGGAATGACGCCGATCAGCACCATGGACAGTATGATGCGGAAGCGCATTTTCTTCCAGAAATGTCGTTTGTGCGTCTTTTTCTTCATGCGGGATCAGCCTCTGAAGTAATAACCCACACCCCATTTTGTGCAGACAAAGAAAGGCTGCGCCGGCGTCTTTTCGATCTTTTCACGCAGTCGCCTGATATGCACGTCTACCGTGCGTGCATCGCCGTAATAATCCTCGCCCCAGATCTTTGCGAGGAGTTGATCGCGCGTATAGATCTTGCCGGGTTTCCTGGCCAGTAATTCCAAAAGATCATACTCCTTGGTGGTCAGATTGATCTCGCGGTTGTTGAGATAGACACGGTGACGGTCTGCGTCGATCTTCAGACCATGACTTGATATGACTGCGGGTCTTGACTCCGCCTGTTTCTTTGCAGCTGTTCCGGTCCTTCTGAGGATCGCTTTGATCCTGGCTTTGATCTCAAGAATATTGAACGGTTTGGTGACATAGTCATCGGCGCCGTATTCCAGTCCCATGATCTTATCTATATCTGCGCCTTTCGCAGTCAGCATCATGATCGGCACTTTGGAAAAACTGCGGATCTGCTGACAGACTTCAAGCCCCGACAAACCTGGAAGCATGACGTCGAGCATGATCAGGTCGTACCGCCCGGTCCTGGCCTTTTTCAGAGCCTCCTCTCCGTCATAGGCGGTATCGACTTCCATACCGTCCTGTTCCAGAGAAAAGCGGATCCCTTTCACGATCAGCGCTTCATCATCAACTACTAGTATACGTCTGGCCATATGACCTCCTTGTCATACCGTGATCGAGTCTTTTATCTGGTCAAAGACTCCCTCTTTGATCCCCCGGATATTCATGATCTCTTCGATCTTTGAAAAAGGTCCGTTCTCTTCCCGGTAGCGTATAATGCTGTCTGCCTTGCTCTCTCCTATGCCACTGAGCTGCATCAGTTCTTCTCTGTCTGCCTGATTGATATTGACAAGACCGGAATCCTGACTGTTTACAGCAGGGGGAACGCTTCCGGATGATCTGCCACCGGCCCCCTGTGACATGCGGTCAACATTACTTGCCTCATCTCTGGAAGGTATATACAGTCTCATACCGTCCGAAACCGTTTCTGCCTGATTGATGATCTCGGCGTCAGCCTTTTCTTTCACTCCGCCCGCCGCTTCGATCGCGTCGCAGACACGGCTTCCGGAGGCAAGTTCATAGACACCTGGTCTGTTTACATGACCACAGACATAAACGGCAACGACAGACTGTGTCTGCTCTTCTGCCTTATCTTCCGCATCTTCCGTATCTTTCTCATCTTTCGTATCAGACGGTCCTTCCGCCTGAATATCGATAATGTCGGCAGACCGGTCTGCACCGCACCCAGTCAGAGCGAGACATATTATGCATCCGCAGATGAACAGGATCTGCATGATCGTATACTTCATATAATTGCGGACACAGCATATCCGAGTGCTCTTATTTTACTATAGTTAACGATATAATTGCAACTTTCTTCCTTCGACAGTTTTCATCACAAGACACTGTTGTACCGGGCGCCATTGCGCTGAAAAAGGAATGAGTGTAGAATAATATCTGATATATGCAGTTTATTTAAGATTGGGAGGTCAGATTACATGAAGGAAAAAGTTGTACTCGCCTATTCCGGCGGATTAGATACTACAGCTATCATTCCGTGGCTCAAGGAAAAATTCGATTATGAGGTAGTATGCTGCTGCATCGACTGCGGTCAGGAGGAAGAACTTGACAATCTGGACGAGAGAGCCAAGCTGTCAGGCGCTTCCAAGCTCTATATAGAGGATGTAACGGATGAGCTCTGTGAGGACTTTATCATGCCCTGTGTGCAGGCAGACGCCGTCTATGAGAACAAATATCTTCTCGGCACTTCCATGGCCCGTCCCTGCATCGCGAAAAAACTCGTTGAAGTAGCCCGCAGAGAGAACGCCTCCGCCATCTGCCACGGTGCGACCGGAAAAGGCAATGACCAGATCCGTTTCGAGCTTGGCATCAAAGCGCTCGCCCCCGACATCAAAGTCATCGCGCCCTGGCGTATGCCTGAAGAATTTGGTATGAACTCACGCGAAGATGAGATCGCATACTGCAAAGCCCACGGTATAGATCTGCCGTTTGACGCCTCGCACAGCTACAGCCGCGACCGGAATATCTGGCATATCAGCCACGAGGGACTGGAGCTTGAAAGCCCTGCAAATGCCCCGAATTATGATGATCTTCTCGTCCTCAGCGTGACGCCTGAAAAAGCTCCTGATGAGGAGACGGAGATCACAATGACTTTTGAGGAGGGCTTCCCGAAGACCTTAAACGGAAAAGCAATGAAGCTCGCCGACATCATCCGCGAACTAAACAAACTCGGCGGAGCAAACGGTATCGGCATCATCGACATCGTCGAGAACCGCGTTGTCGGCATGAAATCACGCGGTGTTTACGAGACCCCCGGCGGCACGATCCTGATGGAAGCACATCGCCAGCTTGAGGAGCTTGTACTCGACCGCGCTACACTTGAAGCAAAGAAGGACATGGGAAACAAGCTTGCTCAGATCTGCTATGAGGGCAAATGGTTCACTCCTCTGTGCGACGCGATCAAGGCATTTGTAACCGAGACACAGAAAGTCGTTACGGGTGAAGTCAGGTTCAAACTCTACAAAGGCAATATCATAAAAGCCGGCACCACCTCACCCTACTCGCTCTACAGCGAGTCGCTGGCGAGCTTTACGACCGGTGATCTCTATGACCACAAGGACGCCACAGGTTTCATCACTCTCTTCGGTCTTCCTCTTAAGGTCCGTGCGATGATGTATGAAGCGAGCGACAAGGAGAATCCTTATAAGAAATGATCAGATAAATCCGATCAGCAAATAGGAAAGAGCGGTCAGCCCACCTGCCAAAAGCACATAGGGAAGGCCGCTTTTTATTTGTGTGATATTAGGCACGCCGGTACCGGCGTAAGTCATGAACAGCGCGTCCGACTGCAGACAGCAGACAACGCCGATATTCAGGCCTGATAACGTCGCACCGAGCGCGGCTAACGTTGAGACGCCCATCTCCCTCGCCATCGGAATGAAGATCGGCATACTGATCAGCATAAGGGACCATCCGTCTCCCATAGCAAAAGAGACGATCGTCATGATGATGAAGACGACAAGCGGTAGGAGCTGCGGTGTAATAAACCGAGTAAAAGTATTGATGATATAGGGTGCAAATCCCATAAGTTCGTTTTCCGCTGCGATGATAAAGGCGAAAAGTATGACAAAGGCGATAGCCGCTATCTGCTTGATACTATCAAAGATCGTATTGAAGAAATCAGCGACAGTGATCAGCTTCTGAAGCTTGTACATCACCAGCATACAAAGAAGTGCCGCGATGATCCCGTGTGTTATACTGCGGTCGAACAGTATCGTCACAGCGATCAGTATGATCAGTGGGATAAAAAAATTAAAGAGCGGAACTGACGGAACTTCCTCATCTTCAGCTTTTTCGGTACCGACCACCGAAGCCCCTTTCTCTTCTGAAGGAGGCAGTGCGGGACCACCGTTCTTCACACGGGTATAGGCGTGTTTTATCTGTCCTGTCTTCGGCAGTATACCTGCAGCCAGCAGAAAGGATACCAGTACTGAAAAGAACGGGAACATCATATAGGGTATGGCGTGCACGTAATCCCTGAAGGACATGCCGACCTTTTCGATCTCATGGATCGTAAAGGCAGACCAGCTAGTACAGGGAATCAGGATACAGATGGAGGCGCCCATCGCGTTAAGCGTATAAGCCAGATGTTCGCGCGGCACTCCCGCCCGGTCAGTTAGTTTTTTGATGCTTGAGGGTATCGCAAGCAGCACCAGATAATCATCGATAAACATGACAAATGTGAGCAGCCAGGTGATCAATATCGATCGTCTGGGCGTTGTCATCCATTTACCAAGTTTGTCGCGGAATCCTGACAGTGAACCCGACTTCTCCCATAGAGCTGTAAGGGAGCCGATCCCTATCAGAAGGATAAGAATAAACTGATAAGAACTGTTGGACAAAGCTCCGTATATAAGATTGACATACTCGCCGAAGAAGCCTGCCTTGTAGATGATGACAGAACCGATCATAGTCGAAACGATCAGCATCTCGGTTATGCGCTTGGTAGCAAACCCGCCTATCAGAAGAACCAGTATGGGTACGCAGCAAAGAAATCCGTAGTGCACTTTAGCACTCCTTTCGTACACAGAATGCAGTCATAAATATAACAGAGCGAACACTGTTTTTAACGATTGATAAAGAATAGCCCTGCCAGACAAAGAATGATGCCTATAACCTTACTGACAGTGAAGCTCTCCTTAAAAAAGACGACACCGATGATCAGTAATGCGATCGCAAGTATCGCACTCATGACCAGCTGACCGACACTGATCTCCCACCCGGCCCGGTACATATACATAGCGCCGGCTTCCAGACCGACGATTGCCGCGGCAAGTACGAATGGTACCCAGTTTACGTGTCTGAACTCACCGAAGAAATGCCCTTTACGGTTGATCAGCAGATAGATAAAGAAAGCAAATACTGCGCCGACCAGATAGGTCAGAGAAGTCGCAGCAAGAGGATGGAATCCCTCGGGAAGACTCTTTGAACTTATATGATAAGCGACATTTGACAAGACCAACAGACCGATGGGCCACCACATACTCCAACTCATATCCTGATCTCTCCCTCGGTTATTTCCAGGTCACTTGTTTCCAGAATTCACTGTCCGTCCTGTATCGGACGAGCTCATCACTGACAAACGGCGCTGTCACCCAACCGATGTCTTTCGCATCTTTACACAGGGAAAACCCGATCTCACCGCCAGCTTTATCGACAAAGAAAGCGTTCGGATAATCCTCGTCCTGTCCGCTCAGGATCTTTCTGTCAATCTCTGTATTCAAATCAGGAAGTTTATCTCCCAAAACGCTTCCCGCCTCGTCTTTGAGTGACTTTTCCCAGGCCTTGAGGAAATCCTCGTTCTCAAGATCAAACACATCCTGCAGCCGATAGATCTCTCCGCTTCGCAGATCCATATTGAGTGTGCGGACCTGCAGCTTTTGATCGGTCGTCGCACCGAATACGCACATGTCGTTGAACACGATGCTTATGAAATCGTCCGTCGCATAAGTAACTTTATATTCGACCTCATCGATCACGTACACCTGATCCAGTTCCAGGATCTTTTGCTTGCCGGCCGGATCGGGATTCTCGTAGATAGACTTTTCCGTCTGCATAGCAAAATCGCGTATCGTCTGATTGATCTTATCCCCGTCCTCTTTCAGGCCGGAGAGAACCGGATAACTGACCTGCAGCGCGATGCGGTATTTATCCTCGTTCTCCTGCTCGGAAAAGCTCTCTTCTTTGATCTCATAGCTGAGGTCATCCTGTATATAAGCTTCGATCGAGCTGATCCCCTGGTCGGCCTGCTCATCGCTTCCTTTTTCCTTGTTCTGATCCTTACCTCCGCCCAGATACGGCTTAAGATACTCTTCGAGTTCCTGATTCTCGCCGTTTTTGATGATATCCAGACTCTTTTGAGCCAGGATCGTCAGAGAATAGATCAGTAGCGCTGCAGCCGTCACAAGGATAAGGCCGATCAGCACCTTGAGCCAGCCCGCCATCTTCTGCCTGACCGGTCTGAAGCCGGCTGCCGGCAGATTCTCCTTTGGCAGCCGCATCCCGGTATCAACTGACGCTATCCGGTCAAGCTCTTCGTTCAGCATGCTCAGCGCTGTATCGACTGTCTGGGTGCGGACATCTTCACGGTCTCCCGGAAACCGGTATTCACGGACGACAGTTCCGTCTTTGCCGGCCAAAGCGATATAGACCAGCCCGACAGGTTTTTCTGCGGTCCCTCCATCCGGTCCCGCTATCCCGGTCGTTGCCAGAGCGTAATCAGTATTTGCCCTTGCCCTCGCACCCTCGGCCATCTGAACCGCACAGTCCGCGCTGACAGCGCCTCGCGTGGCCAGTGTGGCCGGACTGACGCCCAGCCGGGCTGTCTTGGCTTCATTTGAATAGGTCACAAAGGACTCAGGAAAAATTGCTGAGCTTCCGGGCGTATCGACAATACGGCCGGCCAAAAGACCGCCGGTACAGGACTCGGCAGTCGTGATGGTAAGACCTTTTTCAATTAATCTTACAATGACCTGATCTGTCATCTTTTACATACCGCCCTTCAGGATCACATCTTTGTTTTTCGCCAGATAATCTATCAGCGACACCACTGTGAGGACCAGCGCCAGATAGATGAATACCTGCTCCAGCACTTTGAAGAAATGGAAACGGTCTCCGAGGTGCAGGATCAACAGACCCGTCATGACCATCTGTGAGACCGTCTTGAACTTGCCCCAATAGCTCGCTGCGATCACCACTCCCTGATCCGAAGCCACGAGGCGGAATCCGCTGATGATAAACTCTCTGGCAATGATCACGATCACTATCCATGCCGGCAGTCTTTTTAAGGCGACCAGACAGATCATAGCTGAACAGACGAGCAGCTTGTCGGCCAGCGGATCCATAAATTTGCCGAAATTCGTGACCAGATTGTATCTGCGTGCTATCTTCCCGTCGAGCATATCCGTGAAAGATGCCGCTACAAACAGAATGAATGCAATGATCGTCCCCGCCAGGTTCTGTGCGAACGGCGCCAGCATGAACAGGACAAAGAACGGGACCATCAGGACCCTCAGCACCGTCAGTTTGTTGGGCAGATTCATATTGATATTCATGATACAGTCCTTTCTTGCGCTGTCAGATCATAACCGGCAGCACCGGTTATGATCACCCGGCAGATATCACCACTCTCCAGAGGACGGTCGCTCTTGACGAACACCAGACCGTCCACCTCCGGCGCATCCCTGTAGGTGCGCCCCACATAAGTGTCAGGCTCTTCGCTCAACCGCCCTTCTATGAGCACTTCCATCGATCGTCCGGTCATTTCGCTGTTCATATCAAAGACGATCTCCTGCTGTGCTTCATACAGTTCCTTCTGTCGTCTTTGCTTGACACTTTCATCTATCTGATCCGGCATCTCTGCTGCCGGCGTGCCCTCTTCACGTGAATAAGTAAATACACCTAGCCTGTCAAACCGCATTCGGCGTACAAAGTCAAGAAGTTCCCTGTGCTCTTCTTCACTCTCACCTGGGAAGCCGGTTATCAACGTCGTCCGGATCGCTATATCCGGCATCGCCGCCCGCAGCTTTCCGATGACTTCTTCGATCTGCCTCCGGTCCGTGCGCCGTCCCATAGCCCTCAGCACTCTGTCATTCGCATGCTGTACCGGCAGGTCTATATAGCGGCAGATCTGAGGATGCTCAGCCATGCAGGCGATCAGTTCATCTGTCACTTCCTCCGGATAGCAGTACATCAGACGGATCCACCAGGCCCCTGATGTATCGCAGAGACCTTCCAGGAGCGGTACGATCCTTCTTTCGCCGCTGGTATCGCAGCCGTAGACTGTGGTCTCCTGCGCGATCAGGATCAACTCCCTGGCTCCCTCTTCCACCTTTCTTCGTGCAGTTGCCAGCACATCGCACTCCGGAACGCTTCGATAAGGTCCGCGTATCGAGGGTATGACGCAATAGGTGCAGCGCTTATCGCAGCCCTCAGCTATCTTGAGATAGGCATAATGGCTCGGAGTCGTGAAAGCATAACTGTCTGCAGGATCTGATGTATTTCTGTCCGTACTTTCAAGTTTGAGACTCTCAAGGATCTCACATGCCTGCGGGATCGAATCTGTATCGATCAGCGCGTCCACTTCGGGCAGCGACTCCGCGATCTCCTCGCGGTAACGCCGGGCCATGCAACCTGCCATGACAATAGCGCGCAGATGCCCTGACGCCTTCTCCTCTGCCATCTCGAGAACAGCCGCGATACTCTCCTCCTTAGCTGATTCAATGAAACAGCAGGTGTTGACTATCGCAATATCCGCCTGTCTGATATCATTGACCAGTAGATGCCCCTTTGATCTGAACATCTCTATCATGGTCTGAGAGTCGACAAGGTTCTTGTCACAACCGAGGGAAATCAGATAGATATTCATGTCTCGCTTTTGACGATCTTCATATTGCCCTCTTCGATCTCCTCTACAGCGACCGACAGGGGTTTGTCTCCCTCATTGAATTCAACTGAAGCAGGGCTTCCGTCAACAAGTTCTCTGGCCCGTTTTGCCGTTGCCATCACGATCGCGTACCGGCTGTTGACCACCTGGGTGTCCTGCTCTTCGGATTCCTTGTTTATCAGATCCATAAGCTCTGAATACGAAGGATGCATCATAATTTTTCACCTCTTTCCGCTAACTCAGCACGTATCTCGCTGATAAATTCCATATTATGAGAGGGGCTCATTCGGGCCGCCTCCACGGCACAGTGGATCTGGCGCACGCCTGATTCCGGGTCATAGGCGACTATCAGCGCATCGTATCCGCCGATCAGTTCCGCCTCCTCGTATGCCCGCTGAAGCCGTCTTTTTATCTGTTCGTCGGTCTCGCTTCCGCGCTTGTGAAGGCGGCGGACGAGCTCATCCGCATCGGGAGTCGTAACAAACAGCAGCAGGGCCTCCGGAAACTGCTCCTTGACCTGCAGCGCGCCCTGAACTTCGATCTCCAGGATCACATCTTTACCGGCCTCCAGCTGCTGTTCGACAAATGATCTGGGTGTCCCGTAGTAATTATCTACATAACAGGCGTGCTCGAGCAGCTCATCCCGCTCGATCATATCCAGAAACTCCTGCTCGGTCTTGTAGAAATAATGGACGCCCTCCTGCTCGCCCGGCCGCGGCTTGCGCGTCGTCGCCGAGACGGACAGAGCGTACTGATCGTACTTCTCTAACAGTAGGTTGACCAGCGTCCCCTTGCCGGCTCCCGAAAAACCTGAAATAACTGCCAGTATGCCTCTGCGTTTCATAGACCCTCCGAATTATTCGATGTTTTGTATCTGTTCCCTTATCTTTTCGATGATCGTCTTGAGTGCTATCGCATGATCTGCTGTCTCGGCGTCGTTGGTCTTGGAGAGGATCGTGTTGGACTCACGGTTCATCTCCTGAGCGAGGAAATCCAGTTTTTTACCGACCTGTTCGCCCATATCCAGCGTCTGATACATCTGCTCGATATGACTCTGCAGTCTGACGACCTCCTCGTCAGTGCACAGTTTATCAGACACGAGGATCAGTTCAGCAGCGATGCGTCCTTCTTCGACCTGGCCTTCTTCGATCAATGTGCGGAGTTTGTCGGTCAGCTTCTGCTCGTACTCCTGTATCACAAGCGGATACCGCTCTCTGACAGCCTCCACATGCGCTGTAAGCTCTCTCAGTTTTTCTTTGATGTCCTGCTTGAGATACTCTCCTTCTTCACCTCTTGCGCGGAGGAAAGCCTCAAGAGCCTCGTTCAGCGCCTCTTCCACTACCGGCCAGTACGCCTCTGCGTCCACCGGTTCCTCCTCCATCGAAAAGACATGAGGATAACGTGATATCTGATACGCATTGACTTGATTGCTCAGATCGAAAGTGTCAGCCAGTGAACGGAGATGTTCGAGGTATTGTCCTGCCAGCTGTTCATCATAACTGAGGGTGCCTGTAGCATTGTCCTCATTCTTCCAGGACAGATAGACATCCACTTTACCGCGGCCCAGTCTGTCCTTAAGCATCCGGCGGATAAGGTTTTCCAATGCCACGAGCTGCCCCGGCATATGGACACCGATGTCTAAATACCGATGATTGACACTCTTGATATCGATTTGAAAATGGCTGCCGAGACCTTCAGATTCTCCGCGTCCGTATCCTGTCATACTGTACATGATGATCTCCTGTGATCCGTCGATGCCCTCAGAAAGGCAGCGCATTTGAAGGCAGCATCGTCAGCACCATTGCGATCAGAAGGATCGCCGCCAACACTCCGAAAATGATCCTCTGGGTCTTTTTGTTTCGAAACAGATTCATCTCATCTCTCACTTTCTGACGACATAATTGACTATCTTGCCAGGGACATAGATCTCTTTGATCAGTTCGCCCTCAAGCTTCTTCCCGAGCGTTTCCCTGCCTTTTTCAAGTATTTCATCCTTTTCTGCGTCTGCCGCGATCTTGAGCAGCCCCTTGGTCTTTCCGTTGACCTGCAGCGGAATCGTGATGACCTTCTCCTCCATTGCCTCCTCATCGTAAGCGGGCCAGGACTGGGCAAAGACAGTGCCGGTTCCTCCCAGCCGTTCCCACATCTCCTCGGCCATATGCGGAGCAAAAGGAGCAAGCACTACTGCATACTGCCGAAGTGTCTCACGGTCCACACCGCCGTGTTCGCGGGCCAATGCACAGAGCTCGTTCGTATACTCCATAAAGCCTGATATGACGGTATTGAGACTGAATGCCTCGAGCCTGTTGGTAACAGCATGGATCAGCTTATTGCGGGTGCGTACCATATCGTCGGTCGCCTCGACCGGATCTCCGTCCGTGCTGTCGAGAAGCAGATTCCAGAGCTTTCCGAGATAACGGCGCACTCCGTCGATGCCGCGGTCATCCCACTCGGCGTCCAGCTGCGGCGGTCCGACGAATAACTCATACATCCGCAGAGCGTCACAGCCGTAATCTCTGACAAGATCATCCGGAGAAATGACATTCCCCTTGGACTTACTCATCTTGACACCGTTTTTTCCGGTGATCATCCCCTGGTTGAACAGTTTGATGAACGGTTCTTCAAAACCGACCACACCGATGTCATACAGGAATTTGGTGTAGAAGCGAGCATACAGCAAATGCAGCACAGCATGCTCCACACCGCCGATATACATATCGACCGGCAGATATTTATCCGCCTTCTGTCTGGATACCAGTTCCCTGTCATTGTGATTGTCCACATAGCGAAGGAAATACCATGACGATCCGGCCCACTGGGGCATCGTATTGGTCTCTCTCTTTGCCGGGGCGCCGCAGACCGGGCAGGTCGTATTGACCCATTCATCGATCGCTGCGAGCGGAGACTCGCCGGTGCCTGTCGGTTCATAGGATTCGACTTCCGGTAGCCTGAGCGGCAGATCCTCCTCGGGCACTGCTACATTGCCACAGTGCGGACAGTGAATGATCGGGATAGGCTCACCCCAGTAGCGCTGCCTTGAGAAAACCCAGTCCCGCAGCTTGAAGTTGACCGTCGCCTTTCCCAGTCCCATCTTCTCAATGATATGAGGCGCTTCCTCCTTGAGGTCTTCCGATCTCTTTCCATTCCAGTCGCCGGAATTGATCATCACGCCGTTGGCGTCGGTATATGCCTCTGTAAGTTCCCCGACATGATCGGGTTCTTTGGCAATGACCTGAATGATCGGCAGGTCAAATTTCTTCGCAAACTCAAAGTCGCGGTCATCATGTGCAGGAACGCACATGATAGCTCCGGTGCCGTAATCCGCCAGCACATAGTCGGACAGCCAGATCGGGATCTTCTCTTTGGAGAGCGGATTGACCGCATATGACCCTGTAAAGACGCCGGTCTTCTCCTTGTCCTGCAGACGATCGACATTTGATCTCATCGACGCAGTCTTTATATAGGCCTCCACAGCCTCTCTCTGCCCGTCTGTGGCGAGAGACTGAGCAAGCTCGTGCTCCGGTGAAAGCACCATGAATGTCGCGCCGTAGAGCGTATCAGGGCGTGTCGTGTAGACGAGGATCTTCTCCTCTCTCCCGTCGATCGGAAAATCGACCTCTGCTCCATAGCTCTTGCCGATCCAGTCGGTCTGCATCTTGATGACTTTCTCGGGCCAGTCGAGCTTCTGCAGATCATTTAAGAGACGATCCGCATATGCTGTGATCTTCAGCATCCACTGCCGCAGATTCTTCTTGGTCACTTCCGTCCCGCAGCGCTCACATTTGCCGTCCACGACCTCTTCGTTGGCCAGTCCTGTCTTGCAGGAGGGACACCAGTTGATAGGGAATTCCTTCTCATATGCCAGGCCATTTTTGAACATCTCAGCGAAGATCCACTGTGTCCATTTGTAATAATCCGGATCGGTCGTATTGACTTCCATATCCCAATCGTAGACCGCGGCTATCTGTTTGATCTGTTTCTTGATATTGCGGATGTTGTCCTCAGTGGAGATAGCCGGATGGATCCCCATCTTGATCGCGTAGTTCTCCGCAGGAAGGCCGAAGGCATCCCAGCCCATCGGATGGATCACATGATATCCCTGCAGGATCTTGTAACGGCTCCACACATCCGAGATCACATAACCGCGCCAATGGCCCACATGAAGGCCGTTGCCGCTCGGATATGGAAACATGTCAAGGCAGTAGTATTTTTCGCGTTCTTTTCCGGTCTCATCTGTCTTCGGATTGACGGGAGCGCTCTCCCACCGTTCGCGCCACTTTTGTTCTACCGCCACATGATTGTAAGCTGCCATAATATATCTCCTTTGACCGTAAAGCGAGTAGGAGGAGGCTGCAGCCTCTCCCTACTCGGCTTGTACCTTACAAATTGTCCCTCGGATCAATCAAGGATCTTGATCTCTTCACTCTCATACTGCGCCATGTCTTCAGGTTTGGCGCTCAGACTGATATAAAACTCAATATTGCAGTTTTTGGATGTTTTGACCAGACGGTCAAGAAACCCTCCGATCTCACTGACATCGACCTTGATCAGACGGTATATACCGTCGATAAAAACTGCCTCTATATCGTGATTGGCCGCGGACATCCCCAGGATAAATGCAACAAGTTCATTCTCGTTGCGAACAGTTGTATAGTCATCCATACATACGACACGAAGATCAAAGGAGAAATCGCTGGTGTTGTGATGTGTCTTTTTGATAAAAGCCACATTGCCGTTGTACATGCTGACGGCCTCGTTGGCCAGTTCCGTCATCTTCTGTGTCTTCCCGCTCCCCTGAGGAGCCGCTAATATATTGACCATTTGCTATGCCTCCTGTTTCTTGAGATATCCTGTTTTATTCCTCTTCCCTGGCCTTGATCTCAGCCTCCTGCACTTCTGCCGGAGCCTGCTCGTAGCGCGCGAACTCATAGGAGTAATCGCCGCGTCCGCCGGTCATGGACCGCAGTGTCGTGCAGTAATCAAACACTCCGCTCATAGGCACATCCGCCTCGACCTCCTGCTTGCCGTGACCGATCGGATTCATGCCGAGCACACGGCCGCGTCGCTTGTTGAGGTCGCCCATGACATCACCGGTATAGGAATCCGGCACGACGACCTTGATATTGACGATCGGCTCAAGCAACACCGGCTTTGCTTCGAGCACGCCCTGCTTGAATGCCTGGGTCGTGGCCGTCTTAAACGCCATTTCGGAGGAATCGACCGGATGATAGGAACCGTCATAGAGTGTCGCTTTGACACCGACGACCGGATAACCGGCAAGCGGTCCCGCAAGGACGGAATCATTCAGCCCCTTTTCCACAGCCGGGAAGTAGTTTTTCGGTACTGTACCGCCGACGACGCATTCCTCAAATACATAGGGCGTCTCCAGATCGCCGGACGGCTCAAAACGCATCTTGACATGACCGTACTGACCGTGACCGCCGGTCTGCTTCTTGTACTTGGAGTCAACATCGGAATTGCCGCGGATCGTCTCACGGTAAGCGATCTTCGGCGTCTCCAGAGCCACCTCCGCTTTATAGCGGTCCTTGATCTTGCTGATCGTGACATCGATATGCTGATCATCGATACCGTATACCAGTGCCTGGCTGTTCTCGGAGTCGATGACCGTCTTCAGCGTCATATCTTCCTGCATCAGTTTGGTAAATGCCTGGGATACTTTGTCGTCGTCGCCTTTTTTGACGACCACATAGCGCTGATAGGTATAAGGCTTGGAAAAATCAGGCGCTGCAAAGACGATCGGAGATGCTTTCGTGGACAGCGTATCTCCGGTCTTGGTGGAGTTGAGCTTGCCGGCTGCTCCGATATCGCCTGCGTGCAGTTCCTCGACCTCTTCCGGTTTATTGCCCTTCATCACATAGATCTTGCCGGGTTTCTCCTCTTCGCCGGCATTGGCATTGTAGAGCACATCGGAACCTTTGATGACGCCGGACATCACCTTAAAGAAGCTGTAACGGCCGATGAAAGGATCGACCATAGTCTTAAAGACATAGGCACTCTTGTCCTTGGCATCGTCATAATCGGCTTCAAAGACTTCGTCTGAACCGCTCTTGGTGCCGGAGCATGTCAGCTCCTTGGGGCTCGGTACCAGACGCACGATATCGGACATCAGGCTGGTCACATTCTGACCGGTGAGAGCCGATCCCATGCCGACCGGCACGATGCTGCCGTCTGCCACATTGGCGCGGAGCGCCGTATGTATCTCCTCAGGAGTAAAGGTGTCTCCTTCGAAATAGCGGTCCATGAGCTCTTCGCTGGTCTCGGCAACCGCCTCCAGCAGAGTCTCACGGTACCCTTCAAGGTATTCATTCGCATAATCCGGGATCTCACATTCTTCCCATTCGACTCCGTGCGTGAACTTGCGGCCGGCGTTCTTGACGATATTCACATAGCCGGTCATCTTGCCCTCTTCACGCAGAGGCATATATAAAGGAGCGATCATCTTGCCGAACTTCTCTGTCAGCTCTTCGATCACTTTCTGATAGCTGACATCATCCACATCCAGCCCGGAGACAAAGATCATGCGGGGAAGATTGAATTTGTCACAGATCTCCCATGCTCTCTCGGTACCGACTTCGATACCGCTCTTGCCGGAGATCACGATGACAGCCGCGTCAGCCGCGCTGGCAGCCTCCTCGGCTTCGCCGACAAACCCGAAGAAACCGGGGGTATCAAGCACATTGATCTTGGTCTTCTCCCACTCGATGGGATAGGTCGTCATACTAATGGAGAAACCGCGTTTCTGTTCCTCTTTATCAAAATCACTGATCGTATTGTGATCTTCAGTCTTTCCCATGCGGTTGATGGCTCCGGATGCGAAGGCCATGGCCTCCAGCAGCGTACTCTTGCCACAACCGCCGTGACCCAGTAAGACAACATTGCGAACTTCGTCAGTTTTATATACTTTCATAGTATCGGATCCCTCCTTTATGCGGTCCATAATGCTTAAATATTATTGTACAGGAATCACCGGTAATACACAACCGACAAAACCCAATTTGGTGACTATTATTTCATGGCTGTGACCTCATCGTAGAGATCGGTCAGCTCCTTGTCCGGTGCCTTAGTTGCCAGCGATACGATAACATTGACGACCAGGGCGAGGATAAAGGCCGGAAGCAGCTCATAGATATCCAGGATGCCGCCCATCGGGCGCACGGCAAACTTCCAGACAAAGATCATGATGCCGCCGGTGAGCATGCCCGCGACAGCGCCGTAGCGATTGGAACGCCTCCAGAACAGCGCCAGCAGCACGACCGGGCCGAAACTGGCTCCGAATCCCGCCCAGGCGAAAGATACGATCCTGAAGACCGATGAATCCTGATTCCATGCCAGAAAGACTGCTATGACTGCTATAACTATCAATGAAAGACGCGAGACCAGCAGCTGCTTGCCCTCTTTGATCTTGATGCCAAAGAACTTGGTCAGGATGTCGTTGGATACTGATGAGGACGATGCGAGCAGCTGGGAGTCAGCCGTTGACATCGTAGCCGCCAGGATTCCTGAAAGAACGATACCGGCGAACAGAGCGGCCAGAATACCGTTTGAGGCCAGCAGATCGGCGATCTTGACAATGACTGTCTCTGATTCGGCGGCCTCAAGCGTCTTGATCGCGCCGACATGACTCATCTGCAGGCCGACGATACCGATCAGGAGCGCCGCACACATGGAGATGACGACCCACACGGAGGCAACACGTCTGGACAGTTTCAGTTTGTTGTCATCTTCTATCGCCATAAAGCGCAGCAGGATATGCGGCATGCCAAAGTAACCCAGACCCCACGCCATTGTGGATACGATCGTCAGGAATGTATAAGGTACGGCCGTGCCGGTGGCGGCATCATGCGAAGCCGTCAGTGTCAGATAACCTGCCAGACCTTTGGCGTTGTCCATCACAGCTCCCATGCCTCCTGCCTTCACCGTACCGAAGATCAGGATCAGGATCAGGGCAAAGGACATGACGATACTCTGAATGAAGTCCGTCGTCGAAGCAGCGAGGAATCCACCCATCGCCGTGTAGAACATGATGACGATGGCACTGATGATCATAGCCGCATGATAATCGACGCCGAACAGACTGTTGAACAGCTTTCCGCAGGCGGCGAAGCCGGAAGCGGTGTAGGGAACGAAGAATACGATGATCCAGATGGCCGCGATGAGTGTCAAGACAAATCGCTTGTCACCATATCGGTTGGAGAAAAACTCCGGCAGCGTGATCGAATGGCTCTTCTCAGTGTATCTTCTGAGTTTTTTCGCGACTACCAGCCAGTTGATGTAAGTGCCAACTGCCAAACCGATGATCGTCCAGCTTGCCTCGGCGATCCCCGCCAGATAAGCGAGACCCGGAATGCCCATCAGAAGCCAGCTGCTCATATCGGATGCCTCGGCGCTCATCGCAGTGACGAACGGACCCAGCTTTCTGCCGCCGAGATAAAAATCGCCGACAGATGATGTCCTCTCGGACAGCTTGATACCGATCCCCATCATTCCGAACAGATAGAGCACCATCGCTACCAGCATAGTGATTGATGTTGCGCTCATAACAATACCTCTTCTTTCTTTCTTTTGTTTTATCTTATACGATCCGGGAAGCCGATCCTGCGGTGAACCTTGCGCAGAGTCTTAGCGGCATAATACCCGGCCTTTTCCGCATTTTCCTTGATGATCCCGTCTATATAATCCTTCTCTTTTGACAGCCTGGCCATCTCCTCCTGAAGAGGTGCCAGCACTGAGACGACCGCCTCGCCGACCGCCTCTTTGAACTGACCGTAGCCGGCATTCTCAAATTCAGCTACTGTCTCCTCCGGTGTCTTGTCTGTACAGGCACTGTAGATATCGATCAGATTTCTGACTCCCGGCTGCTCCTCGCTGTACGCGATGTGTCCGACTGAATCCGTCACCGCTTTTCTGCACTTGCGGCGGATATCATCCGGAGAATCCGTCAGGTAGATGCTCGCGTTCGGATTCTCATCGGACTTGCTCATTTTGTGAAGCGGGTCCTGCAGGCTCATGATGCGGGCTCCCACCTTGCCGAAATATGCATCCGGTACCGTGAAGACATCACCGTAGATCCTGTTGAATCTCTCAGCTATATCCCTTGTGATCTCAAGATGCTGCTTCTGATCGAGCCCTACCGGCACGACATCCGTCTGATAGAGGAGGATATCCGCCGCCATCAGGACCGGATAGGCAAAGAGCCCGACATTGATATTATCCTCATGCTTGGCAGATTTGTCTTTGAACTGAGTCATACGGTTCATCTCGCCCATATAAGTGTAACAGTTCAGTATCCATGCGAGTTCAGCATGAGCCGAGACATGTGACTGATAATACAGGCAGCTCTTTTTCGGGTCGAGACCCGCCGCGATATACAGCGTCAGCAGGTCACGTGCCTGTCTGCGCAGTTTTGCAGGATCCTGCCTCACCGTGATCGAATGCTCGTCGACTACACAGTAGAAACACATATACTCGTCGGCGAGTTTGACCCAGTTGCGCAGAGCTCCCAGGTAATTGCCCAGGGTCAGCTTCCCAGTAGCCTGTATACCGCTGAATAGTACTTTGTTTCCGTCAAGCATGATGGAATTTCCTTTCTCGTCAGCTAATAATCATAATCATCACTCAGGATGATGTTTTTGATGTAAGCAAAAGTTGCTCTCTGTCCGTGTTCTGCCAGATATGCCAGGATCTCCTCCAGCAGATCCGCCGTGCGCTTATCCATTAAATTGGATGCATACCCCTTGTGCAGATACTCGAGCGGACAGCTGTCGTTGTACTCTCTGCCCTTGTAGATCTGGCTGGCAGCGATCCGGTCGATCGCCATCTCGACCACATAGCGCTTGGGCATCTTCATACCGCAGAGCGGAGGATCATGTTTCCTGTTGAGGTCATAATCGATCCAGTATTCACAATGATGCTTGTTGCGGCCTTTGTGGTGCAGCCAGGCTGTCGTGAGGCCCTTGTCCTCCCTCTCCGCGTTGTTGGGACTCCGGTTGCCCTGATAATAACGCACTCCGACAGAAAACTCGGTCCAGCCGAATTTGCTCAGATCATGGAGCAATCCCTGCCTGTAGAGCCCGACAGCAAAACAATAGCGCATCACACGCCACCGGTGACGGGAGATCGTCTTGAAATGAGCACATACATTGCGCCAGCGCCACTGACCGTTTTTTGCACTGCGCTCTACTGCCATCCGTCTTTCCCGTACAGATCGATGTTTTCGTGATCGATCAGATATGGTTTTTCGAGGATCTCCTCTTCGGTCTCCTCACCGTTGATCAGTGAATAAGCCGCCTCCGCGGCGTCCTGTCCGGCAGACACCGGCATAGCCGCTGCCGTACCGGTCAGCATGGAACTTGCGTCAAACAGGATCTTCTTAAACGACGGCGATCCTCCGATCCCGTAGATGAACGGGATACAGCGGTCATCCGGCGCCCGGTCTCTGTTGAATTCTTCAATCGCTGCCAGCGCGCCGAGGGCCATCTGGTCGTTGGCGCACATGACTGCCGTTATATTATCATACTGCTCAAGTATCCCGGTCATAGCCTGCTTGGCTCCGGCCGTCTTTCCTCCGGCGTCTGCACGGCTGATCACCTCAAAACCGTGACCGCTCAATTCTTTCTCAAATCCGCTGACAGCCTCTATCAGGCTCCTGTATCTGGCAGATTCAAGGAGAACGAGTGTTCCGCCCTGCGGCGCCCTTCTCTCCAGATCTCCGGCGCACAGGGCCCCTGCTTCCTCCTGATCTGTCCCGACATAGAGGTCGCAAAGCTCTGCGTCTGACACGCGCGACTCCAGATTGATGACAGGTATCTTACTGATCTCCAGACTCCGCAGTCTTTCATTGGCGCCGTCCTCTGTGACCGGCACAATAAAGATAGCCTTGACCCCTTCCTTGGCAAATTCCTCCAGATCTCTGTTTTGTATTTCCTGACTGCCGCGCGCATTCTTGGTCGACAGCTGACCGCCGCGCTCAGCGATCTCACTGCGCAGCGAAGCCTCCAGCACGGCATAATAGGAATCATCCAGATCAGCGCATGAGAAACCGAAAACAAATGTCTCCTCTTCCTCATCGCCTGTCTGGGCATTGCCCTTGCCGGTCGTTGCCGGTTCTTTGACTGATTTATCTTTTGAAAGTGTGCGCTGCACGACGATCAGGGCCACTGCCAGTACAAGGCAGACAGCGATCACGATCCAGAGTTTTTTATTCATAGATAAACTTCCTCAGTCCATGCCAGGGTTAGTTTATTATTATAGCATGGATCAGACAGTCTGACCAGCTTGAAGACGCCGGATCCCGTCGCGAATCCTGTTCAGAGACTCCTGTTTCCCGAACAGCTCCAATAACTGTGTCGCACCCCCGGGTGTGCTCATCTTGCCCGATAACGCCACCCGCACGGGCCACATCACCGTACCGTTCTTGAGTTCATTCTCCGCAGCATACCCCTTTAGCAGTTCGAACAAAGCGTCGTTGCTGTAGTCTTCCTGGCTCTCAAGCAAAGGCAACACGCCCTGAAGGACCGACAGAGATCTTTGCGGATCGCTCTTCATCTTCTTGTGTGTATACAGATCTGTGCTGTATTCCGGAAGCTCGTCTATGAAATCCAGCTGCTCGCAGATGTCAGGGAAAGTCTGGATACGCGTCTTGACCATATCCGCCAGCACATGGTGGTCATAGTCTCCCGAGACAGCTTTATCCAGATATATTTCCGCCATCCGGCAGAACTTATCATCATCCATGGCTTTAAAATACTCACCGTTCAGCCATTTGAGCTTCTCAATATCAAAGACCGCCGGAGATTTGTTGATATGACGGTAGTCAAACGCCTCCACCAATTCCTCCAGCGTAAACACCTCGCGGTTATCGGCCGGACTCCAGCCCAGAAGTGCGACATAATTAAGTACGGCTTCCGGCAGAAAGCCCTGATCTAGCAGGTCTTCATAGGAGGCATGTCCGGACCGCTTGGAGAGCTTCTGATGATTCTCGTCCGTGATCAAAGGACAGTGCACATAGACAGGCACATCCCATCCGAAGGCCTCGTAGAGCCGGTTGTACTTCGGAGACGATGAAAGATACTCATTACCGCGGACAACATGGGTGATCCCCTGAAGATGATCATCGATAACATTTGCAAAATTGTATGTAGGATAACCGTCTGATTTGATCAGGATCATATCGTCGAGCTCCTCGTTGGGAACCGAGATATCTCCATAGATCTCATCATGAAAGGAAGTCTCCCCTTCGTTGGGAATGTTGAGCCGGATCACATATGGCTTGTTCTGCGCGAGATTGTCGGCGACTTCCTCCGGTGTCAGTGACAGACAGTGCTTGTCATAAGCAGCGAACTCTCCTTCACCGGCCGGTCCTTTAAGCGAAGCCAGTCTCTCCGGTGTACAGAAGCAGTAATATGCCTCTCCCTTTTCCACGAGTTCTTTCGCATAATGCATATAGAGGCCTGACGCCATCC
>JAEEGL013257057.1_pt1 | contig 33774 bp, 24 predicted proteins | sample 9134231 | NCBI WGS metagenome assembly JAEEGL01 (sample SAMN16246548, study PRJNA631951) | gut metagenome | biome: gut microbiome; feature: rumen; material: fiber-attached | host: Bos | place: Iran: Karaj | collected 2018-10 | reverse complement strand
CCAGTTCATCAGGAAGACCTCGCCCTTGCCCGACTTGCAGCGCAGGATGAAGGGCTTAGCCTCCTCGTCGTCGACGGCGATCGCCTCGTAGTCGGAGGCGGGGCCGGTGTATTCGAGGTCGCCGAGGGGCAGCTCCATGTAGCCGAAGCGGCGGCGGGCGGCGATGCCGAGGCAGTTCGGCTTCGTCTCCGGGCCGGTGGCCCAGTAGTAGCGGCGCGTCTTGCCCTTGACCTTGACGCCGCAGAGTTCGGTGAAGTCGCCGCCGTTGACGAGGTCGTCAAGGCCGAAGTGGTTGTAGTTGCGCGCGTTGTCCGTCGAGAGGTGGCAGAGGCCGATGACGAGCCGGCCGCCGCCCCGGACGTAGTCGCACAGGATCTTGTACTGTTTCGGCGAGCAGGTGTTCCACCCGGCGAACATCAGCGCCTTGTAATTGCGCAGGAGGAAGTCCGCCGAGATGTTGTCGCAGGCGAACGACGCGATGTCGAAGAGGCCGTAGGGCGCGCCGGAGAAGTGGATGTTCTTGTTGGGCGCGAGAATCGGCGGCAGCGGCATCACCGCCTTGCGAAGCGTCTCCCAGCTCATCTCGGGGTGGCCGTGGAACCAGTTGGGGTCCTTCTCGGCGAGGTCGTAGGCGCCGCAGACGGCCGAGCCGGGGATGTAGCGCGCGCCGCCGAGGTCGAGGTTGCCCTTGGCAAGCGCCACGGAGACCTCGGGCTGGCCCTTCGGCGCCGGATGCTCGCGGCAGAAGGCCGTGAAGTCCGCGATGATGCGCCGGTACTTCGTCGCGACGGGGCTGCGGTAGTCGATGTAGGGGAAGCGCTTTCGCCCTTCGGCCAGGAGTTCGGGCGTGAGGTAGTCCTTGCCCGGGTGGATGCCGGGGGGATCGCCCTTGACGATGGGCATGCGGCTCATCGGCGAATCCTCGCAGAGGTTCGACTGCAGCGCCCAGTTGCCGGACTCGTTGATGACCATCTTGGCGCCGGTGATGTACTTCAGGACGAAGGCCGTTTCGAGGGTCTTCATCTTGTAGGGGTTGGTGTGGGGGATCCAGCTGTACCACTCGTGGGCGAGGTGCGAGGCCCACATCGGGAGGTCGTACTGGCGGTAGAGGCCGCGCGAGAGCGAGGAAGCCAGCGTGAGGTCGCCGAAGGGGAAGTCCTCGATGCACGGGACCTCCGTGCCGGCGGCGACCTCGTAGTCGATCGAGAAGTTGGCGGAGGTGGCCATGATGTTGCCCCAGCCGGCCGCCTGGCGTTCGCGGACGTGCTGCGCCACGCGGCGCATGTACTCGTTGACGAGTGCGTCGAGCGTCGCGCCGCGGTCGCCCCAGTTCTTGTAGATCGAGAAGTTGTAGCGCTCGCCGAAGTCGTAGCCGAGGTACCACTTGCCGAGTTCGGGAACCAGCCGCTTGGAGAGCGCGGGGGCGGCGCAGGAGTAGATGCAGGTCACATAGAGGCCGGCGGCCTTGGCCTCCTTGGCGAGCTTCAGGAGCGTCTCGTCGTTCTGCCAGAACTGGAGCGTGTTGCCGACGCCCTCCTCCTTGCACAGTCGCACGACGTCCTCGAGGCGCGGGTTTTCGACCGACCAGTAGGTGAAGCAGAAGCCGGTGCAGTTGAGCTTGCCGCTGTGGCTGTAGACACCGGACCCAATGAAGAGCCCCTCCTTCGGGGGCGCGACTTTCTTCGTGCGCCTCCTCTTCTGCGCGACGATTTCACCGCCGGTGGCGGGGATGTCATCGGACGGCACATCGACACGGTCTTCGGGTTTGACGGCGGCTTCGGAAGCCTTGGGTTTGCTTTTCTTTGTATTCATACTGACAGAATACTTTTTTGCCGCGATAATGTCAAGGGAGTAGCGGTTGAATCCGCCGGAGCTACCAGCTTGCCGAGGCGATGAATCTCGTGTAGAATAGAGTCATGAAAAACCTCATGCGGATTCTCGTGTCGGTTGCCGTGTCGGCCCTGCTTGTCGGCCTGATGCTCGGTTTGCTTTCCTCGTCCGGCGGCGCGGCACCGACGGATGTCCTGAACGGTCTCCGCCACGCGATCTCCGCCTTCGTCGCCATCTACATCGTCGCCCAGATCGTGCAGGCGACGGTTCGCGCGCAGCGGTCGCTCGTTCTGCTCCGCGCCTCCTGCGGCGACTCCGCCCGCCTCCCCGGCCTCTTCCACATGACGCTCGTGACCTTCGTGCGCGGCGCCTGCGCCGACATGCTGCCCGCCCGCCTTGGCGAACTGAGCTACGTCGCCATGCTCAACAGGGGCTGCGCGGTTCCCGCCGCCGACTGCTTCTCCTCGCTCTCGATCGGCTTGCTTTTCGACTTCATCGCCCTGCTGGCCGTCCTGGCCGTCGCCATCCCCGGCGCCGCGCAGGGGCTCTCGCTCGTCGGCTCGCTCATCATGCTGGCTGTCATCTGCGCCGTCGGTCTCTTCATCCTCTTCGGCTTTCTGCCGTGGTTTGCAAGGCGAATCGCCCCGCTTGAGGGCAAGCCCTTCTTCCGCCTGAAACCCGTCGCCGCGCTGCTGAAGCTCGTGCGCGACGTCGCCGACGCCGTGGTGGCCGTCCGTCGCGGCGGCGTGGCGGCTCCGGTTGTCGGACTCTCCGTCCTGATCCGCGCCGCGAAGTACGCCGGACTCTACTTCCTCTTCGTCGCCGTGACGCGCCCGGCCTGGCCCGAACTCTCCCATGCCGGCGTCTTCGCCGTGCTCGTCGCCCTCATCGCCGCCGAAGGCGCGGCAAGCCTGCCGGTTCCGACCTTCATGAGCTTCGGCTCCTACGAAGCCGGCGGCCTCGCCGCCCTGACGGCCCTGGGCTTCGGCGCCGCCGACTCGATGGCGGCCATGCTGACGATGCATGTCCTGAGCCAGATCATCGACTACTCGCTCGGCGGCCTCTCCTTCCTGCTTTTCACCTGGCTGGGCGGCCGCAAGGGGGCGGAAGAGGAGCGCCCCAACACGACGCCACGACGCCGCTTTGCGCGCGTCTGCGCCATGCTGGGCATCCTTGCCGTCCTCGGCGCGGCGCTGCTCTTCGCCGCCTTCCAGTACCGCGCCGCGAAGAAACGCGGCCGACTCACTCCGCCCCCCGTCGGCGAGGCCGTCGAGCCGACGCCCGAGGAGGCCGCCGCGCGCGACGCCGCCCTTCGCGCCTTCGGCGGCAAAATCGTCTGGAGCAGCAACCGCGCTGGCCTGCACGACATCTGGATAATCGACGGCCCCGGCAAGGAGCCGCGCCGCCTCACGCGATCCGCCTTCACCGACACCTACCCGCGCTTCTCGCCCGACGGCCGCCTCGTTGCCTTCTCCCGCTCGACGGAGCCGTGGGTCTCGCAGCGCAACTTCGACAAGTGGGACACCTGGGTCGTCGATGTGGAAACAGGCCGCGAGCGTCTCGTCGCCACCAACGCCTATCAGGCCTGCTGGTCCTGCCGGACCGTCACGAACGAACTCGCCTTTGTCCGCGCCGGCGGCACGCAACTCGTACTCTCCGCCATCGACAACGGACAGGAGAAGGTCCTGCTTCAAACCGGGATCCCGCCTCTTGCAGAAGGCGTCCTCGTAACGCTCCCCGACGCCCAGGTCGCCGACGGGCTATTCGCACTGACGCTCCGCGGGAAACACAAGGCGACGGCCCATTACTCGCTTTGGGATGCGGCAGTCGGAAACCCGCCACCCCTCCGCGACGTAGCCGGCGGCTGCCAAATGATCTGGCGGAAGGACGAGTCGGGCATCAACACGCCCGACACGCCGGTCTGGATCGATCATCCGGGACGGATGAAGAACGCCATCTACACATTGGACGAACATGTGGACAAGCCCTTCGTCCTGCTTGACGCCGAAGAGCCCTGGTCGCACGAATACTTCCCGCGCTTCGCCGAGGGCGGACGCTGGCTCGTCTACGGCGCGAGCACTGGCGGCCACGAGCAGGACAGCGAGGACTACGAAATCTTCCTCTGGGACAGCGCGAATACCAACGCCCCGCCCGCGCGCCTCACCTTCCACACGGGCAACGACTGCTGGCCCGACATCTTTCGCCCGGCGCCCCGCAAATAGCACACGGCGGCTCGGGGACATTGCTATTGTCCACAATTCATCAGTGTCCACCAATCGGCACTGTCCACCAATCGGCAATGCATTGCTGGCATTGGTGAACAATGGTGCAATGGTGGCAATGGGAAATGGTGGACATTCCCATTCGGGTCTTTCGTGAAGGCGCGGAGCGCCCGCTACTGGGAGATTCGGAGGCTCAGAGTGAGATTATTGTCCACAATTCATCATTGCCACCAGTCAACATTGTCCCACAATCGGCAATGCATTGCTGGCATTGGTGAACAATGATGGCAATGATTAAAATGGTGGACAATCCCCTATCGCGTCCCGATGCCAGAGAGGCGCGCGATTTCCCGCGCAAGCTTCCGGCGATGGGCCTTGATTGGCCCGGGCCGCGTCGTGAAGCGGTCGAGCGCGGTCGTGACTTCCGGCGGCACCTGCAGGAGCGGGTTCGACGGGTCGAGGCGCGAGAGAATGGCGAAGTACTCGTAGTCTTCGATGCCGTCGCGGAGAATCTCCAGGCGCATAGAGCCGTTTGGCGGCTCGATGACAGGGGCGCCGTCCGCCGCCCCGTCGAAGCACGACCTCGGCGGGTAGAGGAAGCGGCCGTCGCCGTTGCCCCAGTTGTAGCGCATGGAGTCGGCCCAGCTGGCGGGGTCTTCGTAGGGGTTCTGGCGCGCGTTGGGATAGACGGCGCGACTCGTCCAGTAAACGGTCTCCCAGATCAGGATGCCCGAAATCCCCTCCTTCCAGGTCTGCCAGAGCCAGACGCGCAAGTCGGTGCCGGGATGGTCGATGAACTCCGTGGCGTAGGGGGCCTTCGGGTACATGCAGATGTACCACCAGAACTCGTCGCCGCGCGCGCGGCAGGCGGCCTCGTAGGGGGAGTGGAGGTTCATCGAGGTGGGGCACCAGAGGTTAACGACGTCCGCCAGTCCCTCCTGCGGCTCCTCGGTAATGCGGCAGCGTATCGCCGGCGCGTATTTTCGGAGCGCCCGGAGGCCGCGCCGGATGAAGGGGTAGTCCTTCTCCGTCGGCTCGTCGAACCAGTAGATGCCGGCCGTGTCGAGCCAGCCGCGTTCGCGAAGGTGCGCCTCAATGGCGCCGAGGTATTTCGCGGCGAGGGCCTCGTAGGCGGGCGTCCCGTCCTTGCGGCCGTGGAACTCGTGCGGGGTGCTGGCCCGGAAGTCGCGCTTGGTGAAGCCGGGGATGGAGAATACGAAGGTGTTGAAGTGGTAGCGCTCAAGCGCGTTGGAGATGGCGGCGTCCCACTCCGCCCAGTCAAAGGTGAAGACGGCCTCGTCCTCCTTTCCCTCCTCGGCCTCGAGGGTGTAGGACCAGAGCGGCGCGTTGCCGTCGTGGCCAGCGGGGTAGTAGGGCGTCAGATGGGCGTCGGAGAGCGCCCGATAGTAGAGGTCGCGGATGGCGTCGCCGTCCTTCCCCTCCGCCGCACGGTGGTAGGGGAAGATCTTGGCGTCGGCGCATCCGAAGCTGGTCTTGAGCGTCATCGTGTCGGGCAGCTCGAAGCCGAAGACCTCGGCCTCGAGGGGAACGGCGATGGACGCGCGACCATCCGTCGAGACACGCAGCTCACCGGCATAGAGGCCCGACGGCGTTCCCTTCGGCACTTTGACTCGCACCCAGAAGGGGCGGTTCTGCCCGGCGGAGACGTCGACGCCTTCCGGCGGGATGGCCTCCAGCGGCTCCGGCCAAAGGCCGGGGGCGGACGACTCGTCCGACGGGTTGTCGATGTCCAGGTAGGTGACCTGGCGCACATCGACTGCGGCAGCGGGGATGCGTCCCCTGCCCTCCTTCGCCACGAGGTCGCCCGCGACGGCGACGCGGACGCCCTTCAAGCCCTCCCCGCCGGCCTTCACGACGAGCTGGACGGCTTCCGCCTCGTTGGCGGCGGCGGAAACGGAGAGGCCGGCAACCCTCTCCTGCGGGAGGGCGCGCCAAGGCGCGACGCGCATCTCCTCGTCGGCGCGCCACAGCGAAAGGCCGTCTGCCGCGACATCGAGGACTTCGCCCCAGTCGTCGGCATAGTAGTCGGGAGCCGGTATCTCGCCAACCGTCTCACCGGTTTCGGCATCGACGTAGCGGGTCGAACCGGCGCCGCGAAAGGGTTCGCCGTCGATGGTCGCCTCGACGACGGGGAAGCCCGTCGCGAGCGAGCAGGGGGAACCGCCGAGCGTCCGCACGAAGAGCCGCGACGCGGGGAGCAGGTCAGCCGGCGCCTTGCCGGAGAAGACGCCCCGGCCGTCGCAGACGGCGATTTCACGCCAGTCCGCGCCGTCGGTTGAGACGGCGACCGAGACGGAGCCGGTGGAGTAGGAATGCGTCGCGAGCGACACCGTGAAATCGGTGAAACGGCGTCCCTCGACGGCGAAGGCGTATTCGCATCCGGTTCCCGGGGAATGGCGCCAGATCGTCGTGTTGTAGGTGGTGCCGTTGCGCCGCAGAAGAGGACGGACATGCGGTCCCTGCAGCCGGATGTCGCGTCGCCGGAAGCGGTAGGTGTTGCCGTCGACCGCCTCGCCGGCGCCGAGTTCGACGCCGTTCGTGAGGAGGTTGTACTCGGCGCGGACGCGCCGCAGCGCGACATCGCGCCACGCCGCCCCGCCGGCCATGTTGTAGGTGCCGAGCCGGATGGCGCCATTCGTCGCGAAGGCCGGGTAGACGAAGGCGCAGGCGCGCTCGTTCGTCTTTCCGGCGTCCACCGGGAAGTCCATGTTGAAGACCGTTGCGCGGCCGTTGGACGGACCGCCGTTGAGCAGGCCCTTGCCGGAGGGCGTCGCGCGGTAGGAGAGGGCGTGGAGGGCGCCGGGCTCCTGCGGCACGTCGCGGGCCGTCCAGCTGGCGCCATTCGTCGCAAGAACGCCCGCGAGGAGCGAGGCGAGAAACGGAAGAGTCATCTAGCGGAGTTCCAGCAGGAAATGGACGTAGCGCTGGCACTCGAGGGCGCCGGCGTCAATGCCGCCAAAGGCGACACGGGGGCGTCCCGCGTAGTCGATGCCGCCGAGGAGCGGCACCATCCAATCCTCGAGGACGCCGGCGTCGCGGGCTGCGGAGGAGTGCTTGATGTCAAGGGCGCCGCCCGACTCCGTCGCCTCGAACTTTACGCTGGGAACGAGCTGGCAGCCCGACAGGCCGTCGGCGTCGGCGGCGATGTCGGAGGCCGTGAAGACGCAGTTCGTGAGCTGGGGCTTGAAGCTGCGGCGGACGTCAAGGGCGTTTCCGGCGACGGTGTTTTCGGCGAGGATCGTGTTCCAGGCCACGCTGTCGTGGAGGGGGGCGTAGGAGGAACTGTCGCACGCATTGCCGTAGTAGGTGCAGTTCACGACCTTCTTGCCGTCGGTGATGGCGGAGGCGGCGTAGGAGCGGTTGTAGGCGACGATGCAGTTGACGTTGGTGCGGTAGACCGTCGTCCCGCCGTAGATCGTGCCGATGTCGAGGTGCTGGGCGTTTGCGCTCGACGTGGAGTTGTAGGCGAAGAGGCAGCGCGTCATGTTGCAGCCGGCGACCACGTAGCCCGATGGAACGGCGTGGTTGGTGATCACGCAGTCAACGAGGTCGGCGTTGGAGATGATCGTGCGTCCGCTCTGCCAGTTCGCCTTGTTGGCGTTGAAGACGCAGTTCGAGACGAGCGCCAGCGGCGAGGAGGCGTTGACGAAGAGCGCCGCGCCACTGGCCCACCCCTTCTGGCGGTTGTCCGTGAAGAGGCAGTTCCGAATCGTGGCGGCGCTGGAGCTGACGTAGGCCCCGCCGCCGCGGTCGGCGGCGTTGTTCGTGAAAACGCAGTTCATGCATGTTCCGGCGGCGAGATACAGTCCTCCGCCGAGCTTCGTGCTTGAGGCCGCGGCGGTGGGGGCGTTGTCCCTGAAGACGCAGTTGCTCACAAACGACCCCGTGCCGGAGACGTAGGCGCCGATGCCGCTCCCGCCCGCATTGCCGATGAACGTGCAGCCGACTACCGCGCTGCGGGCGCCCTCGCAATAGAGGCCGCCGCCAATGTTGCCAGACGGGGCCACATTGCCGATGAAGGTGCAGTTCCATGCGCCGTTGTCCTCCTTGTCGCTCCAGAAGGCCCCGCCGTTCTTCCCGGTGGCGGTGTTGTTCGCGAAGAGGCAGTCGTAGGCCCGACCACGGAGGCAGCCCGCGCCGAGGCCCTTGGCGGTGTTGTTGGAGATGACAAGGCTGCGCAGGAAGAGATGCGTGCCGCCGTAGATGGCGCCGGCGTCGCCGGTGGTGCTGGCGCCCGTGATGGTCAGGTTGGAGACCGTTGCGATGGCGGAGGCCGATGTATTCCATATATGCAGGATGCGCTTGTTGTCGGCGGGGCCGGCGACGAGGACGGTGTCGCCGGGCGTTGCGCCGAGGCCGGCGATGAACAGGTCCTTGTGGAGCTTGTCAAACCTGATGTGGGCGCCGCCGCCGCCGGTCGATGTCCCTGTGAGGTCGTAGACGCCTGGCTGGAGCCAGAGCCGGGTGCCGGTCGTGCCATTGGAGTTGGAGTCTATCAGGGCGACGGCGTTCGTAAGTGCCGTGACATCGCCAACGCCTCCCGGCGCCTGAATGGTGATCTCGATGGCAGCGGTGGAAACGGACGCGGCCAGCAGGGCCGCGAAGATGGTAGAGGTCGGTTTCATGGCGTCGTGGAGACCCCGTTAGCGGAGGATGAACGAAATCATCTGATGGTCGCTGAGGTTGTTGTGGTTCTTGCCGAACTTCGCCGGCGGCGCGACGACCGGCGAGAAGACCTCTCCCTTGCCGAGGATGAAGAGGTAGTCGAAGCAGGTCGGGGGATACCACTTCGACTCCGGCATGGTGTCGCGGTTGGCGAGTCCCTTGTGGCAGTCCCTGAAACCCGCGTCAAGGATGGTCTTGATCGTCTTTTCCGTCTTGTACTTCTCGTCGAAGATGCTGGTGTTGAAGTCGCCGCCGAGCACGATGTTTTCGATCTTGCGGCCACCGTAGCTGCGCTTTTTCAGCTCCTTCGCGAAGGCGACGAGCTGCCGCGCGGAAATCTCGCGGAGCTTCCGGTTGAGCGCCGGCGCGCCTTCGGGGTCGGGGGCGTCCTTGGGGATGAAGTTGCTCTTCAGGTGGACGCCCACAAAGGCCGAAAGGGTGCCGTTGAAGTCGAAGACGGCGAAGACATAGCCGCGAGGCGGCTTGAGGCCGTCCTCCTCCTTCCATTCGCGCCAACCGGAATCGACGGCGTCGAAGTGCGAGATGATCGCGTTCTGGTGGGCCGGCACGGCGGCGTCGGGGGGCGTCTCGAAGGCGGTGCAGGCGTTGAGCTTCCAGCCCATGCTCGCGGCATTTGTCATCACGTCGTCGCAGGTGCGGGCGAGGATGCTCGCGACTTCGGCGCTGCGGATCTCCTCGAGCATCACGAGATCGGCCTCCTGGCGGCGGATGAAGCGCGCCGCGGTGTTGATGCGGTACGACTCGAACTTCACATCCGACGCGCTGCGCAACGAGAGGTTCGTCACGGGAAATCCGGCCGGGAACCACTTCATGTTCCACGCGGCGATGCGGACGCCATCTGCCGCCAGCGACACGGCGGCGACGAGGATTGCGAAGAGGGAGAGAGACAGTCGTTTCATAGTTGAACCTCGAAAATATTAGACCATAAACGGGGAAGTTTGTCAAAAGAGAGGCGGTGCGCCCGCCGCTCCCCGCTACTGCTCCAGCACGACATGCGCGGCCGCGCCGCCGACGGCCAGAGAGGTCACGCCGGCGCGCCGCGCCGCGCCGGCGTCGTTGTGCACCCACGGCCGGGGACGGGCGTTGAGGTAGAAGGGCGTCTCGCCAAGCTTGAAGGAGTCGGGGACCTTTCCCGCCTCCTGGCTCGGCGGCAGGATGCGGTGGTAGAGGGAAAGGGCGACTTTGATGACGCTGGCGATGCCCGCCGCGGCGCCGCAGTGACCGATGAGCGCCTTGACCGAACCAAGCGCGACCGACTCCGGCGGCAGCGGCGCCTGGGCGCCGAAGATGGCGTTCATCGTGCGGATCTCGGCGCGGTCGATGGCGGGGATGCCGCACCCGTTGGCCTCAAGCAGGTCGAGCGTGTCGAGGTCGGCGGGGGCGGCCCGCCAGGCGCTCCGCACGGCCTCGGCGATGCCGCCGTCCACACGGCGCGAATCGCCGTTGGAGGCGATGCCGCACGATTTCACGATCGCATAGATGCGGTCGCCCGCCTTGACGGCGTCGGAATAGCGCTTGAGGGCAATGAAGCCGCCCCCCTCGCCCGGAAGCGAACCGTCGGCGTCCTTGCCGAAGGGGTGGACGCCCCCCGACTTGGAAATCAGGCCCAGTTGACCGTAGGCCATCAGGAAGGGGGGCGTGACCAGGCCCTGGATGCCGCCGGCGAGGGCGAGGTCGACGCGGTCGGCGCGCAAGGCGTCGCAGGCGGCCTGGATGGCGACCAGCGACGAGATCTCGCCGCCGTCGATGCAGAACGACGGCCCCGAGACCATGCACCGTTCGGCGACATGCTTGGCAAGCGTGTGGTGGAAGAGCGTCGCGGTGTTGCGCGAATCGTATTCGGGCAGCGCGGCGACGAGGGAGCGCCGCAGGGCGTCGAACTCCTCGGGCGTGCCGCCGGGGAAGCAGCGGCGGACGAGTTCCATCGTCTGGTCGACGACGATTCCGTGCTGGCACCAGCCCACCGACGACGGGTCGATCGCGGGGGAGTAGCCAACCATCACGCCGATCCGCTCGCGCGCGATGGAGGATCCGCCCTCCCCGGCGTCCTTCACCGCCTTCGCGGCAAGGTCGGCCGCCAGGTAGTATTCCGGGTTGGTGCCGGGAAGCGCGGCCGCGGGCATGGAGAGGTCGGCGCTCCGCACCTGCCACAAGTCGTTGAGATAGCCGGCGCGAAGGGTGGGGACGTTGCGGAACGACGAGGCGGGTTCCTTGAGATAGCGCTCGGCGGAGCGGTCGGCATAGTCCGAGATCGCCGGTTCGCCCGTGAGGATGCGGAGCCAGTAGGCCTTCAGGTCCTCCGACCCGGCAAAGCGGCAGGCCATTCCCACGATTGCAATGAACTGTTCACCCGTTTTCAAGGCCGCACCTCTATTTTTTCACGCCCGTAACGATGACCGTACCGGGAATCGCGGCGAGTTCGCCGTCGTTGTCGGCCCAGTCCTCGTTGGTGTAGGGCGGGACCGTTCCAGAAGGGACCTCCGCCGGCTCCTCGAGGCGCGTCACCTCGAGTCCCGCGTCGCGGAACCACTTGAACCAGGACGAGACGGAGTAGGCGCGCGAAATGACATCGACCGCTCCGTCCTTGAAGCGGACGTCGTCAGGCGGCGGAAAGTAGTTTTCGAGGAAGAGCCCCATTCCCGACGCCTCGCCCTCGTCGCCGACCAGCTCGACCCACTTGCCGTTGAAGAGGGGGTGGACGGTCGAGACGACGAGAAGGCCGCCCGGAGCGAGGGCCTCGGCGCAGGCGCGCACGACGGCGGCGGGGTCGTCGATGAACTCGAAGGCGTGGGAGGAGTGGATCAGGTCGAAGGGGCCGGGGAAGACCTCTCGAAACGATTCGATCGGGAAATTCCTGAAATCAACCGAGACGCCCATGCCGGCGGCCAACGCGCGGGCGAAGGCAAGCTGGTTCGACGAGATGTCTACCGCTGAGCAGCGGTAGCCGCGCTTCGCGAGGAAAACGGAATTCTGGCCGCCGCCGCAGCCCAGCTCCAGGGCCGTTGCCCCGGGCTTCGGCTCGGGCAGGATCTTCAGCGTCGAGTCGCCGGGTATCTGCGGGCCGTAGTGGAAGTCGTCGGTCGAGATCCGCATCTCGTCCTGATAGGAGGCGGAAAGACCGTTCCAGTAGCGGCGCTGCATGGGCTGTAGGGAATTTTTCATCGTGCGAAACTAGTCTAGCAGATTTCGGCCGCGCCCGCAACGGCGACGCGTCGAAACTCCTGAAACGCCCTCGGCAAGTTGACAGACGCGCAAAATTTTGGCATAATGTTACGCACATGACTTCGCAAGGAAGTCGTTTTTCGTTCTATCAGGAGGAATCAAAAATGGCGAGAAAGACCAAGACCAGTAAAGCTGCGCGCATCGAAGACAAGTCCACGATCCACAGGAAGCGCGTGACGTTCACGGTTCCGGCCGAACCGGGCAGCACCGTCGGCGTCTCCGGCACCTTCAACAACTGGGACCCCGTCGGCACCGCGATGGCCGACAAGAACAACGACGGCAACTACACCGTCACCATGCTTCTTTCGCCGGGCGTCTACGAGTACAAGTTCATCGTGAACGGCACATGGTCCGTTGACCCGAACTGCTCGGAGTGGGTGCAGAACAGCCTCGGCACGCTCAACAGCGTCCTGCGCGTCTAAGTTGCCTCAACGCGCCAGTGGCCGTCCGCCCTTGCCTCCAGGCAGGCTTGCGGACGGCTTTTTAGTTTTCGGGCGGAACTCCCGCGCATGCCGGGCGAATCGCGACAAGAGAGACTCCAGGCCTTCAACGGCATCGTCGCCGCCTTCGAAGGCCCGCTTCTGCGCTACGCCGCGCGTCTGACGAACAGCGCCACGGCGGCCGAGGACGTCGTGCAGAACACCTTCGTCAAGTTCATCCGCCTTTGGAAGGGGCCCTACGAGGCGTCGGGCGAAGTCTCGGCCTGGCTCTACCGCGTCGCCCACAACGAGGCCGTGGACCTGGTCCGCAACGAGGCGCGCCGGCAAAAGCTCCACGAGGAGCATGGCCGCGAGGCATTCGCGCAGCCGTCGCCCGAGCCGGAACCCGGCGACGCGGCGCTCGACGCGGCCAGGGCCCTCGACCGGCTTTCAGAGAGGGAGCGGTCTCTTGTCATCCTGAAGGTCTACGAAGAGAAAAGCTACAGGGAAATCGCCGAAATCACGGGGCTGACCGTCAGCAACGTCGGCGTCATCCTCCACGGTGCGATGAAGAAACTAGCGAATGCGCTGCACGGGAAGGAGCGGGCAAATGGCGAATGACGACCTCCACGGCCGGACGGCCGGCGATCCGCCCGGAGACTCCCGCTCTCCAAAGGCGATCCCCTGCGAGAAGATCCAGGAACTCCTCTTCGACTACCTGTCGCACGAGCTCGGCGAGAAGCAGTCGTGGATCGTCCGCGAGCACCTGCGCACCTGCCCCGCCTGCGCCCGCGAGGCGGCGCGTCTCGCCGACACCATCGCGCTGCTGAAGGGGAGCGCCACGCCGGACGTCCCCGAGCGCCTTCCCGAGACCATCCGCCGCCGGCTTGCGCGCGCCCTTCTCCATCCCGTCCTCGACTGGATGTACGACCACCGCCGCCTTACCGCGTGGACCGCCGCCCTGCTGGCGGCCGCCCTTGTCCTGCTCGTCGCCTGGCTCTGCAGGTTCAAGCCCGAAACCGTCATCTACTGGCTCCGCTGAGGAACTCCCCGCCATGCAACTGTCGCGCAAGATCATCGAGAAGTGGGGCGGCCCCGACGTCTTCGAGGAGGCGCTCCGCCGCGCCAAGGCCGGCGCGGTGATGAAGGCCGAGGTCTCCGGCAACGTCATCTCGGGCGAGTTCGCCCACGTCCCCTACCCCATCAAGTGCAGCTTCACCGTCAAGGACGACGGCATGGTCGAAAGCCACTGCCCCTGCGAGGCGAACCGCCGCCACGGCCTCGTCTGCGTCCATGTCGTGGCGCTGGCGATCTCGGTCATGGAGCGTCTCAACGACCCCGTGCGCCAGCAGCGCTACATCGAGGAGCAGCGCCACGCCAAGCGGATTCAGGACGCCATCGCCGCGACCTTCCGCCGCGGCCCCGGCGGCACCCCGGCGCAGTTCTTCCTGGAGCTTCCCGGCGACTTCGTCGAACAGTTCGAAAAGGGCGCGGTCACGATCCGCTCGGTCATCCTCCAGGGCGGCCGCCCCGTCTTCCCCGAGAAGATCCCCCGCGAGGCGACCCTCACCTTCAGCGAGGACGACGACACGCTGATCGACGTCCTCGAGGACATCTCGGAAGAGGGCATCCAATCAACCCTCACCCTCAACCGCATCGACTTCCTCGGCATCCTCGACGTCTGCCGCGGCCGCAGCCTCTATGTCTCCGGGAAGGAGCCCATTGACGTCGCGCCGCGCGCCGCCCGCTTCTCCGCCCTGGTTCGGATGGACCGCCAGAACGGCAACCTCTCCATCGAGCCGCAGATCGACACGGGCCCCGCCGCCGAGGGCGATGGCGAAAGCGACGGAGGCGACGCCCCCGCGCCGCCGGTCTTCCTCGCCGAACTCGAGCGTTCCTTCGCCCTTGCCGACGACATGCTGTGGCCCCTCAAGCCGACCCTTCCGACGCCCTACCACAGCCTCTACCGCCAGCCGGTGACGATTCCGCGCGCGGGCGTCCCGGCCTTCATCGCCAACGAGCTGCCGCAGCTCGGCTCGAAGATGCCCATCGCCTTCGAGGAGGGGCTCTCCGCCGACTGCTTCACGGTGCGCCCCGGCACCCCCAAGTTCCGCCTCACTGTCTCCGGGACGCTCGACGCCATTTCCGCGCGCCTCGAGGCCCTCTACGGCGCGAAGGGGGTCGTGGCGGTCTCGCCCGAATCGCCCGGCGCCGTCGCGGAGCCGGACGACGACGACTTCTACAACTTCCACGGCCGCAACCTGGAGGCCGAGCGCCTCGCCCTCTCGCGGCTCGTCGCCGCCGGCTTCCGCGGCGACGACGGCGGCAGCCTCGCCCCCCTCTCCGGCCGCCGCCAGACCCTCAACTTCCTCGGCGGCACGATCCCCCCGCTCCGCCGGCTCGGCTGGACGGTCAGGATCGAAGGCGCGCTCGGCGACGACTTCGACGACATGGACATGATGGTGCCGATCGTCAAGGTCGAGACGGCGGGCGTCGACAGCCGCCACTTCGACGTCTCGATCACCTTCGAGGACGCCGCGCACCGCAAGCTTCCACAGCCGCTCGTCCAGCAGGCGATCAACAAGGGCGAAAGCTTCATCGACTTCGACGGCCACCGCGTCCTCATCGACCGCGACGCCGTGGAGTCGATGCGCCGCGTCTTCAGCGACTGCTCGGCCTCGCAGTCGGGCACGCACGGCGCCTTCCGGATGTCCAACGTCTACGCCCCCTATGTCGACTCCTCCCTCGCCGCCCTCGACGGCATCGACGTAGACCTTCCCAAGGCCTGGCAGGACGGCGCCCGGCGCGGCAACCGGGCGACCCGGCTCGAACCGGTTCCGCTCGGCGACCTCGACGGCGTCCTGCGCCCCTACCAGAAGGCCGGCGTCTTCTGGATGCGCTTCCTGGAGTCGAACGGCTTCTGCGGCATCCTCGCCGACGAGATGGGCCTCGGCAAGACCCTCCAGACGCTGACCTGGCTCACCCTGCCCCGCTGCAGCCCCGACGCCGCCGGCAAGCCCGCGCTGGTCGTCGCCCCGACGTCGCTCGTCGAGAACTGGCACCGCGAGGCCGAGAAGTTCACCCCCTCCCTGAAATGCCTCGTCATGCAGGGTACGGCCCGCCACGACAACTGGGAGAAGATCCCGGAGGCGAACCTCGTCGTCACCTCCTACGCACTCCTCCGCCGCGACCTCGACCGCTATTCCGAGTTCGCCTTCTCCGCCGCGATCCTCGACGAGGCCCAGCACATCAAGAACCGCTCCACCCAGAACGCCATCGCCGCCAAGAAGATCAACGCCCCCTGCCGCCTCGTCCTCTCCGGCACCCCGGTCGAGAACGGCGTCGCCGACGTCTGGTCGATCATGGACTTCCTGATGCCCGGCTACCTCGGCGACTACGAGCGCTTCAGGGACGGCTATGAACTGCCCATCGCCTCGGGCGGCGCCGACGCCGAGGAGGCCCAGGCGCGCCTCCACAAGAAGCTGCGGCCCTTCCTCCTCCGGCGCGTCAAGAAGGACGTCGCGAAGGACCTTCCCGACAAGATCCAGAAGGTCTCCTTCTCGGAACTCGCCGAAGACCAGGCCAAGATCTACGGCGCCCTCGTCGAGGTCTTCCGCGAGAAGATCGACAAGCTCGTCGCCGCGAAGGGGCTGGACAAGTGCCGGATGGACGTCCTGGCCGTCCTCCTGCGCCTGCGCCAGGCCAGCTGCCATCTCGCCCTTCTCCCGCAGGAGATGCTCGGCAAGGTCGATCCCTCGGCCCCCTCGGGAAAGCTCGAGCAGTTCCTCGAGATCCTCCACGAGGCCATCGACGGCGGCCACCGGATGCTCGTCTTCTCCCAGTTCGTCGGCATGCTCACGATCCTGCGCCGCACTCTCGACGCGATGGGCATCCGGTACTGCTATCTCGACGGCTCCACGAAGGACCGCCTTGGCGAATGCCGCACCTTCAACCAGGACGCCTCCATCCCCGTCTTCCTCATCAGCCTCAAGGCAGGCGGCACCGGCCTCAACCTCACCGGCGCCGACATGGTCGTCCATTTCGACCCCTGGTGGAACCCCGCCGTCGAGGACCAGGCGACCGACCGCGCCCACCGCATCGGGCAGAAGCGGACCGTGACGAGCATCAAGCTGATCGCGCAGAACACCGTCGAGGAGAAGGTCCTCGAACTCCAGCGCAAGAAGCAGGCCGTCATCCAGGCGACCGTCGGCACAGACGACTCCGCCTTCCTCCAGAGCCTCACGATGGAGGACATCCGCCAGCTGCTCGCGTAGTGGCTTTGACATTTTCCCCGCCGTTTGCTTGAATGTAACTGCAACCCACACCAACAACCAACCCCACACATCCAGCCATGAAAACCACTCCGCTCTTCGGCGTCTGCACCAGCAACCTCGACGAAATCCCCTTCCTGAAGGAACTCGGCTACGACTACTTCGAGGCTTCGGTCGCCGAAGCCATGCAACCCGATCTCCCCGACGCCGAATGGAAGGCGCGCAAGGAGGCCATCCTCGCGGCGCCCCTGCCCCTCCGCGCCTGCAACGGCTTCCTCCCCGGCCGCTTCCGCCTCACCGGCCCGAACGCCGACCACGCCCCCGCACTGGACTACGCCGTGACGGCCTGCCGCCGCGCCGACGAACTCGGCTGCCCCTTCATCGTCTTCGGCTCCGGCGGCGCGCGGAACGTCCCGTGCGTCTTCGGTCCCGACGCCACCCAGGGCTACGACATCGAAGGCGGCCGCGACCAGTTCGCCGCCTTCTGCGCCGCCCTTGCGGCGCACATCGCCGACTGCGCCGTGACCGTGGTGATCGAGCCGCTGCGCCCCGGCGAGAGCAATATCATCCAGTATGTCTGGCAGGGTCTCCAGGTCGTCAATGAGGTCAAGTCTCCCCGCATCCGCCAGCTCGCCGACATCTACCACATGATGCGCGGGCGCGAAGGCGCCGAGTCGCTCGTCCTGGCCGGACCGAAGCTGCGCCACTGCCACATCGCGGCCAGCAAGGGCCGCCTCTTCCCCGGCGCCTACGACGACATTTCGGAGTTCACCCCCTACTTCGACGCCCTCAAGATGATCGGCTACGAAGGCGGCATCTCCTGCGAATGCGGCTGGAAGCGCCCCAACGAGGAGACGCCTCGCGCGGAGGCCCTCGCCACCGCCCTTGCCACGCTCCGTAAGCTGGCAAAATAGGGCGTAAACGATTGTCTTGGCTTTTCCAATTGCCGGAGAAGCTCGTTTTACCATGACGATCCTTTTCGCGATGAGGTTCCGCAAGGGCCTCATGCATACTTGATTTGAAATCTCCTTGACTTTTTCCTCTTCGTTTGGGATAATTTCTGCATCGGTTCATTCCTGCAATCATCCGTGCTCATGCACGCCGAGCCCTTGTGGGCTTCGATTCAAATGACAGGAGTCAAACCGAAAGGAACACCCCATGAAAGACACGATTTGCAAAACGGCCTTTGCCGTGTCGTTTTTCGCGGCATTAAGCGTGACTGCCATGGCCGGGGAAGTCACGACGCGCGTCTTCGGCGAGGCTACCGCCGCATCCGGTTCCACTGTAGTCACGCGCCCTATCGGTGAAAGAAGCGAACCTTCCGTCGGTGTTACGCCATTAGCGCTTTCACTCCTCCCCAACCTAGAGGCTCCTGGGGAAAGATGGTCGGTTTACGGGCTGCGCGTCAATCTCATTGCCGGCCGCCACCGCAATGTAGCCGGATTCGACATTGGCGGCCTGGGCAACATCACGGTCGAAGACTTTGACGGCGTTCAGGCCGCCGGTCTCTGGAACAGAATCGGCCGCACCGACGGAGCCGTCCAGGTCGCCGGCATCCTCAACCACTGCGACCGTGACTTCACGGGCGTTCAGATCGCCGCCATCGCCAATGTCGCCGAGGGCACCTGCGAGGGTGTCCAAGTCGGCCTCTTCAACCGCGCCTCCGACCTCTCCGGCTTTCAACTTGGCCTCTACAACGTCATTGACCGCGGCTCGGGCGTTCAGGTTGGCTTCGTCAACGCAGCCCGGACGCTCGACGGACTTCAAATCGGAGTCGTCAACGTGATCCGGCAATCCACTTTCCCCTTCTGCCCCGTTCTCAACTTCGCGTTCTAGCCATGAAAAGAATCCTCATACTCTCCATGCTCGCCTGCTGCGCGGGCTGCCTTTCACCCATGACCGCCGGCGTCTCCTACGAAGACAGATGGCTGACGGTTGAAGACAGAGCCTTCGCCTCCCGGATCGAGATTGTCGAGTCCAGACCTAAGATGATTGAATTCGGTGACGGATTTCTCAAAGTCCAAGTCACGCTCCGCAACACAGACAAGCGCGACTTCGACTGCCAGTACCGCTTCACATGGAAGGACAAGGACGGCATGACGCTCACGTCCGCCGAAACCGTCTGGACCCCTCTTGCGCTCCACGGGCGCGAGGAGACCGTCCTCGAAGCGGTCTGCCCCGTCCCCGGCGCCGCAGACTTCCGCCTCGTCGTCCGTCCGATGTAAATCGTTACCCCGTCCAAACGAGATCCGAAACCATGACCAACAAGACCTCCCAACTTCTCGCCGCCGCATTCCTTGCAGCCGCGCTCGTCCCCGCCGCTGTTCGCTCCGAGCCGATTGATGCGGTCCTGATTGTCCAGAACCACGCTTCGGATGAATTCCAAAAGCCGCTCTCAAACCTCGGCGACAGGCTATCGGAGCGTCTTTCCGTCGACCTTTTCAACATCATCGATCCGAACGACGCCATCGGCGACAACCTCAACCAACGCCCCTGGGGGGAGAACCTCCCGCAGAGTTCCGCGACGCGCCTGGCGGAAAACCTCGAGGCCCAGGCTCTCATCACGGCCGCCGTTGGCGAGACGTCTGTCGTGGGCTACGGCGTCCCGGCGCGTGTCCAAGCCGTCCGCATGACGCTGACCCTCTCCGCCAAACGCCTTCCAAAGGGGGCCAATGTGGCCTCAGTCACCGTCACGGAGACATCGCCGAAAATGACGCCCGGTGCCCTCTCCCAAAACGCGGAGGCCGTCTATGCGGACCTCGTGGGGCGGCTCGTCGCCAAGGCATCGGACGAATTCCTTGCCAAGTGCAAGGGCGTCGATTGGGGCAAGGTTGCGGTCAGCCTCGTCGAAGTCGGCTTCGGCTGCAACTTCCCCGGCGCCGATGTTTCCATCGACGGCGTAAGCTACGGCACGGCTGGCACTATCGGCCAGCCGCCGCTGAAGGTCAAGGTCACGGAAGGCCTCCACAACATCAAGATTTCCTATCCCTTCACGATACCCTACGAGGTCCGCGCGAAACTCCAAGCGGGGACGACCTTCATGGTTGTCCTGCGCGAAAACGAGGAGGGCCGCCGCATCCGCAAGGAAGACGCCCACTTCGACGCGCTCATCGACCGCATCTACAAGTCCGGCGCGACCGACGACGAAGTCCGCATTCTCCGCGCCCGCGGCTACGCCAAGTATCTTGAAAGCAGCTTCACGCGCATCCACGGGATGCCGCAAGTCCTCTCCATGAGGGACTGCGACCCGCCCGACTTCGGCCTCAATCCAGACAAGGAGGGGGATGGCGTTGAGACGCGCACGGGCGACCTTCTCGATGCCGCAGGCACCGCGGCCGGCGTTGCAGTTCCCGAGCGCAAGGACAAAGACGGCGCGAAAGGCGATGAAGACAGTCAGAAAAAGGAGGAAACCAAGGAAGGCGGGGGCCGCAGCGACTCATCGCGGAATCGGGGTGGAGACGATGGCAGGGAACCGCCGGACAATACCGATGTCGGCGTCGCCGTGCCGCTCCAACAGCAGCCCGCCGCGCAGTCGGCCCAGCCAGCCGTCCCCGCGCAGTCCGCCCAGCAGGTTGCCACGCAACCCGCCGTCCAGCAGCCCGCAGCCCAGCCACGGAACGAGGCCCTCCAGAACCTCCACGACATCCGCGAAGGCGTCGATACAAGCAAGGACATCATCCAGGGCGTCAAGGACATCGGGGAGATGCTGAAATGAAGTGGGGAGTCCTGTTTTATGCCGGTATTCTTGTCCCGGCAACTGTGATTGCACAGGCTCCGTCCCATCTTTTCGGGAGAGGAACATCCGCCAACACGTCTGCATATCTCAAAGGCGTGAGCCAAAATGCTAAAATCACAGTTCAGGTTCTAAAACGCGATTTAGACATTCCTGTGCTGGGGTCGGCAGCAGCATTTGTTTCAGGTGATAAATGGACACACCTCCAGGTTGTTGTCAAGGATGACAACGGGAATGTGATGGAGACTATCGGCTTCTTTTCTGATGGATCCACCAAAGAGGATTCGAGTGAAGCGCCACCATATGATTCCAAACCGCTTTTTGAGGCGACGTGTTCATATGGCGATTATGTGAATGTCAAAAACGAGATGCAAAACGACGCGCGGTTTTCTAAATACAAGGCGTTTTCGTTTCGACAGGTCTCCACGGGCAAAACAGAAGATGATCCCGAGGGAAAGATGACCCGCGAAATCATCAAGAGGAACTGTCAGCCATGGGCGGAGACTTTCGCTGCCAAAATTTCACAAATGCCGACAGCCCGCGTCGAAACAGCTTTTCGCTGGCCGGAAGAAGACCAGAGTGTCGTCAACATCGACACCGCTAAGGATCCCAATCCTGCCCAAACCATCCAGATATCTTCCGGTACTGTAAATGCAGACCCTGCCATTGCCCCTGACTCGGTTCAGCCTGTTCAACTTCCATCCGGCACCGCCAACACCGCCCCCGCCTACCAGACGCAGACCATCGACAACACGGCGATGAAGGCGCAGCTTTCCGAAATGCTGGAATCCACCTACCAATACGCCTCCGAAATAACGGCGGAAGCGGGCGCCGGCGCGGAATACCAGAACGCCGTCGCGCCCGTCATGAGCCGGGGCCGTGCCGCCATTTCCGCCATTCCCGACCAGCAGACAATCACCATCCCAGCACAGTAGCCCAACCATGAAAATTCCAGCCATTATCCTTTCAATGCTCGCCACAGCTTTTATCGCGGGCTGCGCGAACGAGCATCACGGATACGTATCACCTACCGACATTGATTTCGGCAGTCCGGATGATGCAACGCTATCGGACACGCGTCGAATTGCGTCTGCACTTGTCAAAAAGATTCTTTCGAACGATCGGTTTCTTCGCAACTACGAAGAACGAAAGAAGGCACTTGGGGGGGAACTCCCCGTGCTTCAGATCGGAAAATTCGACAATGATGTCAAAGAAGGCGACACGTCCATCAATCCAAGGTCTTTTACACCGAAAATGGAGGATTGCCGCATGAAAGTTGAGGAAGAATTGGAGAATTCGGGGCTGTTTCGGTTCGTGAACGATGAAAACTCCTACGGCTCCGATTCGGAAGACCTAAACACAGGACTTCAAAAAGGCGTGGAAGAGGGGCTGACGCCAGGCAGGAATATCCAAAACCCCGAAGAGTATCTGGAAGCCGATTATCGGATGCTTGGCACCCTGATTGCGGTTGATGATGGGAATCGCCACAGTTTTGTTCTTTCCATCCGGGTTTACTCCCACAAGAACAGGCAGCGTTGGACGTTCTCGGAGACAATAACCAAGGAATGACATCCTTGTTCCGCAACCGCCAACGCAGGGATTACGACCTTGAAAAGCGTCATCATTGTTGCCTTTGTCGAGGTTGTGAAGGAATAGCCCGAAAATGATTCGTTGGCGGAAGAGACTCCTTCTCCTGGTATCCGTTCTCTCCGCTTTGTGGCAGGGCTGCATGGTCTATCGGTTTTCGGAGGAGAATCCGAGTCCGGCGAAGCCGCTGCCGCGGCATCTGCGCGGACATCGGTTTCGAATTGCGCGCACGGAGAGCAAGGGTGCCCTGCCCGGCGAAACCGGTGAATGGAGCTTCCAGACGCTCGGGGCGGGCGTGGCGAACCGAATCGACCAGAACCCTGTCTGGGGAGGCGGAGAGAACACGATACCCGTCGCGGCCGAGGTGCTTGACGCCGAATTCGCGCGGCGCCATCCCGATCTGCATTCGCCGGATGGGACGCCCTTGTTCGTCCATCTTGAAGGCGTCTGGAATCCGGTTTCGCGCCGTGTGGGCGGCCCGGCCATTTTAATCGGCTGGCGGGTGACTGAGAAGTCGTCGGGAAGAATCGCCGTTTCCCTCTACACGGCCGATGGGAAAAAGGGGCAGGAAACGGTGAAGAGAATGCGTTCCAGTCTGACGTTCAGCTTGACGCCCTCAGCGATTCTTCCCGGCATTCCGTCCGATTTGGGATTGCATGTGGGAATGACGGCATCCGACGGCTCGCCAGACTCAGCTCTCGGCCGGGCGACGATCCGCCTTGTCGCGGATGCCGTCGCGGATGCGATTTGCTCCCTGCCGGAAGGGACGATCATCTCGGAATCGGACGCCGTTCCCCTGTCCGCCGCAGAGGCGGCGACGCTCGAGCATCTGGACGGGCTGGTCATCACCACGTCGGCGTTCACGACAAACGGCGTCTTGGAAACAACGCGCCAAGAGTTCCGCACGACAGTCCGGACGGGCTTCCCGAAGGTGCCGTCAATCGTAGGACAGCGCTATGACGCATACACGAGGAGGGGTGCGGTCAAGGCGGACATTTCTGAATGCGGAGTGGTGGAGGCGAGGCGGTTCATCATTGAACGGCTCGTGCCGCAAATATGCGCCTCGAAGGCCGTTGTCAATGACTTCGGGGCCGAATTCATTCCCGGCGCAGTATTCCGGATCGAAACTGAGACCTTTGATGGAAAAGCCCTTACAATCGAATTCGTCCAGATCCGCTAGACAGATGATCGCGCTCGGCGCGATTGCGGCGATGCTGTCCTCCGGCTGCGGGGTCAGCGTCCGCGTGACGAGCGACGTTCCTCCCGTCCATGACGCCACGCCGCAGCGGCTTGGCGGACCGTACTATGTTCTTGACGCCTCGCTGCAGACGACCCGGCAAAACGGCTCCTCGACCTCCATGCGAAGCCAGGATTACGACCTCTTCCACGAATTCTGCCACAAGCGGTATCCGAAACTGTTCTCACGAGGGCGGACCTCCGTCCCGATCCTTGTCCGTCGCGAGGCGATGACGAAATCGTACTCCGGGACCTGGGTGGGCGACACCTGTTTGGTCCTTACGGCCTTTACGTTTAACGCGATTCCCGCGACGGCGCGCATATCGGAAACCGTTTCCGTGGGAACGGAGACGGGGGCGTGGACACCTCCGGTCGCCTTCGAGTCGAGGATTGCCGGCGTTCTGCACGGCCTCGTCTCCTACCCGCTACGGGGGGTGTTCTGGCCGGCGTCGTCGGGATGGGAGGACAGGGGCGAGCTGAATGTCCCGCATGACAGGAAAGACCCCATGACCATTGTAAGTCCGGGGCGTCAGGCGGCCATTGTCGATGCGCTCGTCCACGCCCTTGAAAACATGACGGAAGACGAGAGGGCCGCGCTCATCGAGAACGGCGAGGCTTGGGCTCGCTACTACCAGCGCCACCCCTTCACCATGGGCGAACTGCCGAGTGCGCGCGGGAAGGTCGTCCACAACGTTTCCGCAACTGGCGCGGGAGAGCAGATCGCGACCGGACGCCTTCCCCGGATCATTTCCCTTGAAGTCGACCATGAGAGGCGCAAAGGTTCGCTGGAAGCCGTGCTGAAGGGATGCGACCCCGTCTCGGCCCAAGACTGGATTCTGTCCCGGGCCCTGCCCGACGGAATACGCGCCGCTTCCGGCGAGAGGATCTGGCACTCTTTCAAAATCGACTACGAGTCCGTCTCCGAGGACGGCATCTACACCCTTTGGTTCACCATCGTAGACTGACAACCATTTCCCCCTGCGACAACACCATCTGGCAAAAGGAGAATCAATCCATGAAACATGTTCACATCCTCGCCGCGCTGCCCATCGCCATCGCGCTCGGTTCTGGCTGCTCGACATTCCATGGCTACGAAACCACGCTGCCAGGCGACTCCCGCCCGAACGCCGATGTCGGCGGCCCGTATCGGATTGTGGAGCTGACGAGCAATCAGGTTGGCTTGGACGGCACCATGATGCTTCATCCTTTCTACCGTGGAAGCTGTTCCGGGGCGTCGATGACCCGGTATCTCGCGGAAAGGTATCCCGGAACCTTCTCGTCGGACGATTCCGCCACGCCGCTCGTCGTCCAGCTCACCGTCGCGCATGAACACGTCACCTGCTTTTTCCAAAGCCTTGCCGGGGTTCTCACGCTCGGCTCGGTTCCGGCGAAAGCGATTGAGAGGGAACGCATGACCGCCGCGTTTATGCTCCCGTCCGAGGAAACCACGGAACCGTTCCCATGGGAGGTTCGGCTCAAACGACTTTACAATGTCAACCCTCTTGCCGCCGGGTTCCTCACGGCCGAGAAGGGATGGTATTCCGGATATCCTCGGGAAGCGCCAAGCCAGCGCGCAAGGGGGACGCCTGATCCTATGATCGTGGCCGATTTTTCGGCCGCCTGGAAATTCAACGAGAAGGTCCGAAACGGGACTGCGACAAAGGCGGACCAGGAGGACTCTGACGAACGATCATTCTGGAGTCGAGTCTCCTCGGCAACCGGATCTGCACGCTTGCGCGAATACGCCGGTGCGGCGGTCATCGAGGCGCTCAATCGGCTTTCGCCCGAAGAGCGAGCCGCGCTGAAGAACAATGCCGTCGCCCGCGAGGCGCAAAACCGGCTTGCCTCCGAGAAAGGCGGCGCTCCAAGGGACAGCATCGTCCCCCTGTCCACATCAACCAATATCTCCCCGCTGACGCTCATCACGGACTACCCGGTTCGCAAACCGGATGTCCCCCTCGGACGCGACGCGCTCGTTGGAACATGGAAGGGTCATGAGACAGTGGACATAATCCATAGCGGGGACTCGAAGAAAACCACTTCTCCCGTTATGCTCCGACATCACACCTATGAGTTCAAATCAAATGGAAAGTATGTTGCGACTTCCTTCACCGCCTCCTCCGGCATCGGTTCCGGCGAAGGCAAATCAGAAGGAACCTGGTCATACGCGGACGGAAAGCTAACCATCATGGGGCCGCCGCTTCCAGGATCGAAAACGAAGACCACATTCACGACCGAGGTCGCGTGGTTCGGCCGGGACGAGATCCAAATCCGGCAAATACCTTTTACAAAAGACGAGACTTTCGTGACGACAACGACGACTGTTGGGGAGAACGGCTGCTTCACGACGATTATTAGAAACAAGGCCGGCGACATTGTGACCACTATCCGGGGAACGCCGATCGAACTCAAGCGCAAATAGCGCCCCAGCTACTTGCCCATCGGATTCTTGACAGTCCACTAACTCAAAACCGAAAGGAAAGAATCATGGCTGTTAAAATTCAACGGTTTCCATTCGTCGCCGCCGCATTGCTTTGCGCCGGTTGCGTGGCGATCAATGTCGGCGAACCGCAGCGCTGGACCATTGACCGAGGCGAGAAAGGCACGGTTGTCGTCACGCGGCAGAGGAAGATGAGCGTTGGACTCTTCCCCGCCGAGGCGGAACACATCTGGAAGCCCGCCGGCGCGATCCAGCCCCGTATCGGATGGAACCACAAGGGGGACGGCTACTATTGGAAAAGCAACCAGGAACCGGTGTTGAGATACCTCGTCGGGACGTGCTTTGCGACACCCTGGTCCATTCTCGTGACGCCCTGGCATGGCGAGTACTCCTGCTCGGCCCACCACTGGACGGGTCAGAACATCGAATGGCTGCGCGCTCTTCCTGCGGATGCACAGGCTGAACTGGGCGTCAAGACCTGGCGGGATGGATCGTGGCGTTTTGGTTACTTCGACATCGGCCATTCATCGTTGCTGGGATGCCATAGGTACGAAACGGTCATCATCGAGGAAAAGGACGTCGGCGACAATGAGGATGGCGACGATGCGTCGAAGGATTAGCGTCGCATCTACCTATTCGGGGCTACCCCTCCTGCTGGCTTTGTCGGGGGCGTTTGCCACGGGATGCATGGCAACCCGGTATTCCTCGACGGAGACGCTGGCGAAGGTCCGACCGTCGGAGACGCTGGTCCGTTCGTATTACGTTGAACATGTTGAAGGGGATATCGCCATCGCGGACGCACGCGGAGACTCGCAGAAGATTTCTCCCGACCGCTCCGACATTGATCGGCTCCTTCACAGCCGCTATCCATCGGTGTTCAACCGCAAGGACGGCGCCGTCCCGATTCACGTGGAATGTTCCGGGACGGTTCCGCCGGCGGGTTCGGAGGCCCACGAAATCAACCCGATGATATTCGCGTTGTTCTGGCGTTACCAAGAGAAAGGCCAAATATCTGTCTCCCTCCTGTTCGACGATGCCGGGGCGAAACGAACCGTCCGCGTCCCCTTCCGGAAGAGCCGGACGGAATCGCTCCTGTTCTGGCCGCTGATTGTCCCCGGAAGGAAGGACTGGCCGACCGCGTTCGGAAACATGGAGAACCCGCGCTGTGTCCGCACGGTCTTCACAGAACTGGTCGCCTCCGGGGTCGTGAAGGCCCTCAACCGCACGACCCCGGAGGAAATGGGAAAGCTCGTTGCGAGGGCGCATCGGACGGAAGAGCAGAAGTCGGCGCTCGAATGGCTCTTCTCGACGACGAACACGACCTTCTCTGTCGATGCGTCGGGCAAGTTCTTTGTCGAAGTCGAACACGTCTATCGTCCGCTTCCAGTCAGCTACACGGAGAAGGCGGCGCTTCCGGCGATACTCACGCAGTCTTTCGAGGCATCGACGCGGACCGGAAAGGTTGTCGCCGACGCAACGGGATGCGATTCGACGATTGTCGCAGACTATCTGCTCATGCGTCTCATTCCGGCAATCTGCCGCTCGAAGAGCGTGGTCTTTGACCCATCGGAGGCCCCGCCCGAAGGCGCCGTCTTCAAGATAAAGGCTTACAGCCAGAACACGGAAAATGGGAAAGACATCTTCCAAATTGAATTCGTCGCCGTTCAGTAGGGCGGCGCTTCCAATTGCGGCCTTCGCGCTCTCCGTTCTGTTGTCTTCCGGGTGCGCCTACACGCGCATTGCGCTCGACTGTCCTTTCGGGGATATTCCGGCACGGACGGGCGAACCGGATCTTCACGTAGTGCGGTGCCTCGTCGAAACGCACAACGACGGCGTTGCCTTTTATCGGAGAACGGATGGCAGGGTGACCGAGCGCGAGGTTCCAGGCGTTCAGGCCGCGCTCCAGTCTGTGGATCCGCGCTGGTTCTCGACCGCGCCGGACGCCCAGCCTGTCGTCGTGAAAATCCGTGCGGAGGCGGGAGCGGAAGTCATGGGTCACAGCAGTTCCGGATTCTTGCTCACCCTCCCGGCTGCGGCGACGCTGGCGACCATCCCCATCTACTCCCCGCTTCAAATCCGCCTCGGCGTCTCGATTCAGCTGGGTCCGGGGGAATGGTCAGATGCGGAGATGCTTCCAGGGCGGGAGGACACGGTGTGGTTCAACCCCGTTTCCCAGCTGCTTTTCTCTTGGTTCCTTCGCGAAAAGGACGGCTGGCAGCGGCAGCGAGATGATCCTATGACGTCCTATGACTCCCAGGCGGAGAAGTTTTCCCCAGCCGCCTATCTGTCGGGAGGGGCAGACGGGACAAAGGCCAATCCTACATTTGCGCGTCTTCTGGCAGAGCGCATTGTCGCCGCCTGGTCAGCCCTTTCGCCGCCTGAACGCAGAAAGGCGATGGCGAATCCCATGGCGCGAAAGAGGCTTGAAGAGTTGCGCCCTCTTGGAGCGAATTCCAAGCCACCGAGGATGGTCGAAGTCCCCGTTCCTGTTTCACCAGACACGCCAGCGGTTGTTTCCCCGCCCAGCGTGGCCGATTCCAGCTACGACTCAAGGACACGGCGAGGCTTTGTCGCATTTCGGCGAAACGGGACGGAACCCATTGCGGCCCTCATCTGGGCGCGGGAGCGGGCCATTCCAAACCTAGTCGGAAAGGGAAGTTCCATTCGGATTCTGGAAGAATCCTTAAACCCGGATGGAACAGTTCGGCTTTTATTCGAGGTGATAAAGTGAAAACAGAAAGACATGGAATCCACATGGGGCTTCTTCTTGTTTTGATTTCCCCCATTTTTGCCACTGGGTGTCTATCCTATGCTGGGAAGGCGACGTACGACGGCGGCGTTTCCGGCATTCATTTGCGAAGCAATCCGGGGGAGCGGTACTGCGTGGTGGAGATTCGCGAAGAACGCCTTTCGGAAAACGACCTTGGGCAATCTCCCCCTTCTGCCTCAGACGCACAGGCGCGACTCGAATCCCGAATCCCCCAATGGTTCTCATCGGACGCGAACGCCGTTCCGATTATTGTGCGCTCCCGTTCGTCCGCCGAATATGCGCCCGCGCATCACCTGCCCTTCTCCTGGCTCACGGGAATCACCTCCCTTTGCACACTTGGCCTTGTGCCCACGTACGGGAACGTCCGCAGAATCCAGTTTGAAACCGAACTCCTCGGGGAAAATGACGGGTGCGTGTCAAGTGCATCGTATGCGGGAACGGTCTGGAACGTCGGTGCCGTGAAGCCTGTCCTGGATGCCTTCTGGAGTCAATCTTCGGGATGGCGGCGCTACACGTTTGTCAACCCCACGGACGGCACTCCGCTTCCAGTTCCGAATCGTCCAATCCGCTTCGACGATGACAACGGGCAGAAACTCGATGCCTTTTGCGCGTCGGTCGTCCAAGCAGTCCAAAGGCTCACGCCCACGGAGCGGAAGGCCTTGGAGAGCAACACCGAAGCGTGGTATGTGGACGCGAAGAAGGGCAATAAAAGAAACCGTGTCGTACACATCGTAGAAGATACTGCGTCCTCGGCAGTCGTTTCCAAAAGCGGTTCTGTCCGCGAAGCCTCGAATAACCAGCCGAGAATCGTCTCTCAATCGTGGAATGCGGCGACTCGCCTAGGATCGCTTTTGCTCGACCTTTCCGGGTGCAAAGACCGGAACGCGGCGCTTGCGTGGGCGCGGGACGAATATCTTCCGGAATACTGCCGCGTTCTTGGCGTGGCCGTTTCCGCCGACAATCCCGCCTCCGCGCCACCCGCAACCATACGGATCGACCGTTTCGAAACACTCCCGGACGGCAACGTTCAAATCGGGTTTACCATAGTCAACTGACAAACATCCGGTCGCAAGTCGTAACGCCGCGCTACGATGACCGTCACGTCAAAATCTCCTTGACTTTTTTTCTCTCTTCCTGTAAATTCATAACATGAATGTCAAAGAAATTTCCCGAGCGGTGTTCATCGCCCTCGTTATTTCTGCTTTATCTTCGCACGCGGATTATACTTTGACCGTCGCCACGGCCGACGCCGACAAGGGTTCCGTTACGGCCGCCGGCGGCACCTACCCCGAAGGCACCGCCGTCACGATCACGGCCACGCCCGAAAGCGGCTACACCTTCACGCGCTGGGACGGCGTCGTGCCTTCGCTGCGCCTCGACAACCCGCTCGTCCTGCCCGTCACCAATGACACGGCTGTCACCGCCGTTTTCGGCGTGACCCACTATGTCGCGACGACAGGCAACGACTCGACCGCCGACGGCACCGACCCGTCAACGCCCTACAAGACAATCGAGAAGGCCTACGCCGCCGCCGCTGACGGCGACACCGTCTCCGTCGGCCCCGGCACCTTCGTTGGCACGGCGGCGCTCACGCTCTCCAAGGCCGTCGTCCTGCGTGGAGCCGGCATGTCCCGAACAATCCGCTCGGGACAGAGGACAACGCTCGACAACGCCAATCTCATCGTCGCCGACATGCGCTTCACCGGCTATGGCTCGGGCGGCGCCGTGACGTTCAGCGCCAATGGCGGCACCCTCCTCCGCAGCGACGTCTCCGGAAACACGCGCACCTCGACGAACGGCACGGGCGTCAATTGCGCCCGCGGCAACATCGTGGAATGCGTCATCACCAACAACGTCAATAACGGCGGTGGCAGAGGTGTCGGCATCAACATCACAGGCGGCCCGACTCTTGTCGAAAACTGCCTGATCGCCGACAACACTACCGGGACCGGTGGAACCTGCGGCGGACTTGGGGCCGGCTACGATTCCTCGCAGCCGCTGATCATCCGGCACTGCACGATCGTCCGCAACACAGGTGGCGACAGCGGCGGTTGCGGCGGCATCTACATCGGCCAAAACATCTTCCCGCTCGTTGTCGAAGGCTGTCTGATTGGCGGCAACGCCAGATGCTATGATGAAAGCGCCACAATTACAGCGGATGCCTTCCTCAGGCTGGCCTCCTCCAAATCGGGATACCCCGTCGGCTACCGCGTCTTCCGGGACACGGTGATCGACCACATGCCGACGCCCAACTGCCCCGCCTACTTCACCTTCGAGAACTGCGTCACCAACGTCCCCGGCGGCTTCACGGACCTCCGGGGCGGCGACTTCACCATCACGCGCCGCTCCCCCGCCTGGGGCCTCTGCGCCGACGGCTCCGACGCCGGCTACTTCCAGTCCCCGCGCGACGGCTCCTTCGACGTTGGCTGCTACCCACTGACGAACTCCGTCTGCGGCCGTCTTGAAACGGTTCTCGTCGCCAAGGCCGAGAACGCCCCGGACGCCACCGTGGCCTTCGAGTGGGATCTCGACGGCGACGGGATTTTCGAGGCTTCCGGCGAAACCGTACCCGCCCTCTACGACGAACCGGGCCTTCATTCGGTCACGGTCCGCGCTACTTCCGGCGGCGAAAGCGTAACGCGCACCATTCCGAACCTGATCTACGTCGCCCCGCGCGAGATATTCGCCTGGCCCGACAGCCCCTCCCCGACATTCCCCTATGCGACCTGGGAGACCGCCGCGCACACGCCCAACGCCGCCGTAGCTGCCGCCGAGGACGGCTGCAAGGTGCAGCTCACTAACAAGTTCTTCCAGCTTCCAGCCGGTGTCCGCGTCTTCCGCGGCATCGAGATCAGCGGCACCGGTCCTGAAAGCAGCACCGTCAGGGGGATTTCCGCCGCCAGTGGCTTCGTTCCCTTCAGGCTCTTCCGCTCCGGCATCCTCCTCCACAGCATGGCCATCGAGACCGGCTACAACGGTGTCGTCCGCTTGTACGCAAATGCCATCGTCAGCAACTGCGTCATCCGGTCGGGGCAGTTCACCTCCGGGTCGGGAGTTGGCGTTTCGGCCAGCGAAGGCCTGGTCACCCACTGCGTCATCTCCAACAACTACACCAACAACAAGGGGAATGGCGGCACCGTTTACCTTTCAGCTGGCGGCGCCACGCTTCGCAACAGCCTTGTCTGCAACAACACCCACTCAAAGGCATCCGCCAGCGACCCCACCAAGGGAACCGTTTACGCGGCCGCCGGCTGCACCGTCGAGAACTGCACGATCGTCGGCAACCAGGCGACGCTCGGCGCCGGCATCTACACGTATGGCGCCGCCATCGTCCGCAACAACATCGTCTGGGGCAACACCGCCAACACGGACTCGAGCGGCCATCCCGACTGGTTTGACGAAACCAACACGGGCCTCTACTCGAACAACTGCATGGCGGAACCCCATGGCGAAAATGCCGAGACGCGCGACCCCGCCTTCATTTACGTGGACGGCAGGAACACCTACACCTTCGCCGCCGGCTCGCCGTGCGTCAACTCCGGCCTTGAGATGCCCTGGATGGCAAATGCCTCCGATCTCTTCGGAAACGCGCGAATCCAGGGCGCCGGGCCGGACATCGGCTGCTTCGAGGCCGACATGAGCCAGATGACCTGCGACGCCACGGCCGATCCGGCCTCGGCCTTCGGCGAGACCAATGTCGTCCTCTCGGCCGTCATCGTGGGCGGCACCCTTGCCGGCGACGTGGCCTACTTCTGGGACCTCGATGGCGACGGCGTGGCGGACGCCTCCGGCGCCGTCGTCACGAACCGATTCGCCGAGGGGCGGTACTCCGTCACTCTCACGGTGACGGTCGATGGCGAGACGCGCTTCACGGTCCCGAAGCCGGATATCATCACGCTCTACCCGCACACGATCTACGTCGCGACGGACTGCGCAGCTTCGGCCTTCCCATACAACACGAGGGAGATCGCCGCGACAAACATCATAGACGCCATCAACTGCGCCCAGGACGGCGCCGAAATCCGGGTGATGGCCGGCGTCCACCAGGCGAAAGCCCAGCTCAACATCGGCCGGGCGATCACAATACGGCCAGACGAAGGGCTTGCCACGCGGCCAACCATCAGGAAAGCCGAGGTCTTCGACACCTTCGTGTCGATGGGCAATCCGCAGGCACTCGTCGAAGGGATCGTCTTTGACAACAGCTACAGGAACCCGCGTGTTCTTCAAGTCGTTTCGGGAACGGTGCGCGACTGCGTTCTGTCAAACGGCTGGTTCACGACCGGCTCGGGCGTTGGCCTCCTCACCACCGGCGGCCTCATCGACCGTTGCATCGTCGTTGGGACGTCCGCGAACGACGACACCTCCACAGGTCGTGGCCTCGCGGCCTACATCGACGGGAACGGCGTGGTGCGGAACTCGCTGTTTTACAACAACGTCATAAGAAGCGGCTCGAAAACCGGCATTGTCTATGTAACGGGAAAGGGGCGATTTGAGAACTGCACGGTTGTCAGCAACACATGCGGCGCCTACCCCGCCATCTACTGCGAGAACACGTCTGCTGGAGCCACCGTCGTCAATAGCATTGCCTGGGGCAACTACTTCAAGACGACGCCCGCCGCAACCTATCCTGGCGGCGCCGACTGGTTCGTAGCCCCATCGGCCTCATCGATCGCCTGGTCGAACAACTGCGCAGCCGTCGCCTATCAGGCCGGTGACGGCACCGTGGACGATGACCCGCTTTTCCGCGACCCCGCAAGGCGCGACTACATGCTGCGGCGCAAGTCGCCGGCCCGCGACAGGGGCGTCTGGCGCGACTGGATGAACGGCTCGCTCGATCTCCTCGGCAATCCGCGCATCCGGGGCGTGCGCCCCGATGTAGGCTGCGCCGAGGTCATAGGCCAGGATCCGCTCATCCTCCTGGCGCGCTGATCGCAGGGCACGACTTCAATCCATTGACACCACTTGCCACCACAACAACGCCGATAAAAAAGGAGAAAAAATGACTGTCCGCAACATTATTTCCATCACGGCTCTCACATTGTCGTGCGCCATCGCCGTCCGCGCCGACTACACCTTGACCGTCGCCACGGCCGAAGCCGACAAGGGTTCCGTTACGGCCGCCGGCGGCACCTACGCCCCCGGGACAACGGTCACGATCACGGCCACGCCCGAAAGCGGCTACACCTTCACGCGCTGGGACGGCGTCGTGCCCTCGCTGCGCCTCGACAACCCGCTCGTCCTGCCCGTTACCAACAACACGGCCGTGACGGCGGTCTTCGGCAAGACCCACTACGTCGCGACGAACGGCAGCGACTCGACCGCCGTCTGCACCTGCCT
>JAEEGL013585526.1_pt1 | contig 33778 bp, 30 predicted proteins | sample 9134231 | NCBI WGS metagenome assembly JAEEGL01 (sample SAMN16246548, study PRJNA631951) | gut metagenome | biome: gut microbiome; feature: rumen; material: fiber-attached | host: Bos | place: Iran: Karaj | collected 2018-10 | reverse complement strand
TTTCTCCCGGATCTGGGACTCCAATTCCTGCGGGAATCTTCTCCCCGCGGAAAAGTACCTCTTGCAGGCCCGCGTCCCGATGGTGAAACCGAAGGGCACCGGCAGGCCCAGTTTGGTCATGGCCGCCAGATTGGCCCCCTTCAGGCCCAGTTCCTCCGTCATCTCCCGGCTGCCCTCGTTGAAGGCGTAGACATATTTCTCCATACGTTTTTCCCGTGAAAAAAGTACCGCCGGCTTTCCGGCGGCACCTCGTTTCTAGAATACCAGTTTCTCTTCGATGTAGTCCCGGACCTCTTCAACGGGGATCCTCACCTGCTCCATCGTATCCCGGTCCCTGATGGTGACACAGCCGTCCGTCTCCGTGTCGAAGTCCACACAGATGCAGAAGGGTGTACCGATCTCATCCTCTCTCCGGTACCGCTTGCCGATGCTGCCGGCCTCGTCGTATTCCACCATGAAGTACCTGGACAGTTCCTCGTAGATGGGACGGGCCTGATCTCCCAGTTTCTTGGACAGGGGCAGCACCGCCGCCTTGTAGGGTGCCAGAGCCGGGTGCAGTTTCAGCACCACTCTGGTGTCCTCCTTCTCTCCCGCGGAGACCGTCTCCTCATGATAGGCGTCGGTCAGGAAGGCCAGGGCCACCCGGTCCGCGCCCAGGGAGGGCTCGATGCAGTAGGGGATGTACCTCTCTCCCGTGGCGGGATCCAGGTATTCCATGGACTGGCCGGAGACCTCCGTATGCTGGGTCAGGTCGAAGTCGGTCCGGTCCGCGATGCCCCACAGTTCGCCCCATCCGAATGCGAACTGGTACTCGATGTCCGTGGTACCGTTGCTGTAGTGGGACAGTTCCTCGGGGGAATGATCTCTGAACCGGATGTTCTCCGGAGTCATGTTCAGACTGATCAGGAAGTTCCAGCAGTAATCCTTCCAGTACTTATGCCACTCCAGGTCCGTGCCTGGCTCGCAGAAGAACTCCAGTTCCATCTGCTCGAACTCCCGGGTCCGGAAGATGAAATTGCCCGGCGTGATCTCGTTTCGGAAGGCCTTGCCGATCTGAGCGATGCCGAAGGGGATCTTCTTTCTCGCCGTCCGCTGGACATTGGCGAAGTTGACGAAGATGCCCTGGGCCGTCTCCGGTCTCAGGTAGATCTGGGCCTGGCTGTCCTCCGTTACGCCCTGAAAGGTCTTGAACATCAGGTTGAACTGCCGGATATCCGTGAAATCATGCTTGCCGCAGGAAGGGCAGGGGACATTGTTGTCCTCGATAAACTGCTTCATCTCCTCCTGGGACCAGCCGTCGACGCTCGACGTCAGTTCGATCCCCTTTTCCTTTGCAAAATTCTCGATCAGCTGATCGGCGCGGAAACGCTCATGGCACTGTCTGCAGTCCATCAGCGGATCGGAGAAGCCGCCCAGATGGCCGCTGGCTTCCCAGGTCTTCGGGTTCATCAGGATCGCGCAGTCCACGCCCACATTATAGGGAGACTCCTGCACGAATTTCTGCCACCAGGCGCGTTTCACATTATTCTTGAGTTCCACGCCCAGATTGCCGTAATCCCAGGTATTGGCCAGACCGCCGTAAATCTCGGATCCCGGGTAGATGAAGCCGCGCCCCTTGCAGAGCGCGATGATCTTGTCCATGGTTTTTTCCTGTGCCTGCATCATGTTCTTTCCTCCTGCCTGTGATAGGTCTGCTCCGGCTCCTATTTCTCCAGCAGCACCGCCCCTCTCCCTTCGGTGGCGGAAAAATCCGCCTCGTAGTCGGAGATGAGCTGCACGCCTTTGGTATATGCAATGATCTTGTAGGGAGTGACGATACGATCGTGACCGTCCGTGAAGACCACATGGTGATTCTTGTCCCCGTCGCTCACGGCATACTCCGCACCTTTCCCGTCCGTGAGCTTTGACGGCATTTCAAAGCCGCGGAAGGCCGCCTGTCTGAGCGTGCCGTAATAGAGGTTTTCCTGTGTGAAGCCGGCATAATCCTGCGGTGTGGCATAGTACGTCTTCATCCGTACCTGCTCTCCCTTTTTCGTGATCCCGTCCAGGGTCACCGGCGCATCCCCGCCGGGGATAAGATGTCCCGTGTTATATGCCGCCACTTCCGCTTCCACAGTGGCTTTCAATTCTTCGATCTGATAATAGGCTTCGCTGAAGTCCTCGACCACGACCTCGGTGACATGTCCCTCCCTGTCAATCCCGATCGTCGTTGTGTCGGCGCCTTCCCCGCTCCATGTACCGCCGCCGCACCCGGACAGCCAAACCGCCGCGGCAGCGGATGCAAGCAGCACCGCCGCTTTCCTGTAGTTCTTCATATTATTGACGTTCTCCGAACGGATCAGTTCATCATTCCACGAAAAACCATTCTATCAGAGGTATTCCGCGCTTGCAAGAGCGAACCGCAACGATTTTTATACGGTTTCCGCCATCTCCAGGCTTTTGAGCGGCCTGTCGATGTATTTCCTCCGAAACTGCGCCGCGATCCTGCGGAGTTCGGAGAGCACCTCCTCGCTCACGGTAAAGGTATAGAGGCGTTCGATCGGGGTCCGCGCAATGAAATCCATCGCATACCGCGTGGATTCCTGCCAGTTTCCGTCCGGAATGCCGGGGTACTGTCCGTCGATCATGAGTGCACGGATCTCATAGACGGCTCTCACCAGGAGCCTGTCCGGTTTTCCGTTCTCCAATGCCTTGAGGGATTGATAAAGAAGGGCGAGGAGCGCCCTGTCATCGGCATTCTCCCGCCCGTAATAGTCCGCAAGCTCCAACAGGAGCATTCCAGTGAAATAGTTCTCCAGATCGCCGCGCACACCCTCGAAATAATTCAGGATCTCGGCTTCTTCGACATTATAGGCATCCCTGCCCTCATACAGCCGGAAAGTCCCGAAATGCAGCGGCTGCATGGCTGCCGCGAGGCGGTTCTTCGGCCGCTTGGCGCCGCGGGCAAATGCGGTGATCTTGCCCCGCTCCAGCGTGAGGATCGTGGTGCGCTTATCATATTCTCCCACAGGGCGTTCGTTCAGGACGATCCCTCTGAGTTCTATCCTTCCGTCCATAGACCGAAATTCTTCAGCTGCCTTACATCATCGCGCCAGTTGCTCCTGACCTTGACGAAGATCTGGAGATTCACGGGGCAGTCCAGGAGTTTTTCGATATCCAGACGCGCCGCTTTTCCGATCTCCTTCAGCTTGCGGCCGTTCTTCCCGATGATGATGCCCTTGTGGCTCTCCTTCTCGCAGACAATGACTGTCCGGATATCGCAGATCGTCGCACCCGTCTGACCCGGTGCCGCCTTCTTCTCCCGGTAGTGCATGGTCTCCGTCATCACAGCGATCCCGTGCGGCACTTCATCATCCAGAAAACGCAATGCCTTCTCCCGCACGATCTCCGCAACGATCTCCCGCTCCGGCATGTCCGTGAGCGCATCCTCGTCATAGAGGGCTTCACCGTACGGCAGCCGCTGTCTGAGGGCATCCCTCAGCGCGTCGATCCCCTCTCCTCTGAGAGCCGACACCGCCATGCAAAGGGCAAACGGAAAAGCCTGTGCCGTGCGGTCCGTGCGTTCCCGCACCTCCTGCGCTTCCAGACCGTCCGTTTTGTTGAGGACGATGATCACCGGCTGCTTCACATGCGCCAGTTCTTCGCCGATCGCCTGCTCCTCTTCTCCGATGTCGGCCCGTGCCTCCAGAAGCCACAGGATCACATCCGCATCCCGCTTCACTTCACCGGCGATCTTCATCATCCGCTCCCCGAGACGGTTGGCCGGCTTGTGGATCCCCGGGGAATCGAGGAAGATCATCTGGCAGTCGTCACAGGTCACGATGGTCCGGATCCTGCCGCGGGTCGTCTGCGGCTTACCGGAGGTGATGGCCACCTTCATCCCGATCAGACGGTTCATGAGGGTGGACTTTCCCACGTTCGGCCTGCCGATGAGTGCGATAAAGCCTGTGCGAAAGCCGTCCGCGACGGCCGTACCGTTATTCACCGGCCGGAGGGACAGGCGGTGCCGGAGGCGTCGGCGGTACGGGCGGTTCCGGCGGGATCTTTCCGCTCTTCATTGCCTTTTCGCGTGCCTTCGCCGCCTTTTTAGCCTCTTTTTCACGCAGTTTTGCGACCTTCGCCTGCTCTTTTGGTGTGAGCGGTCTGCCCGTTCCGTTCTCGGCAGCCGCCGCACGCTTCTTCAGACCGCTGCCCCTGCAGACACCCACGATCTTCACGATGACAAAGATGACGACCGCCCAGACGATGAGCTGCGGGATGTGCGTGACAAACCAGACGAAGAAGTCACGGAAGCCCTCGATCACCGAGTCGAGATTCTCCTTAAATCCCGCGCCGATCTCCTCCCACAGGGTATCGGGTTCCTCCTCGGGGATCGTGTACTCCTTGACCTCCTCTATGCTCAGGTAGACCGTGCTGTAATTGATCTTATTGTCATAGGTGCGCAGTTTGGACTCCATGCTGTCGATCTGGTACTGCACATCGGTGAGTCTTTCTTCGATGGTGAGCATATCCTCGATGGTCTCGGCGCCCTCCATGAATTTCAGGAGGCGCTCCTCCTCCGCCTTGAGCATCCGCTTGTGGGATTCGATATCCGCGTAGGAGAGGGTCACATCCTCCATGCTCTTGCTCTGGTTGGTGATATTGGAGCGCTCCTGCACATCGCTGACAAAGCCCGGGAGATTGGGTGCCGGGATGCGGATCGTCATGTCCGCGTTGCGGGACTGCCGAACCTTATCCCCGTAGGTGCGCATGCTCCCGTTGTAGATATTGCTGGATTCGATATAGCCGCCGAGACCGTCCACCTTATGCTCGATGAACGCGAGCAGCGTATCCATGTCATCGGTCTCTGCCGAGATATTGAGCGTCGTGATGAGTTTTCTCGAGGAATCCTTGAGCGCATTGCTCTTGGCATCCGCCTCGCTCATCTCATAAGAGCTGCCGCTCGAGCCGCCCTCATCCCAGGCTTCCTCCGCGGCCGCGTCATAGAGCGCGTCGGTCTCATATGCATAGGCACCGGCGGCCTCCATCGGCGCCTCCGCTTTCATGGAGGCACTGTCCGAGCTCCCGCAGCCGGCAAGAGCCACCGTCATCGCCGCCGCAAGGAACAATCCCTGTAATCTCCTGTTTTTCTTCATGTTCTCCTCCCCGGCCGGTCCCGGCCGTTCAGCGTCTCATGAGCCGGCTAACGGCTCAACGGATGCAAACAATGCTTCATGCGTTCTGATCTTGTCTTCACTGCCCACAACACAGATGAGGCCGTCCGCGACAACGGCATCCAGAACGGGAGCCAGTGCACGGATATCCTCCTCCTGCACATCCAGGATCTCGTCACGGCGCTTCTGACGCTGCTCTTCCGTCAGACCGGACAGATAGATCCCCATGGCCGCCGCTCCCTTGGCGCTGGGTGTCTTGGGCGCGTCCAGATCCGACAGCGTCCCGATCAGGTACTGCGTCATCGTGCGCTCATCCGCCGTAAAGGAGCGGACATAATCCGCCGCCTCACGGAACACCTGCAGGCTCCTCTCCAGATGCGGATCACGATAACTCACAAAGTACGCATCGCCGCCCCTGCGGTAAGCACTGGAGCAGCCGTAGGCGCCGCCCTTCACCCGGATGTTCTGCCAGAGATAGCCGTAGCCCATGATCACCCGGAGCACCTGCAGTGCGCCGGAGTACGGGACGCCGTGCTTCCGGAAATTACCGGCCAGCGCGACATACTGCACCTGTCCGGGCGTGGTATAGGCCTGCGGTCCCTCTGAGAATTGCGGGAAGACAAAGGTCCGGTCCGCGGGCATGCTGCTGCGGGAGACCTCCAGTCCCGCGGTGAACGCTTCCAGCTGCTCCTGCACGGCCGCATCCGCTTCCGCGCCGGTCGACGTCACATCCAGCAGCAGGTTCTCCCTGCGGAAGATCATCCCGGAAAGTGCGGAGAAGATGTCCGCGAGCCTTTTTGCGCCCGCTTCGTCCCGCACGTCGACACAGAGCTGTTCCAGAAGACGGAGCGCGCTGACGCCGCTCAAGGCGTCCGATACCGCCGCCCTGTCGGAGATCGGCGCCAGTGCCCGCATCGCCGCGGTGAGATTGCCGGAGGATGCGAGAACACTGCGTCCCCTCGTCCTGGTCTCCTCAAAGATCTCCTTCAGACGGACGGGATCGTCAAAACGCGTGGACGCGATGATCTCTCCCGCCAGTTCAAACGCATCGGCGATATGCTCCTTCAGCACCTTGGCGTTGATCTCAAATTTCAGACGGAATTTTTCCGTATCTCCGACCGGATAGGAATTGATCCCCGGACCGATGCCGCCGGTGCGGATGTTGATCTCATTGGCAAGCTCCCCGTAGGTGTGCTCCGCCGTATCCATCATCCCGAGAAGGGAACGCAGGACCCCCGCATAGGGCAGATACTCTCTGGGCAGTCCGTCCAGGTCAAAGGCAAAGGTCAGATAGACGATCCCGTTGGTGGACACATCGTGATACAATACCGGCACGTCCGCGCAGGCGGTCTCTCTGGTGGGATAATGCTCGATGCCGCGCCGCATGTCCTCCCGCTTCAGCATCGGGATCCTGGCCAGATCCGCCGGATCATCCGGTTCCTCCTGCCAGGCTTTGAGAGACGCGGTTTCCGCCACGATCCTGTCGATCTCCTCTTTTGTGAGGGACTCCTTATATGCCGCCAGTTTCTCCTTAAGCGCCGCCTCGCGTTCCTCGGTGAGTCCCTTCTTCGGGGTCAGCAGGACCACGCTCCTGTGCGGGTTATCGATCAGATACTTCTTCGTCAGTTCCTCGAAATAGCGGCCCCCGACCTCTTTTTTCAGTTCCTTGTAGATCTCTCCGGATTCGATGTGGATCCAGGGCAGCATATCGTCATAGAGCCAGCTGTCCAGCATCTGCAGACCGTAAAGCAGTCCCTTGGGATAACGGCCGAAGTCGGCCTCCCGGTATTTGAATTCCGCGTTGTTCAGCGCCGCCAGAAGCGCTTTTTTGTCAAATCCCTTTTCCACCTGCTCCGCGAGCGTTGCGGAGATGATCCTGAGGAATTCCTCCTTCTGCTCCGGATCGGCGTTCTTGGCAACAATGGAATAATAGGGCTGACGGATCCCGGCATCCCAGGTGCCGTACACCTCCTGTCCGATGCCCGCATCGATGAGCGCCTTGCGGATCACGGCCCCCGGCGAGGCGCACAGAGCGTAATCGATCGCGTCAAAGGCGATCGTGAGCTTGGGATCGAGACTCGTCCCGACCGAAACATTCCAGGCGAGGTACGTCTTCTTCCGCTCATCCTCTCCCGCCAGGACCGGATAGGGGCAGACAGTCTCCCGGGCCGCGTCGAACGGCTCCTGCAGGCCGACCTCGGAATCAACGTGCAGCGCGTCAAAATGAGACAGATAGGCTTCGTCCAGGAAAGTGAGCCGTTCGGTGAAATCCATATCACCGTAGAGATAGATATAGCTGTTGGAAGGATGATAGTATCTGCGGTGGAAATCGAGATAATCCGCGTAGGTCAGATCGGGAATGAACTCCGGATCGCCGCCGGATTCGATGCCGTAGGTGGTATCCGGATAAAGAGAGGTCGTGATCTGTCTGTCGAGCACGTCATCCGGAGAGGAAAAGGCGCCCTTCATCTCATTGTAGACCACGCCGTTGATGGTGACGGGGTCCTCCGCCGTCTCCATCTCGTAATGCCAGCCCTCCTGCCTGAAGATCCGCTCCTCCCTGTAGATATCGGGATAGAACACCGCGTCGAGATAGACGTGCATCAGGTTGGCGAAATCCTTATCGTTGCAGCTGGCCACCGGATATACCGTCTTATCCGGATAGGTCATCGCATTCAGAAAAGTATTCAGGGATCCCTTTGCCAGCTCGATAAAGGGATCCTTAACGGGGAATTCCCGCGAACCGCACAGCACGGTATGTTCGATGATATGCGCCACGCCGGTGGAATCCTCCGGCGGTGTGCGGAACGCGATGTAGAAGACTTTATTCTCGTCATCATTGGAGAGCAGCGCCACTCTGGCACCGGTCTTTTTATGCTTCAGCAGCAGACTCTCGGAATTCAGATCCTCGATCCGCCTTTTCTCGACCACTTCATATGCTTCCGGGATCTGCATGGGTTGTGTCTCCTTTACACGTCGAAGTCATCCTCTCCGTTAATATCAAAATCAAAGTCGTCCTGTCCGTCCGCGTTGATCACCGTGTTGCGCACCAGATTCGGTCTGGTCGTCAGAGGCTTCTCCGGCTTTTCGGCAGCCGCCAGTGCGACCCATGAAGCATCCGGAGCCTTGGCCGCCTCGGCAGGTTCAGGCTGCGGTACGGCCACGGAAGGAACCGGCGGAACCGGAGGTACCGGCATAACGGGAGGCGCGGGGACCGGAGCGACAGCCGGCACGGGCACAGGTCCTGCGACAGGTACCGCTGCGGGGATCTCCGGGGCGTCAAGCAGGCCGCGGCTCCTCAGGTAATCATCCAGCGTTGTCCCGGGCGGGATCGCACCGGTCTTCAACGCGTCATCATAATCATCCTCCGCCTCATCCATCAGTTTCCGGCGTTCCTTCTCCGCTTTCTTCGCCTCTTTGGCGGCGAGTTTCGCTGCCTTTGCCTCTTCTTTGGCCTGCAGCTTCTTCGCCTTTTCCATCGCCTTCTGCTCGGCCTTGCTCATGGCCGGCATGGCCTCGGGTATTGCCTCCGGTATCATAGCCTCCGTGCCGGGCATACCGGCCGTCTCCGGGTTCATTGTCTGATCCGCATATCCCTGTGCCATCTGTGCATCCTCCTGCGTGCGATCCAAGCCAAGCATCACGCCGTTTGCGGGTTCCATGGACGGATACATCTCCGCCTCTCCTTCATCCTCCGGATTCATGGCAGGCAGTACCATCCCCTCCGGAACAAGGGGCAGTGCCTCCGGTATTTCCTCAGGCATAGCCTGCCTCGGTGCTTTTGCGACCATGGGAGCCGCCACACAGGCGATGCTGATCGCGATCACCGTCGCATAACCGAAGCACAGCAATTCCTGGGAATTGAGTTTTGTCGCGCCGAAAAGCGGTACAATGAGCGCCGAAACCAGGAAGAACACCAGCCACAGCGAAGTGCGGTCCGTTCTCCTGTCCCTCCAGAAAGTGACGATGATAAAGGCCATGGTCGTCACCAGCACGATATAAACGGGATAAACATCTACCGGCAGATGGAAGATCAGCACCGTGTTCGTGTTACGGAAGTAATTATCCATATAGTACCCGAAGGTCCAGCGCAGCTCGCTCAGCCCGCCTCCGGATACGATCAGCAGGATCACAAAGGTCACGAGGGAGACCAGAAAGATCAGCACGAGACGGAGTGCCTCCTGCGCCCTGTCGCAGTATGGAAGGGCAAATGCAAAGAGCAGCGGCACCCACAGGATGACCGTTGCGAAGTCCGCAAAGAACACATAGCCCAGGAACAGGCCGAGCACCGCGAACCAGAGGATCTGCCAGACTTTGTTGTAGGAATCCTTTGCGTCAAAATGCAGATAAACGGCGATCAGCAGGAGTGCGATCGCGAAAAGCATGAACAGCGCCGGCACGGAATCCAGATTGATGAGCCGCTCAAAGGGGGTGGGCGCAAAGCCCGTGACGGCCGCTGTCAGAAAGGCCGTGAGTTTTCCGGACAGAAGACGCACCGCGAAGTAAAAGGCCACGACCGCGATGGTCTGGATCAGTGCGATCACCACACCCGCCACAACGATCCGGTTGCCCGCGATCCTCAGGAAGATGCTCATGAGTCTGACCGTGATCGTCCCCGTCACATCGGTCAGGTCTCCCGCGTCCGCTCCGCCGATCATCGCCAGATCGAACAGCCCGTCCGGATCGAAGATCTCCTCCGTATGCTTAGCGAGATACAGGATCCGCACAAGAAATGTGCCAAGCAGCAGGATCCCGGCAAACACATCCCCGATCAGTCCGGTCACCTGCGGATCCGGTGATACCCTCTCCCGGAGGAAATCCGTCAGTCTCCCGCAGGCAAAAGCGATGAGGCAGACGGCCATGACCGTCAGAACGGTGAGTACCGCGGCGAGCAGGAGCCTGTATTCATCGGGCAGGATCCCGGAGACGTACCAGAACATCGTGATGAGCAGCGCCAGAAACGCAATGAACGCGCCCCACACAAAGTGTCCGAACCAGTTTTTATGAAATGCCATCATAGCCGGTCATTCTGCGTCAGGCTCATCCCAGTTGTGATAGACGGCCTGCACATCATCGTCATCATCCAGCATATCCAGGATCCGCTGCAGTCCCTTCAGCGCGGTCTCATCCGTGACCGTCACGTAATTCTGCGGGATCATGGTCACCTCAGCGGAGACGGTTTCGATCTTTGCTTCCCCGAGTGCCTGCACCACCGCCTGGAAATCATCGGGAGCGGTGAGGATCTCAAAGCTGTCCTCCTCCTCCTTCAGATCCTCGGCACCGGCATCCAGCACCAGCATCATCAGATCGTCACCGCTCATCTCGCATTCTTCCTTATCGATGATGATCTGTCCCTTTTTGTCAAACATGAACGAGACGCAGCCGGGAGTGCCGACATTGCCGCCGCCCTTGGAAAATGCCGCCCGCACATTGGCCGCGGTGCGGTTGGGGTTATCCGTGAGCGTGTCCACGATGATGGCCGTGCCGCCGGGGCCGTAGCCTTCGTAGGTATTGTTCACGTAATTGACATTGCCGCCCTCGCCGGCCGCCTTCTTGATCCCGCGGTCGATCGTATCATTGGGCATGTTGTTCGCCTTGGCCTTGGCGATCACCGTGGCCAGCTTGAAATTATTATTGGGATCCGGGCCGCCCTCCTTGACCGCCACCGCGATCTCGCGGCCGATGATGGTGAAGATCTTGCCCTTGGCCGCGTCGTTCTTTTCCTTCTTGTGCTTGATGTTGGCAAATTTGCTGTGTCCGGACATCGTTCCTACTCCTCCTGTGTCTCTGCGTGTTCTTCCCTGTCCTGCGTCACGATCGGGTCCTCTGCGGACTTTTTCCTCACCAGGACATTGGTGATCCTGTGATTCCTGACCTCGTTGATCCTGAATTCATAATTCCCGACATCGACCGAGAAATCCGTGCTGCTCCCCTCCTCGGGGATCCCGTCCAGCCGGGCGATCAGAAAGCCGTTGAGCGTCTCGAAATTCTCTTCGTTAAAGTCGATCCCGAAATGCTTCTCCAGATCTGCCAGAGGCGTCCGCCCCTCGATCAGGAATTCGCCGGCGTTTCCCGTGGGCTCGATGGTGACCTCATCCTCATCATACTCATCGAGGATGTTGCCCACGATCTCCTCCAGGATGTCCTCCATGGAGACCAGACCGGCTGTCTGTCCGTACTCATCGATGACGATGACCATCTGCGTCTTGCTCGACTGCATGCTGCGGAAGAGCTTGTCGATGTTCCTGGTCTCCGGAACAAACCGCGGATGCCGCAGCAGTCCTTTGATCTTGCGGATGGGGAGGTCATTGGCGTCCCCCTCGTACAGACGCTTCACCGCATCACGGATGTTGAGGATCCCGATGATGTGGTCGATGTTCTCCAGATATACGGGGAAGCGGCTGTTGTTGCCCTCCAGCATGAAATGCAGCGCCTCCTCAAGGGTCATGCTCCCGTCCACCGCCACGATGGACACACGATTCGTCATGATATCCTGAGCCTGCTTATCGGAGAACTCAAAGATATTGGAGATCATGTCGGCTTCCGACGCCTCGAGAACTCCCTGCTCCTGGCCTTCGCTGACGATCGAGCGGATATCCTCCTCCGTCACGTCGGGCGCGCCCTTGAGCCTGCCGAGGATCCCGCTTAAGACCGATCGTTTGCCCGCGCGGGTTTTGTCCGGCTGCTGCCGGTCCGGTTCCTCGTTCGGTTTTTTCTGTTCAGCGGCCGATTTACTGCCGTCGTCCATATCCTTTCCTTCCTGGAGCACATAAAAAATCAAATTAAATGATAACAAAACAAAGGGAGAGCGTCAAGTACGGAACCGACGCTTCGCTGCCTCATATTGTGCGTTGATCTCCTGCAGCGCGGAGGTGTCGCCGTCCTGGTTGTCCGGGTGATAGATCTTCACCAGGGAGCGGTACTTCTTCTCCACACCGGCGAGATCTTTGCACCCCGCGAAGAAATCAAAGGAACTCTGCGCGGGATCCCGTTCCTCCGCCGATCTTCTTTCCCGCTCTCTTTCCCGCTCCCTGTCTCTGCCCTGTGTCCTGCTCCTTCTGCGTTCCCTGCCGTCCTCATCCTCCGCCTCGTACCATTGAAAGCTCCGGCGGCGGTCTTCCCGGCTCTCCCGTGTTCTTTCATACGCGTCGTCGGAGCGGTGTCCGTCCCGCGTTCTGTCCCGTCCGCCGGACGAGGCAGGTTCCTCATACGCTTCCCCGTCGTCGAAGCCGTCATCCTCCCCGTCCTCCGGCTCATCGTCATAATAGGCTTCCAGCCAGCGCTGTCTGCGTGCGCGCCGTTCCTCCCTCTTCCTGCGGGGACGCTCTTCATAGACCTCCCCGTCGTCGTCCTCCTCTTCCTCTTCTCCGCGGTACCCCCTGCCGTAGGTGTCATTCTCGAATTCATCCGCATGCCGGCGCAGCCAGTCATGGTAGGTCCGCTCATAATGGCGGTCGGCCCGCGCGGGGAACAGGAAATAATATCGGTCCCTGATCTGGGCAAAGGGTGTCTTGCGGGAGACGATCCCGTAAAGCAGCGATACGGCGATCTCCGCCGCGAACACGACAGGGATCACCGGCAGGAGCGCGATCACGCCGTGTGCCAGAAGCAGTGCGATCAGTACGGGAATGCCGAGGATCACGGCAGCCAGAATGATCACGATCCCCAGGATCCCGGGAAGCGAGCGGTAAAGATCCCCGATGAACAGGATCAGCGCGCCAAAGGAATGCAGGAAAGGTTCTCCCGCGGGATGATATGGAAACTGCGGCGGGAGCAGATCCGTCCCGGTAAAGGAAAACGCGACCAGATACACACAGACAGCGGCCAGTGCGATCCCCGACACGGGCAGGAGCGAGAGCAGCAGGCGGCAGATCCGCCAGATGAACTTCAGCAGAAACAGGATGACGGATACCGTCCCCTTGAGCAGTGCGACACATACCGTGACGATCGCAGTCACAACCAGATTGATCATGGCGTCAGCTGTTCAGCACGATCCGTGGCACGCGTTCACTGATATCGCAGACCAGTTCATAATTGAAACGCCCGCTCAGATCCCCGAGTTCCTGGGCCGTGATCTCCTCCCGGCCGTCCCTTCCGATCAGCGTGACCGGATCATCCTCCGAAGCCTCCGGAATGTCCGTGATATCGACCATCATCTGATCCATGCAGATACGTCCCACGATCGGCGCGCGTCTGCCGCGGATCAGGACTTCTCCCCTGTTGGAAAGACTCCGGGGATAACCGTCCGCATAGCCGACGGGGATCGTGGCGATCCGCGTCGGAGCCGCCGCGACCCAGGTGCCGCCGTAGCTCACGGGTGTGCCGGCGGGGATCTCCTTTACGCATACGACATGGCTCTTCAGTTCCAGCACGGGCTGCAGCGGGAGACTGCTCAGATCCGTTTCCTCCGAGGGCGCGAGACCGTACATCGTGATGCCCGCCCTGGCCAGATCCTTGGACTTGTGGTGCAGGGCGATCATACCGGCGCTGTTGTCGCAATGCACCATGGGGATATCGATCCCCTCGCCGGACAGCAGTTCCACGAATCCTTCAAAGGTCCTGACCTGTTCCTGAGCGGAGGTGAGATCCTTCTCGTCCGCCCGTGCAAAATGCGTGAAGATCCCTTCCAGTTCGATCCCCTTGGCCTGCCAGGCCTTCCGCACAAATTCCGCTCCGTTCCCGTCGGGACGGACGCCGATCCGGCTCATACCGGTATCGACGGCGACATGGACCAGCGCGTTCTTCCCGACCCGTTCCGACGCGGCCTGCAGCTGGTCCAGTGTGTCTCCGCGGAAGACCGTCATCCGGATCTCACGGTCGATGAGGGCTTCATAGGCATATTCCCATGTGTAGCCGAGGATCATCAGCGGTTTGCGGATACCGGCATCACGCAGCGCGATCGCTTCTTCCGCGGTGGCCAGCGCATACCCCCACACACCTTCTTCCCGTTCCAGAGCGTGCGCGATCGCGGAGGCGCCGTGTCCGTAACCGTTGGCTTTCAGGACGGCCAGCAGTTTTGTCCTGCCGGGCAGGATCTGCTGCATGGCATGCAGGTTGGCCAGCAGCCTGTCCATATGGATATACACCGCTGCTCTGGCGGTACGTTCCAGATATTTCTTCATCTGAGGATCTCCCCCAATCCGTCGATCAGATCCGAAGCGGTCATGGCGTACTGTCCCTTCTTCGCCGCCACCCCGTCTCCGGCCAGTCCGTGGATATAACTGCCGGCTGCGGCCGCATCCATGGCTTCCATGCCGGCCGCGGCAAAAGCCCCGATGATCCCCGCGAGCACATCCCCGCTCCCGGCTGTCCCCATTCCGGCGTTGCCTGTGAGATTCAGGATCACGGTCCGCATACCGGCCTGCGCCGTGTACGACCGGGCGCCTTTGCAGAGCACCGTGCAGAACAGCTCCTGTGCCAGATCCTGCGTTTTCTCTTCCGTATGCCGGGCGGCCTCCGAAGCGCCGATCCCGGCGAGCCTCGCAAACTCCGCGATATGCGGTGTGAGCACCGGCCAGCAGGCCTCGCCGCGGTAACCGACCGCCAGTTCCTTAAGCTGCGGGTCCAGGGCGATCATGTTGCAGGCATCGGCATCCAGGACCAGCGGCAGCCTGCCGTCCGACAGGATCTCCGTCAGGATCCTCACCGCGTGCCTGTCCGTGCCGAGACCCGGTCCCGCCACACAGGCAGTGGCCCACTTCAGGCCCTCCCGCAGCAGTTCGCCGATGCGGTCCTCCGGCATCTCCTCATCCCAGCAGTCGACAATGGCTTCCGGCACCGCGGACAGGATCGCCGTACGGTTTTTCTTTTCCGTAAAGACACGTACCATGCCCGCTCCCGCGGCAAAGGCCGCCCGGGCGCACAGGATCGCCGCGCCCCCGGTGTGTCCGTTCCCGGCAGCGATCAGGAGCTTTCCGAAACTCCCCTTATGACCGGCCGGATCCCTGGCCGGCAGAAGCTGCCGCGGATCTTCATCAAAAGCAGCCAGAACCGGCAGTTCTCCCAGAAAGCTTTCCTCCGTGATACCGACATCCGCCACACGGATCTCTCCCGCACAGGAGGCCCCCGGGTAAAGCGTGATGCCCCGTTTTCTGAAACCCATCGTGAGGGTCAGATCGGCGCGGACCGCCATTCCCAGGATCTCGCCGGTATCCGTATCGAGACCGGACGGCAGATCGATGCTCAGGATCCGCGGCGCATGCGCTCCGTTCTCCCGCAGCTGCATCATCAGCGCGACCGCCGCGGAATACACACCGGAAAGAGGGCGCGAGAGCCCCACACCGAAAAGCGCGTCCACGATGTAGTCAAAACGCGCGCCGGTCACCATGCGGACCGCTTCCGCGTCCGCCGGTTCCTGCATCCGGATGAACGGCACATCGTACTTCATGGCGATATCCAGCTGCTTCACGGCTTTTTCCCCGTAGGAGGACACATCTCCGACGGTCACGAGCAGCACCGCCGCACCCATCGTATGGAGGATCCTTGCGGCAGCGATGCCGTCCCCTCCGTTCCCGCCGCCTCCGGCGAAAACAAGCACACGCGGAAGTCCTTTTCCTCCGGCAGCCGCGTATTCGTTCTTCAGGGTCTCCGTCACGCACAGCGCCGCCCGCTCCATCAGGACTTCCCATCCGATGCCGTAGACCTCCTGTGTGCTGCGGTCTGCCTGCTGCATTTCCTTTTTGCTGACGATATATTCCATACCCGTCACTTCTTTCCCATTTCTCTCAGGATCTCCTGGTTCATCATGCCGGCCCGGGAGTTGATATCCATTGTCCGGATCGGATGCTGCTTCTCCGGATCATAGTTGATATCAAAGATCTCCATCACCTCCGCGCCGAAGATGTTGTGCATGTAGGAATAGAGATTGAAATTCTCGACCTCCTTCTCCTGTTTCTCGATGACCTGCTTCTTGAGCTGCGCACGGATCCCCGTGATCCACTCGTCGATCTCCTCGATCCGCTCGCTGTTGTCATGCAGCTTCTCATAGCAGATCTCCATGGAGAGTATCATCAGTTTGAGATTCTTATGATAGATCTCTCTCGGCAGGCCGATCTGTTCATCCTGATATTCTTCCAGCCGCTCATTGCACTCATTGATGAGCCTGGTGTGATCGTCGAGATCCTTCGCCGCCCGGGAGCGCTCCCCCTCCCGCATGACGCGGTCACGGAGTTCCATGATCTCCCCCATGAGCTTCTTCTTCAGCGCCTTTACCTTGCGCTCATCGTCCCTGAGCCTGGCCTGGCGGCTCATCAGCTCCGTGATCTCGTCCGCGAGCGCGGCGATCTCCGGCGTCTTCTGCCGCTGTGTGAACAGCCTGTGCCAGCGGTTGTCGAGGACCAGGACCGGCAGGTCCTTGCCCTCCAGCGCCTTGCGGAATTCTCTCTCATCTGCCATGGAGTACTCCTTCCCGTCAAAACCGGCCCTCAGCCGGAGATCTCATCCACATCGATCCCCCGCTGCGGGAGCAGTGATTCATATACATCAATATACGCCGCATCGACGATCACATCCAGTACCGCGTCATACACGAGGATATTGGCTCCGTTGGTATCCGTCGTGCAGTCCGTCGTGCCGACCCGTACCCGGTCCGTGCAGGCCCCGTCTTCGTCCGGTCTCCGCTCCGCCGTAACGGGACGCCTCCCGCATCGGGACACATAGCTGCCCTCTCCCGCGCCGGAGGCATAGCTCAGAGCGCCGTTCTCCAGAACAAAGCACCCGCCTTCGAGATAAGCCTGACGGCTGATCCCCAATGCTGCAAGGGATGGCGCATACGCATCCTCCCCCTGTGCATTATAGTCTCCGTCGAGCGTGATGACGGTCACGTATCTGTCTGCCGATCCCGCGAGGATCTCCAGATATTCGTTGATGTCTCCGGCACGGGCCAGCCGCAGGAAATCCGCACGGTCCTCCAGATACCGCGCATCCAGATCCCACTCCGCGTAGGCCGGATCCCCTCTGTGATCGGGGAAGGTGTAGTGCTCCGTCAGCCACCGCTCCAGCCAGGTCATCAGCTTCGCGGAGCCGTTGTTGTTCAGATGCCCGGAATCCCGGAAATCCGTGGCAAAATCGATGCCGGTCTCCCCGTAAAAGGTGTTGAAATTCAGATACGGCACATTCCTTTCGGCACACAGATCCGCCACGTAATTCTGCACCGCCATGTTGTGCCCGCCGCCCTCGGCGCAGGGCGCGCAGTACAGGAGCAGGTTCACGCCCTTTTCCCCGCACAGATCCATGATCTTCACGAGGGCTTCCGGGCCGATCCCCTGCGGAACACTCCGTTCATCCGTCGGCTCCGGCGGCAGCTGCGGCGCGCATTCATCACTGCCCAGATACCCCTTCCGGAACCAATACCTGTTCCTGAAATTATCCTCTCCCAGGCTTTCGTATCTCGTATGCAGGATCGGCAGCTTGAACAGGAGCGCTCCGGCGAATTCGTCATCCAGTCCGTAAGCCTGCTTCTGCGAGCGGATCACTTCCGCGTAATCGGCCGACCATTTCAGGTCGAGATCCGTGCGGTAGAAATTGCCGAGTTCCGTCACATATCTGCCCTGTGCCTCATCATAGGCCGGCAGGGCGACATTAAAGGTCTCCACCATGACGAGCTGCGGATGCTGTGTCTTAAGCGCCTCCCGCACGTAATACCAGGTATTGTCAAAAGACTGTGCGCCCGCCGTCAGGGTGTACGAAGCGATCCCCGTATCCTTCCACAGCCTGCTGTTGTCAAACGTGCAATGGGAATGGCTGCTGCCGAACACCATGAGGTCGATCGATCCGCGCTTTGCGGCATAGAAATTCCTGAGGCCCCCGCCGCCTCCCTGCCCGCGGTAGCCGAACACACCGTAGAGACCGCGGAAGGCAATGAGCAGCACCGCAAAAAACAGCAGACAGCGGACCGCGATCCCGGTCTTTGTCGATGACGTCCTGTTTTTCTCTTCTGTCTCCAATGTCTCCGTCCCGTCAGAAATTCGCATAGATAAATGACTGCATATCAAAGCCCGGCCCGTAGCAGCCGTATACGATCACAAAAAACAACAGGCCGATGATCAGGATCCACCGGAGCGGCGGATTCTGTCCGGAAAGCCAGTCCGTGAGGGACATCTCCCTGTGCGCACACAGCAGTCCGGCTGCGGCGAGGATCGCCAGTGCCAGGATGAGGATATGGATCTCCGTCACGGACAGTCCCAGTTCATACAGGGAGCCGTCAAACAGGACCCAGGGATTATACGTAAAAAAGCTTTTCCACAGGACAAATCCGCTGTGCAGATCCTGTGCCCGGAACATGGAAAGCCCCAGTGAGAAAAACGCGAACGTGCGGATCCGGCAGAACAGGCGATAGCTGTCGCAGTCCCGGTTGATCCTGAGGAGCCCTGCACACCGGACAAAGACCGGTGACAGGATCTGTCCGGCGACGATGATCCCGCCCTGCAGCAGACCCACGCCGAAGATGTATTTCCATTCCCCGCCGTGCCAGAAGCCGACCATGAACCAGGAGATCATGAGCGCGCAATACATCGGCAGTTTTTTGGCGAAGTCCGCACCCGTCCGCTTCCCGAGCCTGTCCCGGGAGAACTTCCCGAACCGTCTCCACAGATCCGTCTTCAGCACCGGGTACAGGATGTACTGTCTGAGCCACGCACCGAGCGTGATATGCCATCGTCTCCAGAACTCCTCCAGCGTCAGCGACATAAACGGCAGCGAGAAGTTCTCCGGGAGCGTGATCCCCATCATCCGGGAGACGCCCAGGCAGATATCGATGCATCCGGAGAAGTCCGTGTACAGCTGCAGCGTGAACAGAAAGACCGCCAGGACCGCATAGGTCCCGCGGTATACGTCAGGTTCCGCATAGACCATATTGACGATCACCGCCAGCCGCTCACTGATCACCAGCTTTTTGAAAAAGCCCCAGAGGACCCTCTGTGCGCCGGCAGTGATATTCCGGTAGGAGATCGCGTGACCCTCCGTGATCTCCCGGTAACTGTCATTGTATTTGACGATGGGCCCCGAGGTCAGCAGCGGGAAGAAACCGGCAAATGCAGCAAACCGCAGGGGATTTTTCTCCGCCCGCTCCGTCTTCCAGTAAACCTCCAGCACATAGGAGATCAGGACCAGTGCGAAATAGGAAATGCCGAGCGGCGTAACCCCCGACAGGACCGGTGCCGTCAACGGCGCACCGCCCGTCAGGCGGTCCGGCAGCAGGTTCAGCAGCCAGACGAAAAAGCGGTTCTCCTTAAGCGCAAAGAGGATCCCCGTCAGACAGATCACGCTGCCGAATGTCACAACGCGATCCGCACCCGTCCGTTCTTCATGTCCGTTCAGATACAGCGCCGCCCCCCAGGACAGCGCGATCATGAAGAGCATGACCGGCACCGCCGGCAGGGAATCCGCCCTGACAATAAAAAAAAGATCCGCTGCCAGCAGAGGCACGAAGCGGTAGCGGATCGGAAACAGATAATATAATACGAGGCTGGCCGCCGCGAAGATCAGAAAATCAACGGAAGTCAATGACATGGATCATGTCCTTTCCAGGATCATGTCGACCATCTCCCCGACATTTTTAAACTTGTTCACCTCGCCGATGTTGAATTTCAATCCGAATTCATTCTCCACCGCAAAGATGAGATTGATATGCTCCATGGAATCCCAGCCCTTCACATCCGCCGCCGTGGTAGCGTCACTGACACGGATCCCATCGATGTCAAAAACACGTTCGAACACGCCGTTCAGGCGTTCGTATACCTCTTCCCTCGTCATGTACCCTATGCCTCCTCCGTCCGGATCACATCGTTCTTATCCGTATACCCGCCGCGGATATCCAGTTCCCATGTCGTGTTCCCGGAATCCTCCGATGCGATCAGCGTATACCCCATATCGGCGAAAAAGTCCCTGACCATTCCGTTCTTCGCCGTCGGCAGATAATAGCCCAGGATCCTGCCGACACCGCGCTCTCCGAGCCGGTGCACAAGCGCATCCATCATAGCATATTCCATATTCCGTTTCAAGACGCGGCAGCTCATGAGCCAGAGCTCGATATGGCACACATCCCCTTCGATCCGTCCGATCGCGAGAGATACCACGCCGTTATCCCCGAAACGATCCGCAAGCCGGCCGCACAGCGTGATATACCGGTCATCCGCGGCGATCTCCTCGATCTCACTCTGCGTATAGCGCCTGGTCGTCAGATTGAACTGGTTGCTCTTATTGGTGAGCTGAGCGATCCGTGCCATGTAGAGCGGCTCGAACGGCGTGATCTCCGCCCGCATCTGCAGGCTGACCAGGTATTCCCTGTAATCGGTAAAGGAGGCGCGCAGGCGTTGTCTGCCGGCGTTCTCCCGGTACATGTCGTTACGGCGTCTGTCATCCTCCGAGAGGGTCGTGACCTCGAAAAACCCGCTCCTGTCGATGACACCGATCATGTCACAGGGACGGTCAAAATCCGGTGCGCTGACGCCGGGGATCTGTTCGCGGACGATGTGGCGCTCCGCCGGGTTGTCATCCACGAATACCAGGCTTTCCGGCAGAAGGTTCAGCTCATCGGCGATCTCGCGAAAATTCCGGTCCTTCGGTTCCCAGTTGGCCCTGATACAGATGAAATCCTCTTCGGACAGGCCGCTGTCCGGGTGCTTCAGACCGGCGAGCGCGTTGGCCTCATCGTTCTTGGAATCGATGTTCAGCAGGATCCCCAGCTTCTTCAGCTGCGCCAGATATGACTGGAATTCCGAATAGATCTGCCCCTCCGGTTCCTCCGGACCGAGCACGATATTCTCCGGACCGTCATCGCCGATCACGCCGCCCCAGAGCGTATTGTCCAGATCCAGGACCAGTCCCTTTTTATTCTTCCCGTAGATCGACCGGATGATCCGTGCGGTCTGATAAGACAGTACCGGGATCGCCGGGACCGCAACGGCATATTTGTACATGTGCCAGTAGAACGGATCGGACCATTCCCTGAGCCCGTAATCCCCGGACAGATAATCCAGATCAAGCAGGTAAAAATTCTCATGGGACGCGGCGTATGCGGCAAATCCGGCATTCAAGCGGTTGATGAAGCTGACTCTTCCGTGCGGATCCGCAGCATCCCTGTTGCCCATGAGACGCCAGTACGGCTTCTCGAAATTATTCTGGATCACCGGGCAGTGATAGACCTCCGCCAGATGATCCCACATGGCGGTGAATTTCTCCGTCTGTGCCGTAAGCAGCGCATCGATGTCATCCGCGGGATCGTCAAGTGACGGATAGGTGTCGATATTGCGGTTGGAGGTGCAGATATAGATCAGATCGGGGGAGAATTCCTCCAGCGCGGGATTGGGGAACATGGCCTCCTGATAATACTGATTGTAGGCGGACTCATAAAAGACCGGCCGAATCCCTGCATCCAGCAGGAACAGTTCCAGGACCTGCACGATATCTCCGGTCGTATAGCCGCCCAGCACCGCGATCTTCTTATCGGTATAGGTGACGCCTTCCCTCTCCAGCAGCCTGCGGCGCAGCCTTTTCTTATTCTCTATGATCTCCCTGCCGTTAAAGGGATACTCCAGTTCCTTCATCAGTCACGGCACCCGCTCATCCGATGACGCGGATCCCGTTCTTGGGACATTTCTCCGTGCACAGGCCGCAGTGGGTACATTTCTCCTGATCGATGCGGGCCACATTATCCTCCACGGTGACGGCACCGGCCGGGCAGTTTTTCGCACAGATCCCGCAGCCGACACATCCGACTTTGCAGGCCTTCATGACAACGGGTCCCCTGGCCTTTGAACTGCATGCCACGGCATGTGTCGCATGATACGGGATGAGATCGATGAGATGTCTGGGACATACGGCGATGCATTTCCCGCAGGCTTTGCAGGCTTCCCTGTCGACCACGGCCACGCCGTTTTCCACATGGATCGCGTCAAACGGGCAGACCTGCACACAGGTGCCGCCTCCGAGGCAGCCGTATTCACAGGCCTTCGGCCCTGCCCCCGGCGCCTGATCGATGACACGGCAATCCGGCGCGCCGATGTATTCATATTTCACTTCGGTCTGTTCCGTCGTGCCGGCGCAGTGGACAAACGCCACCATGCGCTCGCTGTTCCCGGCCTCGACGCCCATGATCCCCGCGATCACTGACGCGACCGCCTCGCCGCCCACCGGGCACTGCCCCACAGGGGCCTCGCCTTTTGCGATGGCAGCCGCCAGTCCCGAGCAGCCGGGAAAGCCGCAGCCGCCGCAGTTATTTCCGGGCAGTGCCTCCAGCACCGCCACTTCTTTCTCATCCACCTCGACATGGAGTTTGTTTGAGGCGATCCCCAGGAACAGGCCGATGAGCAGTCCCGCACCCGCTACGATCGCCACCGATAACAGAATTCCGCTTACCATAGCTGCCTCCTCACCCGCGCAGGCCGGAGAATCCCACAAACGCGATGGCCATGAGACCGGCCGTCAGCAGGACCATGGGCATTCCCTGGAAGGACTCCGGGATATCGTTGAATTCCATCTTCTCTCTGAGTCCGGCGAGGATCACGATCGAGATCGTGAAACCAACCGCCGTCGCAAAGCCGCAAACGATGCCTTCGAGGATGCTGTATTCATTCTGGACATTTAAGAGCGCCACGCCCAGCACCGCGCAGTTGGTGGTGATGAGCGGCAGATAGACCCCCAGCACCTGATAGAGCGAACGAACATACTTCTTGAGGAACATCTCCACAAACTGGACCAGCATGGCGATCACCAGGATAAAGACGATGGTCTGGAGGTAGATCAGGTCAAGCGGCAGGAGGATGAACTTATAGATGAGTCCGCAGACGGCGGACGCCACCGTGATGACAAAGATGCAGGCGCCTCCCATGCCGGCCGCCGAACTGATCTTCCTGGAGACCCCCAGAAACGGGCACAGGCCCAGGAACCGGCTGAGCACCACATTGTTCACCAGCGCGCTGGTCACCATGATGGAAAACAGGATCGCGATCGTCGAGCTCATGCTTCACCTCCGTTTCGGACTTCTCTGCCCTTCCCGGCCTGCTTCCTCTTGATCCGGTTCATGGCCGCGATCAGGAAAGCCAGTACGAAAAAGGCTCCGGACTGCATCACAAAGATCGAGACCGGCTGATACATGCCGAGGAAGGTCCCGACCGGTCCGGGGACGATCGTGCCGTCTCCCAGGAGCTGTATTTCAAAAGCTGTCCCGGCGCCGATGAGTTCCCGGAAGAGCCCCATGATCGTGATCGCGCAGGTAAAACCGAGCCCCATCCCGAGTCCGTCAAAGAAGGACGGGATGGCGCCGTGCTTGGAAGCGTATGCCTCGGCTCTGCCGAAGATGATGCAGTTGACCACGATCAGCGGGATATAGACGCCCAGCGCCTCATTGAGCGCCGGAAGATACGCCTGGATGATCAGCTGCACCAGCGTCACAAAAGACGCGATGACCACGATAAAGGCCGGGATCCGCACCGTATCGGGGATGATCCTGCGCAACAGCGAGATCATCAGATTGGAAAGCGCCAGCACCGCCGTGGTCGCCAGCCCCATCGTCAGGCCGTTCACCGCCGATGTAGTAACCGCAAGCGTAGGGCACATGCCCAGCATCAGAACAAATGTCGGATTCTCCGTGATCAGACCGTTGAAGAAGCGCTCTGCGGAGGAATCCGCCCGAAGTCCCAGCGCGCCTTTTCTTCCTTCGCCGCTCATCATGACACCTCCTTAAGGACCTGTTCGTAGTACAGCAGCCCCGCGTTGACCCCGTTCGTGATCGCCCGCGTGGTGATCGTCGCGCCGGAGATCGCATCCACGGTCTCGGGCAGCGTATCCGCCGTCTTCGTCACGGTAAAGAGCGCAGGCGGGATCTTCACATCATCAAACTGCGGTACCAGCACCCGGCCGGCGTTCATCCCCAGACCCGGTGTCTCATTGATGGAGATGAGCGAGATCCCGTTGACCATCCCGTCACCGGTCACGCCCAGGATCCAGGTGATCTTATCGCCGTATCCCATGGAGGTGATCCGGAGGGCATAGCCGTCCTTGCGCCCGTTCACCATGGCGACCTTAACATCGTCGATCGTGACCCCGGCAAAGGCATCATTCTCCGCCAGGAGCCCGGCGGCTTTTTCCCTGTCAAACCCTTCAAATTCTTCAAAGGAGGCATCCGGATACGCCTCCGCATTGGCCTTCTGCTCCGCGATCATCTCCTGCTGCCGGATGGGCTCCTTGGTCACCTCGTAAACGGTTCCCAGCAGTCCCCCCGCCACGAGCGTGATGACGAACAGGATGAGCGCGTTCTTCACGGTATCTTTCATGCCTCTTCCGCCTCCTTTCCCGTCTTCTTCACCTTAACGGGTTTCGGGATGCCGAAGGCCCGCGGCAATGTGCACTTCTCGATCAGCGGCACCAGGAGATTCCCCAACAGGATCGCATAGGAGACGCCCTCTGCAGGCGTGCCGAACATGCGGAAGATCCCGGTCATGAGACCCAGGAAAAGTCCGTAGATATACTTGCCTTTATCCGTAATGGGGCTCGTGACATAATCCGTTGCCATGAAAAAGGCACCGAGCATCAGACCGCCGCCCGCGAGCTGCGCGGAAAGATAACTGGGATCGAACCCCTCGCCGCGCAGAAGCCGCACGATCACGACAAAAACGGCAAAGGACACGATATAGGTACCGGGGATCCTGAGATCGATGATCCCCAGCAGGATCAGGATGCAGGCGCCGATGACGATCGCGATCATGGACGTCTCGCCGATGGTACCGGGGATATTGCCGGTGACCATATTGAGAACATTGACGCTCTCGCCGTTTTTGATCATCGCGAGCGGTGTCGCGGTGGATACCGCATCCAGCGGAAATCTGGTCATCGCCGCCGGAAAGGAGATCAGCAGGAAGCACCTGCCCGCCAGCGCGGGATTCATGAAATTCTGACCGAGGCCGCCGAAGAGCATCTTGACCACCACGATGGCAAAGATACCGCCCAGCACCGGCACATACCAGGGTGCCGTGGAAGGCAGGTTCATTCCCAGGAGCAGGCCCGTGACCACGGCGGAAAGATCGCCGACGGTCACCGGTTTCTTCATGGCCTTTTCATAGATCAACTCGGACAATACCGTGGAAAGTACGGACAGCGCGAGTACGATGAGCGCGCCGACCCCGAAACGGTATATGCCGTAGCCGGCCGCCGGCAGCAGAGACACGGCGACCCAGAACATGATATTCGAGGTTGTCACCCCGCTTCGGACATGCGGATTGGATGAAACCCTGCGCAGACCGGTATTTGTATCACTCATGATCCCTTATTTCCTCCTCTTCGCAAGCTGGATCCTGCGCATCCCCTTAATGAGCTGCGTCAGCTGTCTCCTGGCCGGACAGATGTAGCTGCAGCAGCCGCACTCGCAGCACTCCATCCCGTATTCCGCGAGGAAGCGCTCCTCCTGTCCGTGTTCCACGGCATCCGCGAGATTCCTGGGGATCAGCAGTTCGGGACAGGCTTCCACACATCTGCCGCAGTTGATGCATGCACTCGGTTCCAGACGGGCCACTTCATCCTTTGTCAGGCAGGTGATCGCCGAAGCCGTCTTGGTGGTCGGCACATTCAGATCAAAGATGGCAAATCCCATCATGGGTCCGCCGGAGATGATCTTGGCGGGCTCCGTCACAAAACCGCCGGCATCCTCGACCAGATCCCGGTAGTTCATGCCGATCCGCACCTTATAATTCCGGGGATCCGTGATCGCATCGCCGGTGATCGTGACGATGCGTTCCATGAGAGGACGTCCCTCCCGGACCGCCCTGGCGACCGCACAGAGCGTGTCCACATTGTCCACGACGCAGCCGGCGTCCGCGGGCAGCATGGAGGAATTGATCTTTCGTCCCGTGCAGGCATAGATGAGCATGCGCTCCGCGCCTTCGGGATACTTCGTCTGGACCTCCATCACGGAGATCGCGGGATCGTTGCCGAGTTTTTCTCTTAACAGCACCGCCGCGTCGTGTTTGTTGTCCTCCACGGCGAGGATCCCCCTTGCATTGGGGAACAGGCTCACTGCGATGCGCAGGCCGTCGATCAGCAGCTCCGGTTCCTCAAGCATGCGCCGGTAATCGGAGGTCAGATACGGCTCGCATTCGGAACAGTTGGCAATGACATAGTCGATCTTATCCGGTTCTTTGGGAGAGAGCTTGACGGCGGTCGGGAAACCGGCACCGCCCATGCCGACCACGCCGGCTTCGCGGATGAGGTCGATCTTCTCCTGCGTCGTCATCTCCTCCACCGGTTTCATCACGGGCCATTCGATCTCTTCATACTGCCCGTCATTCTCCACGATCACGGAATCCACCATAGCCCCCGTGACAACACGGCGTTTCTCGATCGCCTTCACGGTGCCCGAGACCGTCGCGTAGACAGGCGCGGAAACAAAGCCTCCCGCTTCGGCGATCTTCGTACCGACAAGTACACGGTCGCCCGGCTGTACGACGGGCTTCGCGGGAGCACCGATATGCTGGGACACCGGGTAGACCAGTTCACTGCCCGGCAGAATGATCTTGATGGGTTTATCCTTTGTAAGATCCTTACCTTCCGGCGGGTGGATCCCGCCGAAAAATGTCCGATTTGCCATTTCCTACCTCTCCTGAACCGTTTTTCGCGCAAAAACCAACACATAACATTATAACGTACCCGCATGGAAATTTCCACCATTTTTTCCGTTGGCGAAACAGCGGATCTATACTAAAATGAGATCATGATCACGGTCAGGAAACAATTCAGCGGACCGGCTTTCGGCTTCGCGGAGAGAGGCACGGCCCGCATCGAACGCCCCCTTTTCTTTGATATCGAGACAACGGGGCTGATCGCGTCACGGTCCCGGATCTACCTGATCGGCTGTGCGAGAGCGCTCCCCGATACCGAAGCCCCGGACGGATACGAACTGCTCCTCTTCTTCGCGGAGACGCCCGGGGAGGAACGGCAGGTGATCCTCGCTTTTCTGGAAACGGCCGCGGAGGCCGACACACTGGTCCATTACAACGGGGAACGCTTTGATCTGCGGTTTCTCCGTGAACGCATCGAAGCACTGGGGCTGGCCGCGGAGGAACACTGTGCGGATCTGCTGCGCGCCTATTCCTCTCTGCAGAGCCTGGACCTCTACCGTTTCGTCAAAGACCGGACCGCAGCGCTCGGTCTGCCGGACGGCAGACTGCGCAGCGTGGAACGTCTTCTGGCGGTCAGCCGCGGAGACGATACCTCCGGCGGCGAACTGATCCCCGTCTATCTGGAATATGTCTCCCGCCCGTCATCCGCCGCGCTTGACCGGCTCCTGCACCATAATGAGTCGGATGTGATCGCGCTGGTAAAGCTGTCCGTCCTGCCGCCCTGTCTCGATTATCTCGACGGAGGTTTCCGGCAAGCCCGTCTATGCGGTATTTCGGAGCACCCTTACCGCTCGCTCGACGGACAGCCCGGGCGGGAGCTGTTCCTCGATCTGTCGCTGTCCGGACTGTCCCTGCCCGCACCGCTGTGTGTGCACCGGGACGGTTTCTTCCTAAGGATTGAGGGAGATACCGGCCGCCTGCGCGTGCCGGTGACGGAGGGCGAACTGAGATACTTCCATCCCGATCCGGAGAATTATTACTATCTGCCTGCGGAGGATATGGCGGTCCATAAGAGTGTCTCTTCGTTCGTCGACAGGACGCACCGCGTACGGGCCACGAAGGCGAACTGCTACACCAAAAAGCACGGGACTTTTCTGCCCCTGCCCACACTCCCGGCCGCGGCCGGCACACCGCCGTTTTCCTGCGGTCTCCCGCGCTTCCGGTCCGCATATGATTCCGCACCCGAGTATATCGAATATCACCCGGAAAATGAAAAGGACATGAACGATTATCTCGTCCATGTCCTGTCCTGTCTCGCTTCCGGGAATGTCAGACCTTCGCGGGCTTCTCGTAGAAAAACGACCCCTTCCGCGTAAATCCGATATCCCTGTACTGAACGATCTGCTCCGTACTGCCGATGAAGAGATATCCCTGCGGCATGAGCGAAGCAAAATACTTGCGGAAGATATCGTCCTTAGCCTCCTCGGTGAAATAGATCAGCACGTTGCGGCAGACGATCAGATGCACATCCTGCGGATAGGGATCCCTGAGCAGATTGGCCTGGCGGAAGTCCACCCGTTTCTTGATCTCATCGGAGATGATATACTTGTCGCCGTCTTTGACAAAGTACTTATTCTTGAACTCCGCGGGAACACCGTTCACACTCTTGGCATCATACATCCCGGCCTTGGCCTTGCGCAGTGCTTCGGCATCGAGATCCGTCGCCGTGATCCGGATCATGTCCATCGGTACATGCTTGGACAGGAGCATGACGATCGTATAGGGCTCGTCCCCGGTGGAACAGGCCGCGCTCCAGATCTTCAGACGTTTGCCGAAGCGTTCGATCAGCGACGGGATGATCTGCTCATCCATGAGCTTCCACTGATCCACATTGCGGTAGAACTCCGAGACATTGATCGTCAGGTGCTCGACAAAATCATTGAAGAGCTTCTTATCCGACTTGATCCCCTGCACGAACGCGTCATATCCGTTGAAGCTGTTCTTGCGGATCATATCGTTGATCCGGCGCTTCATCTGCGCTTCCTTGTAGGAACTTAAGTCGATCTTCGTCAGTTCAAAGATCTGCTTCTTGAATTTCTCGTATGCGGGATCCTTTTGCAGCGGTTCAGTGGGCATATTTCTGTCCTCCTGTAAGTGTGTGGATGCTCACGACATTCTATTTTACTCCATTTCACACCGTACCGCAACGGATAGCGCAAAAATAAAGAGCATCCGTATCACGGATGCTCTTTGTCAGTTCCTGTAAAGAAGTCTCCCGCGTCTTATTCCTCGGCGGGTGCCTCCCCGGCCTCCTCAGCGGGTGCCTCGGCGCCCTCTTCGGCGATGACCTGGTCGATGTCAACGGTCTCGGCCTCATCATCAGCCGCATTGTCCGCCTGCAGCTCCTTGATGCTCAGGCTGATCTTGCGGTCCGCCTCATTGAAGTCCACGATCTTGGCCGTGACTTCCTGGCCGGTCTGCAGGACATCGGAAGGCTTGTCGATGTGCTCCTTGGCGATCTGGGAGACATGCAGCAGAGCGTCAATGCCGGGCTCAAGCTCGACAAACGCGCCGAAATCAGCCATACGCGCCACGCGTCCGGTGACCACATTGCCGATCGCATACTTGGAGGAAGCATCCTTCCAGGGATTCTCGTCCTCAAACTTGCGGGACAGCGCGATCTTGGAACCGTCGATATTCTTGATGAGGACCTTAACGGTATCGCCGACCTTGAAGACCTTCTTGGGATTCTCCACGCGGCCCCAGCTCATCTCGGAGATATGAAGCAGTCCGTCCGCTCCGCCGAGATCGATGAACGCACCGAAATCCGTCACGTTCTTCACGACACCCTCGACCACATCACCGATCTGGATGGTCTCGAAGAGGGCCTTGGCCTTCTCCTGCTTCTCCGCCAGGATGAGCATCTTGCGGTTGCCGATATAACGGCGTCTGCGGGGATTGTACTCCGTGACGACGCACTGGATCTCCTGACCGGCATACTTGGACAGATCCTTCTCATAGGCATCGGATACGAGGCTCGCGGGAATGAAGATCCGCACTTCCTCGACGACAACGACGAGGCCGCCGTCCAGAACCTGTGCCACCGTGGCAGTCAGGACCTCTTTGTTGTTGAAGGCATCCTCGATGCGCTTGTTGCCGCGGTCGAGAGCCAGCCTCTTGTACGAAAGGATGACCATGCCGTCGGAATCGCCGGCCTTTAATACCTTAACATCCATCTCGTCGCCGACCTTGACCACGGTCGTGAGATCCAGCGAATTGTCATTGCTGTACTCATTGCGTGTCAGGATACCATCGGATTTATACCCGATATTGAGGATGATCTCCTCCGGCTTGACACCGATGACCGTGCCCTTGACGATCTCACCCGTGTGGATCGTCTTAAACGACTCGTCCACCAGTTCAATGAAACTCTTGTCCTGATCTGACATACTTTACAACCTCCTCGATGATCTTTTGCGGAGTGGATGCCCCCGCTGTTATTCCCACCCTGCTGACCCCTTCCGGAAACGCATCCGGCAGATCTGCAGGAGTATGGACATAGTAGGTGTGCGGACATGCCGCGCTGCAGATCTCGTAGAGCTTACGCGTATTGGAACTGGCCGCATCCCCCACGACGATCATTGCATCAACGCCCGCAGCAAGGCTTTCCGCCTCCCGCTGACGCTCACCCGTCGCGTTACATACCGTATCCGCAACGTTAACATCATACTCTTTCCCACGGACAATTTCAACAATTTCTTGAAATTTATTCACGCGAAATGTAGTCTGCGCGACCACTGTCACGGGGCACCCCGCCGGGAGGTCCAGTCTGCGTGCATCTTCCGGCGTCTCGAGCACGATCACTCCGCCCCGCTCCGGATCCGCCCAGCTGACGATCCCCTGCACCTCCGGATGCTTCGGATCGCCCACCACGAGAATGGTGCGCCCTTCCGCACTCTCCCTCGCCACGATCTCATGGATCCGCTTCACGAACGGACAGGTGGCGTCGATGACCGCAGCACCGCTTGCGGCAATGGCCTCTCCCACGTCCTTCGGGATCCCGTGCGCACGGACGACCACACGGTCTCCCGCGCCGAGCCCCGATACTTCGCCGATGACCGATACCCCTCTGGCGGCAAATTCCCCCACCACGGTATCATTGTGGATGATCGGTCCCCACGTATGGAGACTCCCCTGACGGTCCTCCTGCTGCAATTCCTTCTCCAGCAGTTCGACCGCCCTGCGGACGCCGAAGCAGAAGCCCGCATGCTTTGCGAGGATGACTTCTCTCATGCGCGCCGGCCCGTCTTCTCCGCGTAGATCGCGAGGATCCGTTCCACCGCTTCGTCGATGTTCAGATCCGAAGTGTCCAGCAGCACCGCATCATCCGCCTGTTTCAGAGGCGAGATCTCGCGGTTCTTATCCCGTTCATCCCGTTCCTCGATGTCCCGTCTGATCTGATCCTCGTCCGGTGTCTCCCCCTTGGCCTGCAGTTCCAGGAACCGTCTGTGCGCCCGGACGGCGGAGCTGGCCGTAAGATAGATCTTGCACTCGGCCTGCGGAAGCACGACGGTGCCGATATCCCGGCCGTCCATCACCACATCCGTGGTCCTCGCGAGCTCCTGCTGAAGCGCCACGAGCCGTTCCCTGACCCTGCCGACGGTGCTCACGGCGGATGCCGTGTTGCCCACCTCCTCCGTGCGGATGAGCCCATTCACATTCTCGCCGTTCAGCACGACGATCTGCTCGCCCGCCTCATGACGGATGGAGATATCGGCTCTGAGGGACGCCGCGGCGACCGCCTCCTCATCCGTGATATCCACCCGCTCCCGCAGCATGTAGAGAGCCATTGCCCGGTACATGGCACCGGTGTCCACATAGATGAACCCCAGTGTCTTCGACACGCGTTTTGCCACAGTGCTCTTGCCCGCTCCGGCGGGCCCGTCGATTGCGATCGCTGCCATCCTGTCCTCCTTTTCAGATCTGTTCCGTATCGTCTTCCTGCAGCGCTTCCGCTGCGCTCACTCCCGCAAGCCGCCCTGTGGACCAGGCGATCTGCAGATTATATCCGCCGGTCAGGGCGTCCGTATCCAGGATCTCGCCGGCAAGATAAAGTCCCCTGATGATCCGCGACTCCATCGTATGGGGGTCGATCTCCCGTACATCCGCGCCGCCCCGCGTCACCACGGCCTCCTCATATCCCCGTGTCCCGGTGACCGTCATCGGGACAGCCTTGATGAGAGCCGCGAACGCCTGCCTCTGTTCCCTGCCGATATCACAGGCTCTGGTCATCGGCGGGATCCCCGAGAGTTCCGTCATCACCGGCACCAGCTTCGCCGGGAACAGCGCGTCAACGGCATTCTTAAACGCCTTCCCGCGGTTTTCCTCAAATTCCCTTATGAGTCTTGCATCCAGCTGCTCCGCGGTCAGCGCAGGCTTTAAGTCCAAAGAGAGGTTCACCTCACCCATCTCCCTATGATAATGCGCGCTCGCGGATAATACAAGCGGTCCGCTGATCCCGAAATGCGTAAAGAGCATCTCCCCCTGCTCCTCAAAGAGCGGCTTCTTCCGTTCCGGGACGCGCATGGACAGCCGCACATTCTTCAGGGAGAGCCCCTGCAGCCTGCCGCAGAATTCCTCCCGGATCACAAAGGGCACGAGAGACGGTTCACAGGGGATCAGGCGATGCCCGAGTTCCTCCGCCATCCGGTATCCGTCGCCCGTGGAGCCCGTGGCCGGATAGGATCTCCCGCCGGTCGTCAGGATGACGGCATCTGCGGGGACCCGCTCGCCGCTTGTAAGGAGCAGTCCCGTCACACGCCCCTGTTCCGTCAGGATCCGCTGCACACCCGCCCGGAAGCGGAAGCGCACGCCGGCCTCTTCGCATCTGCCCGTGAGCGCACGGATGACATCCGAAGCATGATCGGAGCGGGGAAAAGCGCGCTGCCCCCGTTCCACTTTGGACGGGCATCCGCTCTCCTCAAAAAAGGCAAAGGTGTCCTCCGGAGGAAATGCATAGACCGCGCTGTAAAGAAAACGGGGATTGGTCACGACTCCCTGCAGGAATTCCTGCGGCGGCCGCATATTGGTGAAGTTGCACCGGCCCTTGCCGGTGATGTAGATCTTCTTCCCGGCCTTCTCATTCTTCTCATAGACCGTGACAATCGGCGCGGCATCGCCGGACGGAAAAGAAGCCGCAGAAAAAGCCGCCATCAGACCGGCGGCTCCGCATCCTGCGATCGCTATGTGTTTACGGGATCCTTCGCTGTGATCAGACACCGGAGAAGGAGTGATAGGCGGCGGTCAGCAGAGAGACCGTGTCCTCGTCCGCGAGATCGTAATCCCCGGATACCGCCATGCATGCGGCGCCGTGGATAAAGATCCACATCTGCATAAAGAGATGCTGGACATTCTGAGCGCCCATGTCACCGGCCTTGGTGAGCTCCGCGGCGATATGGCCTCCCTCGCCGTTAACGAGGTCATACATGCTCTTGGTCTCCTCCTCTCCTTCCGATTTTTCCGAAAGGAAGAGCAGGCGGAACAGATGCGGGTTCTTCTGGGCGAAATTGATATAGCAAAGCCCCAGGTCCACGAACGGGATCTCATGCGACTTCACGGCGGCATCATAGAATTCCTCATAGAATTCCACCGCCTTGTCATACACGTCTTTCTTCAGATCCGCCATACCCTCGTAGATACGGAAGATCGGCTGTGTGGAGCAACCGGCAGCGGCGGCCAGCTTACGGGAAGTGATGGCTTCGAACCCTTCTTTTCTTGTGAGTTTGAAAGCAGCCCCGACGATTTCCTTTTGGGTGATGGTTGCCTTTCTTGGCATGTCACTAATCTCCTAAAGAGTGCAGACAGGAACTCCCCCGTTTCATCTGTAACATTCGTTATTTTACGACCAAAAATACGAAATGTCAAATATAAATTTTCGATATTTTCAAAATCACCCGATATACAACATATAGTTTGAAAAAGCACTCGGAATTGAATATTTTGTTGAAATGTCCTGCTTTCCTGCGGGGATCAGACCGGTATCCGCCTGAAAAAAAGATGCCCATTCGTCAACTTTGA
>JAEEGL015730265.1_pt1 | contig 33784 bp, 27 predicted proteins | sample 9134231 | NCBI WGS metagenome assembly JAEEGL01 (sample SAMN16246548, study PRJNA631951) | gut metagenome | biome: gut microbiome; feature: rumen; material: fiber-attached | host: Bos | place: Iran: Karaj | collected 2018-10 | reverse complement strand
GAGTTGACAGACAGAGTGATAGTCCATAATGAGAGATGCATTTGCGGCAAAAACACCATGTGGCTTGAGATCGAGGGAAGAACGGACGATATTCTGGAATTTGATAACGGGGTTAAGATCGCACCGATGTCTTTATATAAGGTGTTGGAGGAGGTTAAGTCCATACGCAGATTCCAGCTTATCCAAAGAGCAGCAGACAGAGCGGAATTAAGGATCATATCGGATGATCCGAAGGAGGCTTTTGAGTCTGCGAAACATGATCTCGAAGAATTCTTTGCAAGCAAGAGCCTGAATGTTAAGATAGACCTTTCGGATAAACCGCCACAGGCCAATAAAGTCAGTGGCAAGTTTAAACATATATATAAGGACTTTACCTAAGATAAAGGGGGCGATGTTCACATCGCCCCTTTTGTGATATTATAGCAGTATGGACAGAACAAGTATTATTCAATTGATCATTCTCGTACTATTGGTGGGGCTTTCGGCATTCTTTTCTTCTGCAGAGACTGCACTTTCCGCTGTGTCATCCATTAAGATCAGAGCGATGCTTGATGAGGGCAGAAGAGGGGCCAAGACTCTTGATAAGGTTGTGAGCCATTATGGCAAGATGTTATCTACCATACTCATAGGCAATAATATCGTCAATATCACGGCTTCAGCACTCGCTACGACTTTTACGATAAGAGTCTTTGGGGATTATGCCATAGGTTATACGACGGGATTACTTACTCTGGCGGTATTACTGTTTGGTGAGATAGTGCCAAAGAATGCAGCCAAGATAAAATCTGAGTCGCTCTCACTTTTTTATGCTCCGATAATAGCCGCACTTATGTGGGTGCTGACTCCCGTTATATGGATCGTGGATCATATCGCACATGCCATAATGTGGCTGCTTCATATCAATCCTCATGAGAAATCTCTCATGACCGAGGCGGAGCTTCGTACATTCGTGGATGTCAGTCATGAAGACGGTGTGATCGAAAGCGATGAGAAGAAGCTTATCAATAACGTTTTTGACTTCTCGGATTCTATAGCCAAGGAGATCATGATACCCAATATAGACATGGTTTGCGTGGAAGATACGGACAGCTATGATGAGGTGATGGAGGTCTTTAAGGATTGCATGTATACGAGGCTTCCGGTATACAGATCTGAGAGGGACAACATCATCGGCCTTGTGAATATCAAGGATTTCATCCTGGTAGAGGATAAGAAGAATTTCCGCATAGAAGACATCATGCGAAGCGGATATTATACATATGAATATAAGAAGACATCCGATCTGCTCATGGAACTGAGGCAGAGCACGAACAGTATGGCTTTTGTGGTGAGTGAATACGGTGTCTGCGTGGGCATGGTGACACTTGAGGATCTGCTTGAGGAGATCGTGGGTGAGATCAGGGATGAGTTCGATGAAGAAGAGAAGGAATTTATCAAGAAGGTCGAAAAGGATGTCTATATCATAGACGGCAGCCGTAAGATAGATGATGTCAATGATGCGCTCGGACTTAAGCTTGACAGTGAGGAATATGATTCCATCGCAGGTCTTATTCTTGAACAGATTGACAGGATGCCTGTAGAGGGTGATGAAGTAAGGCTTGAAGGCGGAGTGGTGCTTAAGGCCAACGAAGTCGACAATAACCGCATCACCAAGGTCAGACTTACGATCCAGAAAGAAGAAACGGAACAGTAGCCGAGATGAAAAATACTTTGCATAAAAGCGAAAGTATGCTATACTACCTTAGATGTGACGACGGGGGCGGAATTATGCCATCCCGAATATATGAATTTACCGAACGGAGGATATCCTGATGAAGCATATCAAGACTATCAGCACAAGAGATCTTAAGGAGTCTATGAAGAAGGGCGGATGCGGCGAGTGCCAGACATCATGCCAGTCAGCATGCAAGACTTCATGTACCGTAGGCAATCAGACCTGTGAGAAGGTTAAATAGAAGATCGATCAGATAGCAGACATTAGGCTCGAAGTTACAGCCATATACCGGTGAGATCATCCGGTATGCGGATGTGGCTTCGAGTTTGTTATGCTTATTAGGGATTTATTATGGTACATCAGTATAAGAACAACGGATATAATATAGTGCTCGATGTCAACAGCGGTTCCATTCACGTGGTGGACGACTGTGTGTATGACATTGTTCCGGTGCTTGAGCCCATATTGAAGGCCGGCCTTACAGGTGAGACTGCCATAGAGGCGGCGTGCATGGCATGCGAGAAGTTGCCTTACAGCAGCAGTGACATGAGAGAAGCCATTGAGGAACTCATGGAACTTCATGAGGCAGGTAAGCTTTACTCACCGGATATATATGAGGACTATGTAATAGATTTCAAAAAGAGAGAGACTGTGGTCAAGGCTTTATGCCTACACATTGCTCATGACTGTAACCTTGCATGTAAGTATTGTTTTGCAAGCGAGGGCGAGTATCATGGCGACAGGGCGCTTATGAGCCTTGAGGTGGGTAAGAAGGCATTGGATTTCCTTGTAGCCAATTCGGGCAACAGAGTCAATCTTGAAGTAGACTTTTTCGGTGGTGAGCCCACGCTTAACTTTGATGTCGTTAAGGGCATAGTGGAGTATGGAAGAAGTCTTGAAGCGCCAAATAATAAGAAGTTCCGCTTTACCCTTACCACTAACGGCGTGCTGCTTAATGACGATATATTGGAATTCGCCAATAAAGAGATGTCCAATATCGTGTTAAGCATAGACGGACGTAAGGAGATCAACGATAAGATGCGTCCCATGCGCGGCGGGCAGGGTACATATGATGTGATAGTGCCCAAGTTTATGAAGGTGGCCGAGAGCAGGGATCAGATGAATTACTATGTGAGGGGTACCTTTACCAGAAATAATCTTGATTTCTCGGAAGATGTAAAGCATCTGGCTGATCTTGGTTTTAAGCAGATCTCGGTTGAACCGGTAGTTGCTGAGCCGACTGATGATTATGCGTTGCAGGAAGAAGATCTGCCGGTACTCTTTGAAGAGTATGACAAGCTTGCACTTGATCTTTTGGACAGGGCAAAAAGAGGAGAACCTGTCAATTTCTTCCACTTTATGATAGATCTTACGGGTGGACCGTGCGTGGCCAAGAGGCTTTCGGGCTGCGGATCCGGTACAGAGTATCTTGCAGTGACACCGTGGGGTGACCTCTATCCCTGTCATCAGTTTGTGGGCAACGAAGATTTCCTTATGGGCAATGTCTATGACGGAGTCAGCCGCAGCGATATAAGGGATGAGTTCAAGGGCTGCAATGTATATGCAAAAGAGAAGTGCAGAAAGTGTTTTGCAAGATTCTACTGCAGCGGCGGATGTGCGGCCAATTCGTACAATTTCCACGGTAATATCAATGACGCCTATGATTTGGGTTGTGAATTGATGAAAAAAAGAGTAGAATGTGCTATTATGATGAAAGTTGCTCTTGATGAGCAGAATGAACAGTGATTCAGAATATATATACATTAATATGAAGCAAGGAGAGAGATTATGAAAAAGAGTTCGGCGGTCATATGGCTTATAGCGTTGCTCGCGCTGCTTGCCGGCGGTATATACACCGCAGTATATGGTTTGGACGAGAACGGGGCGGGATCTGCAAAGAGTATCAAGCAGGGCCTTGATCTTGCAGGCGGTGTCAGCATCACATATCAGGTAGTCGGAGAAGAGAATCCCGACAAGGAAGATATGGCAGATACCATATACAAGCTCCAGAAGCGTGTAGAGGGCTACAGTACTGAAGCTCAGGTATATTCAGAGGGCAGTGACAGAATCAATATAGAGATTCCCGGTGTCAGTGATGCCAATGCTATACTTGAGGATCTTGGTAAGCCCGGTTCACTGTATTTCATCAGACAGACGGATGAAGCAGGCGAGCTTAACTACGGTTACGGTTATTCTGAGGATATGACTTCTGTAGGATATATTCTCACCAAGAGTATAGATGATCTCATCGCAAGCGGTGATGTGGTACTTACAGGTACAGAGGTTGCCGATGCTCAGGCAGGTGCTACCAAAGACAGCATGGGCAATCAGCAGTTCGTGGTATCACTTAACTTTACTCCCGAAGGAACACAGAAGTTCGCGGATGCAACTCAGAAGGCTTATGATAAAGGTGAGTCCATTGCGATCTACTATGACGGAGAGATCGTGAGCGCTCCCAATGTCAATGAGCCCATCTTAAACGGACAGGCACAGATATCAGGTGACTTCACATACGAAGATGCTGACAGACTTGCTTCTACGATCAGAATCGGTGGACTTAAGCTTGAACTCGAAGAGTTAAGAAGTAATGTCGTAGGTGCTCAGCTCGGACAGACAGCCATTGAGACATCCCTTAAGGCAGCTGCTATCGGTTTTGCAATAGTAGCCGTGCTTATGATTGTTATATATCTTCTTCCCGGATTTGCTTCAGTTGTTGCACTTGGCATATATACAGTACTTGTTGTGACTCTTCTGTCAGGATTTGATATTACGCTCACACTTCCCGGTATTGCAGGTATCATCCTCTCTATCGGTATGGCGGTTGATGCGGACGTTATCATATTCGCAAGAATAAGAGAAGAGATCGCGGCAGGCGCAGGTGTGGGACAGGCTATAGACACGGGATTTAAGAAGGCTCTGTCGGCTATCGTTGACGGTAATATCACGACCCTTATAGCAGCTCTTGTGCTCGGCATCATGGGAACAGGAAGTGTTAAGGGCTTTGCACAGACACTTGGCCTTGGTATCGTTGTATCGATGTTCACGGCGCTGGTTATTACCAAACTGCTCATCAAGTCTTTATATACACTTGGACTTACAAGTGAGAAGTTATATGGAAGAGCAAAGGAGCGTAAGAGCGTCAGGTTCCTGTCAGGAAGAAAGGTGTTCTTCGCAATATCACTTATCGCGATCATCTCAGGATTTGTATTCATGGGTGTCAATAAGGGATCGATCGGTGATATCCTTAATTACTCAATGGAGTTTAAGGGCGGTACATCTACTACGGTTACCTTCAATGAGGATCTAAGCCTCGATAAGATCGATGCGGATGTTGTTCCGGTAATCAATGCGGCTATAGGCTCAGGTCAGGTACAGTGCCAGAAGGTACAGGGTACCAATGAAGTCATCATCAAGACCAGAACTCTTTCGGTCAGTGAGAGAGAAGCCATGAATCAGGCGTTGGTTGATTCGTTCTCTGTTGATAAGGAGAAGATCACCGCAGAGACGATCTCATCTACGATTTCATCTGAGATGAAGAGAGATGCCATCATCGCGGTTGTAGTGGCTACGATCTGCATGCTCATATATATTTGGTTCAGATTCAAGGATATCAGATTCGCAGCAAGTTCAGTGCTCGCTTTGGTACATGACGTGCTCGTGGTACTTGCATTCTATGCCATAGCGAAGGTATCGGTCGGCAATACGTTTATCGCATGTATGCTTACGATAGTCGGTTACTCGATAAATGCGACCATTGTCATATTCGACCGTGTACGTGAGAACTTAAGAACCATGCGTAATAAGGACAGCCTGGAGGATATGGTCAATGCAAGTATCAACCAGACACTTTCAAGAAGTATATTTACATCACTTACGACATTTATCATGGTCGCATCGCTGTTCATTCTCGGTGTTACATCGATCAAAGAATTCGCAATGCCTCTTATGGTAGGTATCGTATGCGGAACATATTCATCAGTATGCTTAACGGGTGCTATGTGGTTCGTGTTCCGTACCAAGATCAAGGCAGAGAGTAAGTAATGAATTCCAAGTGGATGCTTCTTACGAAGAAGGCAGATTTTGCCGGAATCGGAAAAGAACTTGATATTGATCCCGTGGTTGTGCGTGTCATGCGCAACCGCGGGCTTAAGACCGCAGAACAGATGCGGTCTTTTTTAGCTTTGGATACGGAAGATGGGATAACGGATATCATGCATGATCCGATGCTGCTTCCGGATATGGACAAAGCTGTTTTGATCCTTGCAGGCAAGGTAAAGGATAAAAAGCATATCCGCGTTGTCGGGGACTATGATGTGGATGGCGTGACAGCTTCCTATATATTGGTAAAGAGCCTAAAACAAATGGGAGCCAAGGTATCGTACGCCATACCGGATCGAATGACAGACGGATACGGGATCAATACGGATATGGTGGAGTCGGCATATGAAGATGGAGTGGATACGCTGCTTACCTGTGATAACGGAATAGCCGCGTTTGAGGCAATGGAGCTTGCCAAGGGATATGGTATGACCTGTATCGTGACGGATCATCATGAAGTGCCTTTTGATGATTTGGGTGGCGATAAGGAGTATAAGCTTCCGCCGGCTGATGCGATAGTGGATCCGAAGCGGATGGACAGTATATATCCGTATAAGGAGATATGTGGTGCCATGGTGGCTTATAAGCTTGTTTTGGCACTGAATGAGCATCTTATAGGAGACGGTGAGAATGAGGATGAGGATCGTATCCTTGATAAAGAGAATACAGATGAGCTCCTTACCATGGCCGGACTTGCTACCGTGTGCGATATGATGGAGCTTATGGATGAGAACAGGGCGGTGGTCAAAAAGGCGCTTAAGCTTATGGATAATACTTCCAATACCGGGCTTAAGGCTCTTATCAGAGTATGCGGGATAGATAAGGAACCGATGAATACATATAAGTTGGGATTTGTGATAGGTCCATGTATCAATTCGACCGGAAGACTTGAGAACGCATCTTTATCACTAAAGCTTTTGCTTGAGGAGAATTATGAAGAGGCGACAAAAGCGGCCGTCAGACTCAAGAATCTGAATGACTCGCGTAAAGCCATGACGGAGGATGGTATCAGACTTGCCATGGATCATGTCGAAAAAAACGGGCTTTATGATGACAAGGTCATCGTAGTGTATCTGCCCGGTCTTCACGAATCCCTTGCAGGAATAGTTGCCGGAAGGATAAAGGAAAAATTCTATAAGCCGACGCTTGTCTTTACCGATTCAGAGGACGGAATCAAGGGATCGGGTCGTTCGGTGGAAGGCTATGACATGTATGAAGAGCTCAATCGCTATAAGTCCATGTACATCAAATTCGGCGGCCATAAGATGGCAGCCGGACTTACGGTCAAAAGGACCTTTTTTGATGACTTTAAAGCAAAGATAGTATCTGACTGTACACTGACGGATGATGATCTGACGGAGAAGATATATATAGATGCGGCGATGCCTTTTTCTTATGTATCCGAGAGGCTTATACATGATATGTATAAACTGGAACCCTTTGGCCTTGGTAATGCCAGACCGCTATTTGCCCAGAAAAATGTGTGTTTAAGGTCTGCACGTATACTCGGTAAAAACGGTTCTACCTGTAAGATTTTTGCAAGCGTTCTCCCGGATGGGTGGTCGCAGGATTCAGGTGGCGATTTAAGCGGGCTGCCACAGTATGAACTCATACTTTTTAAGGATGCGGAAGGGCTCCTTAAAGCCATAGAAGATAAGTACGGATCAGAAGCAAAAACAGGACTGATTAAATCCGGATCTGACAGAAACACTATGGGTCCGGGGATAAATATCATGGCTGAGGTTACATACTGCCCTGATATCAATGAATATAACGGCAACAGATCGATACAATATGTGATAAAGAATTACCATATATAAACTTTTATTTTAGATTCTTAATTTTTGTTTTATTAATTGGACACATTTTGATCACATTTAGGGAGTATATTACAAACATAGATAGTTGATTACTCACTATCTCCCCCCTCATAAGAACAGAAGCCCTGCAGGAGACTGCAGGGCTTTTGGCGTATCGTGGACAGAAAAGGCATTTTGTGCTATTGTAAAGGGTAGCGTTTTATGCTTAAGGAGGCCACGAGTGAGACTAAAAGCTCTATTGGAAAAACTTGATTACAGGGTGATATCAGGGGAAGAAGATAAGGAGATATCAGCTGTCATATATGATTCGCGCAGACTGTGTAAGGATTGCCTGTTTATATGTATTGAGGGCGCCAATTTTGATGGTCACAGCGTGATAGCGGATGCTGCGGCATCAGGTGCTGCCGGCGTGGTGGTATGTAAGGATGTTGCCTTGCCTGCAGACAGTGATATGACTGTTATCAGAGTGGAAGATACCAGATATGCAATGGCATTCATTGCGGCGGCATATAACGGTAATCCTGCAGATAAGCTTACTGTCATAGGTATTACGGGTACCAAGGGAAAGACCACTGTCACATATATGACCAAGGGGATACTCGAACAGGCAGGTCATAAAGTCGGGCTTATCGGCACTATAGAGACTATCATAGGGGATGAGCACATCCCGTCCAAGAATACAACTCCCGATTCATATACTATACAGGAATACTTTAAGCGCATGGTAAATGAGGGCTGCGATGCGGTGGTGATGGAAGTGTCCAGCCAGGGGCTGATGCAGCACCGCACACAGGGCTTTGTATTTGATTACGGTATCTTTACCAATATCGAGCCTGATCACATAGGGCCCAACGAACATAAAGACTTTGAAGACTATCTTAACTGCAAGGGAATGCTCTTTAAACAGTGCAAGGTGGGTATAGTCAACGGCGATGATGCGCATGTGGATGATGTGATCAAGGGCCATACATGCAAAGTATACACATATGGACTTAAGGAAGGCTGTGATTACAGAGCTACCGATATGAGGATGACCAGAGGAAAGGGACATATCGGAGTAAGTTTCCATGTAGACGGCAAGGTGGAGATGGATGTGGATGTATCCACGCCGGGAATATTCAGTGTATATAATGCGCTGACTGCAGTGGCGATATGCGATCAGTTCGGCGCCGGAGAGAGAGAAGTCAGGAATGCCTTAAAAGAGGTAACGGTCAAGGGACGAATAGAACTTATTCATGTATCCGATGACTTTACGCTTATGATAGATTATGCGCATAATGCGATGGCGCTTGAAAGTCTTTTGGGTACACTTAAGGAATATAACCCGCACAGGCTTGTGTCACTTTTCGGTTGCGGAGGTAACAGAGACCGTAACAGAAGATTTGAGATGGGCGAGGTGAGCGGCAGGCTTGCAGATTTTACCATTATCACATCGGACAATCCAAGATTTGAAGATCCGCTTGATATCATAGCGGATATTGTGACGGGTATAGAGAAGACAGATGGCAATTATGTGACCATCGCAGACAGAAAAGAAGCGATCAAATATGCCATTACACATGGTGAACCCGGAGATATCATAGTACTTGCCGGCAAGGGACATGAAGACTATCAGGAGATAAAGGGCGTAAAATATCCGATGGATGAGCGTGTGCTCATATCGCAGATACTTGAGGAAATAAAGTAATGCGTTATGCCAATGTGATCATAGACATATCTCACGAGGCGGTGGACAGGCCTTTTACCTATATTGTTCCCGATGAACTTGTGTCGCAGTGTCATCCCGGGACAAAGGTAAGCATTCCGTTCGGTAAGGGTAACAGTGAACGTATGGGCGTGATACTTGCACTTACGGATCATCCGTCCGTTCCTGTGGCCAAGCTTAAAGAGATAAGTTCTGTGGTACTGTCACAGGACGCTACGGAATCAAGACTCATAGAACTGGCATATTACATAAAAGAGCAGTATGGCTCTACAATGATAGATGCACTTAAACTTGTATTGCCGGCCAAAAAGACCTACAGAAAAAAAGCTGCGGATAAAGAACCGTATTCGGATGAAGAGGCGGATGAGTCATGCGGCATGGACATCATATTAAATGAAGAACAGATGTCAGTGGTCACGGATTTCACCGGAGAATATGACAGAGGTGTCAGGAAGACATATCTTATACATGGTATTACGGGAAGCGGCAAGACGGAAGTCTATATTAGGCTCATTCATCATGTGGTATCAAGGGGCAGACAGGCCATTATGCTCATACCTGAGATAGGGCTTACATATCAGACTGTTAAGAGATTCAAGAGATATTTCGGCGAACGTGTTGCCATCATGAATTCCTCTCTGGCAGCAGGTGAGAGATTCGCATATTATGAGAAAGCCAAGAACAGACAGATAGATGTCATCATAGGACCGAGGTCAGCTCTTTTTACTCCGTTTCCCGATGTCGGGATCATCATCATGGATGAGGAGCATGAGGGCACTTATAAGAGTGAGACAATGCCGAGATTCCACGCAAGAGATGTAGCGATCAAACTTGCCGATATGCATGGAGCATCGGTTGTGCTCGGAAGTGCGACACCAAGCGTGGAATCATATTATCACGCCCTAAACGGTGACTACGGTTTATTTGAATTAAGTAACAGAGCCACGGGTGCCATGCTTCCTGAGGTAGAGATAGTAGACCTGCGCACAGAACTTAAGGCCGGCAACCGGACGATGTTCAGTAACGTGCTTAGGCAACGGCTTGTTGAGACCGTAAGTAACGGCAAACAGGCAATGCTTTTTATAAACAGACGAGGGTACGCGGGGTTTGTATCCTGCAGGGCCTGCGGCAAAGTGATGAAATGTCCGCATTGTGATGTTTCTTTGTCTGAGCACAGGGGTAAAGGCATACTTGTATGTCATTACTGTGGCTATGAGGCACCCAAACCGAATAACTGTCCTTCATGCGGATCCAAATACATCATGTCGTTCAAAGCCGGTACGGAGCAGATAGAAGAAGGTGTTAAAAAGATATTGCCGGGTGTCAGAACACTTCGCATGGATGGAGATACGACCACCGGCAAGGACAGTAGGGAGAAGATCCTTAAGGCATTCGGTGAGCATAAGGCTGATGTTCTGATAGGGACGCAGATGATAGTCAAGGGCCATGATTTTGCGGATGTGACCCTGGTAGGTGTACTGGCGGCCGATATAAGCCTGGCTTCCGGAGATTACAGAGCGGGAGAGCGAACCTTTGAACTGCTCACTCAGGCAGCCGGAAGGGCAGGGAGAGGTTCTGTACCCGGGAAAGTGGTCATACAGACTTATCAGCCTGATCATTACAGTATAGTGCATGCAGCTTCGCAGGATTACAAAGCATTTTATGAGGAAGAGATACTGTATCGTGATATAGCGGGGTATCCTCCCATCAAGGAGATAATGGCTGTGCTCATATCCGATAAGGATGAAGATGCGGCATATCTGGCGGCAGTCAATCTGTCCGGACTGTGCCGTGCAAAAGGCCGTGAAGTGCAGATAATAGGCCCGGGCAAGGCTGGTATAGGTAAGATAAGTGACAGACACAGATATGTGTTTTACATTAAGGCCGATAAAAAGGAAGACCTTATAATACTAAAGGATGATATGGAAGAATGGCTTGATTCGGGGGCCGGAGACAGTGCCATACCTGTTAAGGTGGCATTTGACTTCGGACCGATGAATCCGTTCTAGGAAGTTACGGAGGAGAAAATGGCATTAAGACAGATCAGGATCATGGGTGATCCGGTGCTGGAAAAAGTATGTAAAGAGGTAAAAGAGGTCACACCGAGGACTTTGGAACTTATCAATGATATGCTTGACACCATGTATGAAGCAAACGGTGTGGGATTGGCAGCGCCGCAGGTGGGTGTTCTTAAGCGTATAGCGGTGATAGATGTGACGGGAGAGGATCCGCTTGTGATGATCAATCCCAAGATCATAGAGAGTGACGGAGAACAGACCGGTTATGAAGGGTGCTTAAGTCTGCCGGGTAAGAGCGGAGAAGTTACGCGCCCCAATCATGTCAAGGCTGTGTATTATGATGAACAGATGAACCTTAAGGAAGTGGAAGGTACCGAGCTGCTTGCCAGGGCGATATGCCATGAACTTGAGCATCTCGACGGTCATATGTACACGGAGAAGGTCAACGGTGAACTGGTAGATAATTCCGAACTTGTAGAGGAAAAGGAAGATCAGGAATAGTTCGCCACAGAGGAGACAAAGGGTATGAATATCATCTATATGGGCACTCCCGATTTTTCCGTGGGAGCGTTGCGGGCCATAGTAAAAGCCGGACATAATGTAAAGCTTGTAGTGACACAGCCTGACAAAGCGAGAGGCAGAGGTGGGGAAGTATCTTTTTCTCCGGTTAAGCAGTGTGCGCTTGAACTCGGACTTGAGGTCTATCAGCCCGATAAGATAAGAGAACCGGAGGCGGTTAAAAAGCTTAAGAGCATAGATGCGGACATATATGTGGTAGCTGCTTTCGGACAGATCCTTACGGAAGAGGTCTTAAATATTCCGAAGTACGGATGTATCAACATTCATGCGTCATTGTTGCCAAGGTACAGAGGGGCGGCTCCGATCCAGTGGGCCATTCTTTACGGAGATGAAAAGACCGGCATCACTATCATGCAGATGGATAAAGGAATCGATACCGGAGATATCCTTTTACAAAAGAGTGTGGATATAGATAAAAAAGAAACCGGCGCCAGCCTTTTTGATAAACTTGCATCCCTTGGAAGTGAGGCGATAACAGAAGCGCTTGAACTTATAGAAAAGGGTGGTATCACTGTAACTCCGCAGGATGAGAGCATGGCAAGCCATGTGGGAATGCTTAATAAGGATATGGGGCGTATAAGCTGGAACAGAGATGCTGCGGTCATTGAGAGATATATAAGGGGACTTAATCCATGGCCCGGTACATTTACATATCACAAAGGTAAGATGATCAAGATATGGGATGTGGATGTGTGCGACAGTGCTCTTTTTGCACACGTATATAAAAAAGGTGATTTTAAACCCGGCGAAGTGCTGAAGGCAGATAAGAACGGAATATATGTTGCGGCAGGAGATACTGCGCTGCTTATAAAGAGCCTGCAGCCTGAGGGCAAAAAGCGCATGGATGCTGCGGCATTTTTGCTGGGTCATCCGATAACGACCGGAGAGATATTTGGATAAGAACAGATTAAGTGACTACAACAATATAGATTTAAGGGCGATTGCACTTGATATACTGCTGGCACTTAGGACTGAAGGTGCCAAGAGTCATGTTCTTCTAAAAGATACGCTCGATAAATATGATTATCTTCCGAATACTCACAAGGGCTTTTTGAAACGACTTGTAAACGGATCGATAGAGTACAGGCTTTTGGCTGATTATGTCATAGGCTGTTTTTCGAAGACTCCGGTTAATAAGCTTAAACCTGTAATACGTGAGATATTCAGGATGAGTATATATCAGTATCTGTTCATGGACAGTGTGCCTGACAGCGCCGTATGTAATGAAGCAGTGAGACTTACGGGTGCCAGGGGGCTTAAAGGGTTGAAGGGCTATGTCAACGGAGTGCTTAGATCCGTTATGAGAGACTATGACAGTATCAAATGGCCCGATAAAGATAAGGAACCGGTTAAGTGGCTTGGTGTCACTTACTCATGCCCTGAGCTTATAGTGAGTGGACTTTTGGATGATTACGGATATGACGTGACAGAGCGGGTATTACGCTCGTCGTTATCTGAAGCCGGAGTATATGTAAGGATAGATGAAAGCTTAGGCGATGAGATGATACGAGCCGTAAAAGAAGAACTTGCGGCAGAGGGTTGCATCGCAGATGGTGATATCGGCAACACCGGTGACGTCGAAGGCGGGATTCCGGATTATGCGGTTAAGATATCTGAGCCTGAAAAACTGACAGGAATGTCATGTTTTGCAGATGGTCACATTGCTGTACAGGACCTTAGCAGTATGTCAGTCTGTGAGATGGCCTTTGATGAGATATTAAAGGGAGACAGACCGGCCGACGGATACAGGGTGCTTGATCTGTGTGCGGCTCCGGGCGGTAAAAGCATGCATGCCGCATCCAAACTCAGGAGATACGGGATGCATGGCAGTATCTTAAGCTTTGACATAAGCGAGCATAAGCTTGGGATTACGCTGGACAATATTAGACGCATGAGATGCGATGACATGATATCCACGGACATAAGTGATGCTACTGTGTATGATGAGAAACTGTGCGAGTCGGCGTATCTGGTCCTGGCCGATGTGCCTTGTTCGGGGCTTGGAGTGATTGGCAAAAAACCGGATATCAAATATAATGTCACGAGGCAGAGTCTTGATGAGATCGTGGCATTGCAAAAAAGCATAATCGATAATGCCGTAAGATATGTTAAACCGGGCGGAGTATTGGTGTACAGTACCTGTACGATGCGTAGGGCGGAGAATGATAAGAATGCGGAATATATAGCGTCTCATAAAGGCTTTGAACTCAAAGCGGTGAAGCAGTTATATATGGAAGACGGACATGACGGATTCTATACCGCGGTATTTCGTAAGACAGATGGACATTAAATCACTTAAGCAGGAAGAACTTAAGATTCTTATAAAAGACATGGGCGAGCCTGCATTCAGAGCAGGACAGATATATGAATGGATGCATGTTAAACTCGTATCGGACTATGACGAGATGACCAATCTTTCAAAAGCTTTGCGCCAGAGGCTTAAGGAAGAGTATCCTCTGACTGTATTGCTAAAGGAGGATATGCAGGAATCCGCGCAGGATGGTACGAGAAAGTATCTGTTCAGACTGCCTGACGGTAATATGGTCGAGAGCGTATTCATGCGTTATAAGCATGGCAACAGCGTATGCATATCATCGCAGGTGGGATGCCGTATGGGATGCAGATTCTGCGCATCTACCATAGACGGTCTTGTAAGGAGCCTCACCGCTTCCGAGATGCTTGAACAGATCTATTCGGTGATCAGAGATACCGGGGAACGAGTATCCAATGTGGTCGTGATGGGCATAGGAGAACCTATGGACAATTATGACAACATTGTCAGGTTCTACAGACTTCTGACGGATGAAAAAGGATATAATCTGTCAGGCAGGAATGTGACCATATCGACATGCGGCATCGTTCCGGGTATATATAAGCTTGCAGATGAGGGATTAAGTCTTACCCTTGCACTTTCGCTGCATGCGCCCACGGATGAGAAGCGTCGTACGATCATGCCCATAGCCAATGAGTATTCAATAAGCGAACTTATAGAAGCATGTACTTATTATTTTGAAAAGACGGGAAGACGTATCACACTTGAATACAGTCTGATAGCAGGCGTTAATGACTCTTTGGAAGATGCGGAAGCTCTTGGCAGGATCGCAAAAAAACTGGGAGCACATATCAACCTCATCCCGGTCAACAGTGTAAAGGAACGCGATTATAAGCGCGGTACCAAAGAGGCGATAGAGGCGTTCAAAAATAAACTTGAAAAAAACGCAAATAATGTTACTATTAGAAGAGAAATGGGGCAGGATATTGACGGAGCGTGCGGACAGTTAAGGCGTAAGTATCTGTAATATCGACATTCTGCCATGGCGGATATGAATATATCCGTCAAGTGAAAGACTATGATCAAGACTTTTTCCATAACCGATATAGGTAAGAAAAGGAAGATGAATCAGGACTATGTGTACACTTCCGAGATGCCAGTGGGCCCTTTGCCCAATCTGTTCCTGGTAGCAGATGGCATGGGCGGTCATAAGGCCGGCGACTACGCATCTAAGTGTGCCATAGAGACAATAGTTGAGACGGTGGAGTCTTCTCCCGATACAGGCACGGTGCCGGTGTTGGAGAAGGCTATTTCCCATGCCAATGAGGTGGTAAGAGAACGTGCGGAGTCGGACGAAGCCCTTAACGGTATGGGGACTACCATGGTAGCGGCTACAATTGATAAGGACCTGCTGTGTGTGGCCAATGTGGGCGACAGCAGACTCTATGTTATTAACAGCAGAGAGATAAGACAGATCACCAGGGACCATTCGCTGGTAGAGGAGATGGTCAGGATGGGCGGTATCAGACGCGATCAGGCCCGCAGTCATCCGGACAAGAATATCATTACCAGAGCCATAGGTGCCGAAGATGATCTTAAGATTGACTTTTTTCAGGTGAGGTTATGTCGCGGAGACATAGTGCTTATGTGTTCGGACGGTCTTACCAATATGATAGAGGATGAAGAGATCAGGATGATCCTTCATGGGCAGAGAGACCTTGTGGAGAAAGCAGAAGGCCTTGTTAATGCCGCCAACAACAATGGTGGAAAAGACAACATAGCCGTGGTTTTGATCGAACCGGGGCTTGATGAGGATAATAGATGATAAAGATTGGAATGATGCTTGGGGATCGTTATGAGATCCTCGAGAAAATAGGTACCGGCGGAATGTCGGACGTATATAAAGGCAAAGACCACAAGCTTAACAGGCCTGTGGCTGTTAAGGTACTCAAGCAGGAGTTTTCCGAGAATGCCAATTTTGTATCCAAATTCCGTGCCGAAGCGCAGGCTGCGGCAGGTATGATGCACCCTAATATTGTCAATGTCTATGACGTTGGTGAAGAGGGCGGCACCCAGTATATCGTTATGGAACTTGTTGAGGGTATTACCCTCAAGAAGTATATAGAACGCAAGTCAAGACTCTCGGTGAAGGAGGCTACGAGTATAGCCATCCAGGTATCCATGGGTATAGAGGCTGCGCATAACAATCATATTATCCACAGGGATATCAAGCCTCAGAACATCATGATATCCAAGGACGGAAAAGTGAAGGTGACTGACTTTGGCATAGCCAAGGCAGTAAGCAGCAATACCATCACATCCAATGTGATGGGAAGTGTGCATTACACCAGCCCCGAACAGGCAAGAGGCGGGTATTCGGATGAGAAGAGTGACATCTATTCGTTGGGTATCACATTGTTTGAGATGCTTACCGGAAGAGTGCCTTTTAACGGTGAGACGACGGTGGCCATAGCAATCAAACATATTCAGGAACCCATGCCTTCACCAAGAACATATGTGGGCGATATACCGATAAGCATAGAACAGATCGTACTTAAATGTACACAGAAGAGCCCTGACAGGCGTTATCAGAATATGCAGGAGCTTATTGATGATCTCAAGCAGTCTCTTATGACTCCGGACGTGGATTTTGTCAAGCTCAATGATGTTGATGAAGAGGGTGAGACCAAGGCTATGTCGGAGGCTGACCTTAAAGAGATCAAGAGCAAGTCAAGACAGAGTTCGGATTACAATGACGGGTATTCCGTCAGAGTTAACAGGGACAGTGACAGAGGCCTAAGAGAAGCAGGAAGATCTTCTTCGGGAAGATCATCGGATCCCCGCAGGTCTTCCGGCAAGGGATCGACTTCCAAGTCCAGAAGTTCCAAGAGACCTGACTATATAGATGATAAGAGAGGCAGATCTTCATCCAAGAACACCATAAGCGAAAGAGGCGACAGGATCACTACCATAGCTGCCGTGATCGCAGCCATTGTGATAGGACTTATAGTGATCGTGGTTGTCGGAAGAGCTTTCGGTATATTTGATTTCAGCAAGAATGCCGTTGATGCGGATTCGGTGATCACAGAGCATAACGACAGCAAAAAAGACGAGGACAAAAAGGATACATCCGAGATCACGGACGGGGCAGAGGTTCCTGATGTTATAGGCCTTACATATGCAGAGGCTGTGGCTACTCTTAACCGTGAAGGTTTTGAGGTGGATCCGGTTGAAGTACCCAATGACACTGTGGCCAAGGGCAATATAGTAGATCAGATCCCGGCTGCGGGAGAGACGGCACAGAGAGGCAGCAGTATTACGATAAGCGTAAGTTTGGGACCCAGCCAGTCCAAGGCTACGGTACCCAAGCTCATAGGTCTTGATCCTATGGATGCGACTGCACTTTTGATAGAGAGCGGATTGCAGGCCGGCACGATAGAAGAGACTACCAATCCGGATATTAACCTTACGGGCAAGATATGTTACCAGAGCTATATGGAAGGCTCATCGGTTGATGCCGGTACAGTGATAGATATGAAACAGAGTATAGGTGTAGGCATAGTGACCTACAGCTATATAGGCAATATTGAGAGTCCGGCCGTGGAAGACGGAGATTATTCCGGCGGTACGGAGGCAACGGTTATATTGACCACTGCATCGGGTGTGGAACTTAAGAGAGAGACCACATCCAATTTCCCCGTGTCTATGAATATTTCAGGAATAGCAGACAGCGACTCGGGTATCGTGAGTATCATATACCCAGTTACCATACCGGGTTCTACGACTACGGATGCGGACGGTAATCTCGTGGAGATACCTTCGGTAACTGAAGAGAGAACAATTACAAGAACGGTTACCTTTACACAGGAGTAGACGGAGGGAGAGACAATAGGACAGGATATCGCTGCCGTCAGAGGCAAGATAGTCAGAGGAATAGCCGGCTTCTATTATGTACATAATGGAAGCCGTATTTATGAGTGCAAGGCCAAAGGTATATTCCGTAAAGACGGGATCAAGCCGCTTGTGGGCGATGATGTGATGATAGAGGTACTTGACGAGGCCCTCCTTTTGGGCAATATCATAAGTATCCTGCCCAGAAAAAGTGAGATCATACGGCCGGCGGTAGCCAATGTCGACCAGGCCATGATCATATTTGCAATAGTCAGACCCGATCCGAATTTCAATCTCTTAGACAGATTCTTGATCATGATGCAGCAAAAGGGATTGCCGTGCATCATATGTTTCAACAAGCAGGACATTGCAAGTGAAGAAGAGAAAGAAGAGATAAAGCAGGCTTATGAGAACTGCGGCTGTAAAGTTCTGTTTTCGAGCGCGCTTGAGGCAGACGGAATAGATGATATCAAGGATGTCCTCATGCATAAGACTACAACCGTGGCAGGCCCGAGCGGTGTTGGCAAATCAAGCATAATCAATGCCCTCCAGGAAGGCGTGACCATGGAGACCGGAGATATAAGTCAGAAGATTGAGCGTGGGAGACATACCACCAGGCACTCGCAGATGATCGCCATCAATGAGGATACATATATACTTGACACGCCGGGATTCAGTTCTTTGGGACTTTTTGATGTTGACGCCATGTCACTTCGAATGTATTACCCGGAGTTTGAAGAATATATGAATGAGTGCAGATTTTTGGACTGCATGCATTTAAGTGAACCTGATTGTGGCGTGAAAAGGGCAGTGGAAGAAGGTCTTATAAGCAGTATCAGATACGAAAATTACAAGTCATTGCTTAGAAGCCTTGGTGAAGAGAAGGCAAGACTTTGATGCGAGCGTCACAGGATATGACTGATCGGAGATACAGATGATATTAGATAAGATAGTAGAAGATAAAAAGATAAGACTTAAGGAGCATAAGGCAGCGTATCCGATGAACGAAGCGGTTCGTGATGCTGAGGCAGCACTTGATATTCCGGAAAGAAATAATGATCTGTTTTATAAGAATTTAAGCAAAGCAGGCATATCTATTATCGGAGAGTTTAAGAAAGCCTCACCGAGCCTGGGGACCATTGAACAGAAGATCGATCTTATGGACAGGATAGATGAGTATAATGAATCTGTTGATGCCATATCATGCCTTACGGAAGAAGACCATTTTAATGGCAATACGACTTATCTTAAGACTATCAGAGCAAAGTCGTCTCTTCCGATACTGCGCAAGGATTTTATGATCGATGAATATCAGTTCTACGAAGCCAAAGCAATTGGTGCGGATGCGGTACTTTTGATCACGGCGATACTAGATGATGCGCAGATGAAAGCTTTCTATGAACTTGCAAGGGAACTTAAACTGGGCGTCCTTGTGGAGACTCATGATGAATATGAGATAGAGAGGGCTCTTAGGATTGATCCGAGGATATTGGGCGTAAATAACCGCAATCTTAACGATTTTTCGATAGACATCAAAAACACGGGACGACTGAGGAAGTATGTGCCCGAAGATAAGGTATATATCGCGGAGAGCGGTATAATGGACGACGGTGATGTCTCATACCTTAAGGAAGTGGGTGTGGACGGATTCCTGATAGGAAGGGCATTTATGGAATCCGCTGATCCGAAGACGCTTGCAAAGCGCTGGAAGAGTTGATTATGGAATATAACAGATCGTATCCGGCGATCAAGATCTGCGGGATAAGGACAGCCACTGAGGCAGGACATCTTAATAAAGCGCGGGTGGAATATGCAGGTGTGGTTTTTTATGAACCCAGCAAACGTTATGTACCTGTTTATAAAGCCGGGGAACTTATAGGAGCACTTGATAAGGATATAAAGAAAGTGGCAGTGACTGTAAGTCCGGACGTAGCTCTTGTAAAAGAGATAGAAAAGATGGGATTTGATATCCTGCAGGTGCATAAGGATTTAAGTGCAGATGTACTTAAGGCTGTAAGCATTCCGGTATGGTATGCATGCAACATAGAAGATGAGGAAGCTTTTGCTTTAAAACTAAGCTTTATGGATGATCTGCCCGATGATCTTAGACAAAAGATCGATGGGATAGTCGCGGATGCGGCTGATTTTGGAAGCGGCAAGACATTTAATTGGCGTAAGGATCCGGATGGTGGCAAAACGGATAAAGCATCGGGATACATGGCCGGATTAAAAGGTAAGAAGTTTATCCTTGCGGGAGGACTTAATGCAGACAACGTTACGCAGGGAATAAGGATATATGATCCGGATGTTGTGGATGTAAGCTCGGCGGTTGAGGGTGATCGCGGCAAGGATGAGGAAAAGATAAAGGAATTTGTAGCAAGAGTCAGGGGCGCAGAGGTTCCAAAGGAGATAAGCCATGAATGAGAAAGCATATTACGGACAGTACGGAGGCCAGTTTGTCTCAGAGAGTCTTATGAACACGCTTGATGAGATAGACAAGGCATTTGAAGAGGCGATAAGGGATCCGGAATTCATAAAGGAGTACCATTATTATCTTAAGCAGTATGTGGGAAGAGAGACACCGTTATATCTTGCGGAGAGGTTGAGCAAGAAGTACGGGACCAAGATATATTTAAAAAGAGAGGATCTTAACCATACGGGGGCGCATAAGATCAATAACGTCATAGGGCAGATCCTTTTGGCCAAACGTATGGGCAAAAAGAAGATCATAGCGGAGACCGGAGCCGGCCAACATGGTGTGGCTACTGCTACCGGATGTGCACTCTTTGATATGGAGTGTACGGTGTTCATGGGTAAAGAGGATGTTAAAAGACAGGCGCTTAATGTTATGAGAATGGAGATGTTGGGTGCAAAGGTCGTGTCTGTTGAATCCGGCAGTAATACGCTTAAGGATGCTACCAATGAAGCCATAAGGACATGGGCTAAGACGGCGGAAGATACATTTTATATCATCGGTTCGGCCATAGGTCCCTATCCATATCCCAAGATGGTCAAGGAATTCCAGGCAGTCATAAGCCGCGAAGCAAAAAAGCAGCATATGGAAGCAGAAGGCAAACTTCCCGATGTGGTAATGGCCTGTGTGGGCGGAGGGTCCAATTCGATAGGAATGTTTGCGGACTTTATAGATGAGCCTGAAGTTGAACTCATCGGAATAGAAGCAGCAGGCAAGGGAGTTGATACTGAGGAGCATGCCGCTTCGATGAGTAAAGGTAAGCCCGGAGTGCTCCACGGAACGCGTTCATATCTGTTACAGGATGAGGATGGCAATATTAAGCTTGCTCATTCGATATCTGCAGGGCTTGATTATCCCGGAGTAGGACCGGAACACGCATATCTTCATGATACCGGAAGAGCCAAGTATGTACCCATAACGGACAGTGAGGCCATGGATGCGCTTATGGAACTTACACAGACTGAAGGCATCATACCTGCCATAGAAAGCGCGCATGCCGTTGCATATGCATTTAAGAAGGCTAAAGAGATGACTCCTGATCAGTCGATGATCATATGCCTGTCGGGAAGAGGAGACAAAGACGTTAATACCATATCCGATTATCTTGCGGGAAAAGGTTATTTGAATTAGTCGGTGCGTGTGCATTTGGAGATAAATATATGAACAGGATTGAATCACATTTAAAAAAGTTAAAAGACAATAATGAGAAGGCGTTTATCACATATATCACTGCGGGTCTTCCGGATATGGATACCACTGCGGGGATCATAAAGGCACAGGAAAAGACGGATATCATAGAGCTTGGCATACCGTTTTCCGATCCGATAGCCGACGGGCCTGTTATTCAGCAGGCATCCTATGAAGCCATATTAAACGGTGCGACGCTTAATAAGACTTTTGAACTCATGAAAAAACTCAGAGCTGAGGGAGTTGATAAGCCTATAGTATTTATGCTCTATTACAACACCATTGTAGGCTGTGGAACGGATAACTTCGTAAAAAGGTGTCGTGAAGCCGGTGTGGACGGGCTTATAGTACCTGATCTTCCGTATGAGGAACAGGGCGAGCTTAAGGAAGCTTTAAAGGGAGATGATACTACCATACTCATTCAGTTGGTATCACCCATATCGGGAGACAGGATACCGATGATCCTTAAGAATGCCAGAGGCTTCGTATACTGTGTGTCATCCATGGGCGTGACCGGCCAGGCGGCAGATTTCCACAAAGAGGTCATGGACTATCTGACATATGTGAAAGAACAGTCCGATATCCCTGTAATGATGGGATTCGGCATAAGGACTGCGCAAGATGTCAAACCGATGAAGGACATAATAGACGGTGCCATAGTGGGATCACATTTCATCACTCTTATGAAAGAGTCGGGATATGATCTTAAGGTTGCCGGACAATACTCATATGAATTCAAGGAACAATTAAACAGGCTGTAACCGATCGGAGGAGAAGATGATCAAAGAAGCAATCGAGAAAATCGTATTAAAAGAGGATCTCACTTATGATGAGGCCTATACTGTTATGAATGAGATAATGGACGGTGTATCCACACCCACTCAGAACGCAGCGTTTTTGGCAGCACTGTCTACAAAGAGCGCCAAGGCCGAGACGATAGATGAGATCAGAGGCTGCGCGGAAGCCATGAGAGAGCATGCGCTTAAGTGTGATACGGGCAATATGGAGACATTGGAGATCGTGGGAACCGGCGGAGACAGAGCGGGGAGCTTTAACATATCCACTACGACCGCATTCGTTGCGGCAGCAGGTGGGGTGAAGGTGGCCAAGCACGGCAACAGAGCAGCATCTTCCAAGTCCGGTACAGCGGACTGCCTTGAAGCGTTGGGTGCAAATATAGCGCTTGACCCCGAGAAATGTGTTGAACTTTTGGAGAAGACCGGTTTTTGCTTTTTCTTTGCACAGAAATACCATTCATCCATGAAGTATGTAGGTGCAATAAGAAAGGAACTTGGTTTCAGAACGGTATTCAATATTTTGGGACCTCTTACGAATCCTGCATGTCCCAAGCGTCAGCTTCTTGGCGTATACGATGAATACCTTATCGAGCCCCTTGCAAGAGTACTATACAGTATGGGCGTAGAAAAGGGTATGGTGGTATACGGCAGAGAGAAACTTGATGAGATATCGGCTGTAGGCGAGACGGCTGTATGCGAGTTCGGTAACGGACGCTATACCACATATGAGATCAAGCCTGAGGATTTCGGCTTTAGCAGATGCAAAAAAGAAGATCTTGTGGGAGGAACACCCGAAGAGAATGCTGAGATCACCAGAAACATCTTAAATGGTACCGAGAAGGGGCCCAAGCGTGATACGGTACTTATGAATGCGGGAGCAGCGCTTTATATAGCAGATAAGGCTGCAAGCCTTGAAGAAGGCGTTAAGATGGCAGCAGAGCTTATAGACAGCGGCGCAGCATATAAGGCGATGGAAGAGTTCGTAAAGGTTTCAAACGAATAGGATAAATGATATAAGATATAAGATATACATTATACGGCATAATAATAATACATAATTTAGGAGAGAATCATTATGAAACTGGGAATCGTCGGGCTTCCCAATGTAGGGAAGTCCACTTTGTTTAACTCACTTACCAAGGCAGGAGCGGAGTCTGCCAATTATCCTTTCTGTACCATAGATCCCAATGTGGGGGTAGTGGCAGTACCGGACGAGAGAATAAAGCTTTTGGGAGATATGTACAAATCCAAGAAGGTTACTCCTGCGGTCGTTGAGTTCGTGGATATAGCCGGCCTTGTAAAAGGTGCGAGCAAAGGAGAGGGCCTCGGCAATCAGTTCTTGGCCAATATAAGAGAAGTGGATGCCATAGTACATGTGGTCAGATGTTTTGAGGATACAAATGTGGTGCATGTGGATGGAAGCGTGGATCCTGCCAGAGACATAGAGACCATTAATTTTGAACTTATATTCTCTGATATGGAGATACTTGACAGAAGGATAGCCAAGGTAGCCAAGCAGGCCAAGATGGATAAGACTGTTGCAAAGGAATACGAGCAGTTGGAGGCGATCAAGGCTCATCTTGAGTCGGGCAAGATGGCCAAGACCTTCCCTGTTCCGGAAGATGAGGATAAGCTTGCGTGGTTCAATTCGTATAATCTTCTTACTGCCAAGCCTACGATATATGCTGCCAATGTATCTGAGGACGATCTTGCTGATGACGGAGCATCCAATGCTCATGTACAGGCTGTACGCAAGATGGCTGAGGCGGAGGGCAGTGAGGTGTTCGTAGTCTGTGCCCAGATCGAACAGGAGATTGCCGAACTCGATGATGATGAGAAAGCAATGTTCCTTGAAGATCTCGGACTTAAGGAATCGGGCCTTGATAAGCTTATAGCTGCAAGCTATCGCATACTCGGCCTTATGAGTTTCCTTACGGCGGGTGAGGATGAGACGAGGGCGTGGACGATCAAGATCGGAACCAAGGCACCTCAGGCAGCCGGCAAGATCCATACGGACTTTGAAAAGGGCTTTATCAAGGCAGAGGTGGTCAACTACAAGGATCTGCTTGAACTGGGCAGTCTTTCTGCAGCAAGGGAAAAGGGCCTGGTAGGTATGGAAGGCAAGGATTATGTGGTAAAAGATGGGGATGTGATCCTTTTCAGATTTAATGTATGACGGATAAAAACCACCGATTATTAAGAAAATATTAAACAAAAATTAATTAAAAAGTTTGTGAAAAATGCACAAATAGCAAGAGCCAACCACAATATATAGTGGTTGGCTCTTTTTCTATGCCCAACATTTTCGCCCCACCGTCTCAAACGCTAGTAAAATCAAGCATTTCGCGCATTTTATCCTGTAAAAAATACTTGAAACGACTGCGTTTAACCTATATAATGTGGGTAAAAGTGGTTGCGAGTGGAGAGATTGTGTCACAAAGTGGTGGATTTCCAAAAACGCACGAATACGGTAAAAGCTTATGTTCATGGGAGAATACAACCATACAATCGATCCAAAGGGCAGAGTGATAGTGCCTGCCAAGTTCAGGGATGCACTGGGCGATGAATTCGTGGTCACAAAGGGACTGGACGGATGCCTGTTCGTGTATGACAAGACGGAATGGAATGCATTTGAAGAGAAACTTAAGACCTTACCCATCACGAATAAGGATGCCAGAAACTTCGTGAGGTTCTTCTTGGCAGGAGCAACTTCAGTGGAAGTGGATAAGCAGGGAAGAATACTTCTTCCGGCAGTTTTAAGAGAGTTTGCGGAACTTGTCAAGGATGTAGTCCTCATAGGCGTGGCCAGCAGAGTCGAGATCTGGAGTAAGGAACGCTGGGACGGAACGGCCAAGTTCGATGACATGGAAGATATAGCCGAGCACATGGCGGAGTTGGGACTCAGTATCTGATGATTTTTGAACATAAATCGGTATTACTGAAAGAGACAATAGAAGGACTGGATATAAAGCCTGATGGGATATATGTAGACGGCACATTGGGCGGCGCGGGACACTCGGGAGAGATACTTAAGAAGCTTTCAAAAGGCGGAAGGCTAATAGGGATAGATCAGGATGAAGCCGCTATCATGACTGCACGGGACAGAATAGGGCAGGATGAGCGGGTGAGCATAGTAAGAGACAATTACGAACATGTACCCGGCATACTTCACGGGATGCAGATAGATAAAGTGGACGGAATACTGTTAGACCTCGGGGTATCGTCCTATCAGCTCGATACTGACGACAGAGGATTCTCCTATAAATCAGATGCGCCTCTGGACATGCGAATGGACCAGAGGCAACGCATCACAGCACGCGAGATTGTAAACGGTTACGAAGAACGGGAACTGTTTCGGATAATAAGGGACTACGGCGAAGAGAAATTCGCACAGAACATAGCAAAGCATATAGTCCTTGAAAGAGCAAAAAAGCCGATCGAGACTACATACGAGTTAAACGAGATCATAAAGGCTTCGATACCGGCAAGGATGAGGCAGGACGGACACCCATCCAAGAGAACATATCAGGCAATAAGGATCGAATGCAACAGAGAACTGGAAGTATTGAAGAATTCGATCGAAGGAATGATAGATCTGCTAAACGGTGGAGGAAGGCTGGCAATCATCACATTTCACTCATTGGAAGATCGGATAGTCAAGACGGCATACAGAACAGCCGAGGATCCATGTATATGTCCGCCGAATTTTCCGCAGTGTGTATGCGGAAGGGTGAGTAAGGGGAGAGTAGTTAACAAAAAGCCGATCACGGCATCGGCAAAAGAACTTGAATGTAACAGCAGGAGCAAAAGTGCAAAGCTGAGGATCTTTGAAAAGGCATAAGGGCCGCAGCAAGCAAAAGGTACAGGGAAGTACCGACGAGGGACAAAGTGAGTAACAACAATTATCTTAGCAGAACTTACAACAGAACTTATAACAGAGGCGATTACAGAGTCAAGATCACGACCGGAAGAAACAGTTATTATGTCGAAGGGAACGCCGTAAGGGAGAATGCTCCGGATTATGAGCGTGGACCGCAGATCAAGAAGATCAATCCCGCTGCCAGGCGCAACAGAGAAAAGGCAAAGAGAATGGATCTCGGATATATTCTGTTTCTTACCATTGCTGTTTGCATTACGGCAATAACTCTGTTAGGATATATTAAGCTTCAGAGTGAACTTACCGTGAGCAGTAAGCGCGTGGCTTCTTTGGAGAGAGAGCTCAATAATCTCAGACTGACCAATGATGAGAGCCTGGCACGTATCAATGCATCCGTGAACTTGGAGGAGATCAAACAGGTGGCAGTGGAAGAGCTTGGAATGACTTATGCCAAGGAAGGCCAGGTTGTCATAGTGAGCAGCGAAGGAAGCGATTACGTCAGACAGATAAGAGAGCTGAAATGACGATCAGGTTGTGATATGAGCGGTCAAGACAGACGATTCAATAAAAAAATGCAGGAGAAGCTGGTGGTGCTGTTTTTGATAGTACTGCTGGCTTTTGTTGGGTTAAGTATCAGACTTATCTCGATCACCAGGGATAACGGAGAGCAGTATAAGAAGCAGGTGTTGAGCCAGCAGAAATACGAAAGCACCATTATCCCTTTTAAACGTGGTGATATTCTTGATTCCAAGGGCAATAAGCTTGCTTCGAGCGAAAAAGTATATAATCTTGTGATAGACAGCAAGAATATGCTCAGAAAGGAAGAATATCTCGATGCCACGATGTCGGCGCTGACACAGTGTTTTCCCGAGTTTAACGAGACGGATGTGAGACAGTATATCAATGCGAATCCGTCGTCCCAGTATTACGTGACTTTAAAGCAACTCACATATGATGAGATCGCGCCGTTTGTCGAGCTTATGAATGATACGAAGAATAATCCGGACATCAAGGGTGTGTGGTTTGAAGAAGAGTACAAGAGAGTATATCCCAATAACGAACTGGCTTGTGATGTAATAGGTTTTACGGGCAAGGATAATGTTGGCTCTTATGGACTTGAGCAGTATTACAATGATACGCTTAACGGCGTCAACGGACGTGAATACGGATATTTAGGCGAAGACGAGACTTTGGAGCGTACGGTCATCCCTTCTACCGACGGATATAATATAGTCACCACGATAGACGGTAATGTACAGCAGATAGTGGAGAAGTATCTCTACGAGTTTAATGAGCAGTACAAGAATGCTGCACGTACCGGTAACGGAGCCAATAATACCGGCTGTATCATTATGGATGTCAACAGCGGAGAGATCCTTGCCATGGCAAGTTATCCCTGCTTTAATCTCAATGATCCTCGTAATACCGATGCGCTTTTGGGATCGAGATTTGTCAATGACAAAGGACGTATCGAGTATGAAGCCAATTCGATCACCGAAGAGAACATGGCTGAGCTTCTGCCGGATGATGCGTCTACATATCAGAATCTCAATTATATGTGGAAGAATTTCTGCATTTCCAATACATATGAGCCCGGTTCCGTGGCCAAGCCGTTCACTGTGGCGGCAGGACTCGAATCAGGACGTATGACGGGTAATGAGTATTATACATGTAACGGTCAGCTCCATGTGGGAGATCACGATATTAAATGCCACAACTATAAGCTTGGCGGTGACGGAACACTGTCCGTACAGGAAGCGGTAGAACAGTCCTGCAACGTGGCTTTGATGCTCATGGGTCGCCAGATAGGCAAGACCACTTTCCTTGAATATCAGGAAAAATTCAACTTCGGACTTAAGACCAATATCGATCTGTACGGCGAATCCAGGACAAACACCCTTGTATTCAATGAAAAGAACATGGGTGAGACCGAGCTTGCGACTTCAACGTTCGGACAGGGTTACAATGTGACCATGATACAGATGATCACTGCTTTTGCATCCCTTGTAAACGGCGGATATTACTATGAGCCGCATGTTGTCAAGAGGATCACGGCGCCTGACGGTTCGACGGTAAAAAATATCAGTCCCAGAGTATTAAAGCAGACGGTATCCGCAGCAACTTCGGCCAAGATAGTGCAGTACTGCAACGGCGTTGTAGTAAACGGTACCGGTAAGACTGCAAGACCTGCCGGATATGCCATAGGTGGCAAGACCGGAACCGCTGAGACCATACCCAGAGATAAGCGCAATTATGTCGTGTCTTTCATGGGGTATGCGCCTGCCGACAATCCGCAGATAGCAATATATGTGGTGGTTGACAGACCCAATGCCGTATATCAGGACGATGCCAAATATGCAACAAGGATAGTCAGGAGTATATTGACAGAGGTTCTGCCTTATATGAACATATATATGACAGAGGAGCTTTCAGAGAAAGAACTTGCTGAACTTGAAGAACTTGATATAACCATCAAACATCCTGCGGTGGAAGAAGATGAGACCGGTGAAGAAGGCGAAGGAACGGCCGAGGAGACGGAGGATGTAATGGATGCCAATGGTGGAGATATCACATCTTCCACCCGCCCTACCGATGAAGAGATGCAATCTGACAACGTAGAGACTGCGCCGCTTACCGGTGCGATATTCAATATTGAGACAGGACAGCCTGTATCGGAGGCAGACGAGAATGACCCGGAATAACAGGATACCCAAGACAAAAGGATACATAGACTATACATTGATCTTTATCATATTGCTGCTACTTGGCTTTGGCCTGATAATGGTATATTCGACGAGCTCATATGAAGCTTCCATGTCGCAGGCCCTGCATAATAATGCGGCATATTATTTGAATAAGCAGGCTTTTGCTACGATCTTTGGTCTGGGGGCCATGTTTGTCGTTGCGCTTTTGCCCTATCATATATGGGAAAAAGTGGCAGCCATAGGATACGGTGTATCCGTAGTGCTCATCCTACTCGTACTGACGCCTTTGGGAATGGAGATCAATGGTGCGAGAAGATGGCTTAATCTTGGTATTTCACTTCAGCCGGCCGAGATAAGCAAACTTGCGATGATCATATTCCTTGCGAGTCTTGTTGTACGTCTGGGCGGCAAGATCAGTACCAGAAGGGGATTCTTGACAGTGCTTGCCGTGCCTCTTCCGATATGTTTTTTGGTGTGGGTTGTTACGCAGAATCTGAGTTCTGCGATCATAATATTCTCTATCGGCTTTATCATGCTCTTTGTGGCAAGCCCCGATTATAAAAAATTCATATTACTGGCGTTGGGTGGGATAATACTTGCTGCATTGGCCGTGTTCGTGGTAGTTCAGTTGTCTCATACAAGTTTCTTCGGATACAGAGGCCAGAGAATACGTACATGGCTTGATCCTGAGGCTTATGCATCCGATACCGGTTTCCAGACCCTTCAGGCGCTGTATGCGATAGGATCGGGCGGTCTGTTCGGCAAGGGGCTCGGGCAGAGCACGCAAAAGCTGGGCTTCGTTCCCGAGGCACAGAATGATATGATATTCTCCATTATATGCGAAGAACTTGGACTGTTTGGCGGAATATGCATTATTGTGCTGTTCCTGCTAATGCTGTGGAGACTTATGCTCATAGCAGTCAATGCGCCTGATCAATTCGGCGGCCTGCTTGTGGCAGGAGTTATGGGTCATATCGCGGTACAGGTAATACTTAATGTTGCCGTCGTTACCAATACCATTCCCAATACGGGTATTTCGCTTCCGTTCATAAGCTATGGAGGGTCGTCTGTCATGTTCCTGCTTATCGAGATGGGATTGGTGTTCTCTGTTTCGAGGTCTATCACTTTCATCGGGGATTAGTCTATGGGACAGAAGAAGGCACCTAAAAAAAGTAAAGAACATAAAAAGGCAAGCCCCGATATAAAGAACAAAAAGTCTAAAAGTGCGTCTGTGGCCGGACCCAAGCCTGTAAACAAGAAGTCTTCTGGCACCCCCAAGCCTGTAAACAAGAAGTCTTCTGGCACCCCCAAGCCTGCAAATAAAAAGACTGCGACAGGAGCCGTAAAGAAAAAATCCGCCAACTCACATAAATCAGAGACGATGAAGGCATATGAGCGTCAGAAGAAGCTCGAGGACACCATGCCTCTTGGCGGAGCCATCATGCAGGCCACATCCAAGATCCCCGTTCCGGTTATGCAGTATAGAAGAACTGACAGATGGGGATTATCAAAAAAAATCCATGACTTTAAAAAGAATTTTGGTAAGACTGTACTGAAGGCAGTGATAATCGTTCTGGTCACACTTGCTTTACTTGCGGCTGTCATACTTGTGATCAACCGGATCTTTAAGGTTGAGACTGTGACCATAGAGGGCAACAGGCATTACAGTAACGAAGAGATATGCGATATGGTGTTGGGAGACCGTTTCGGCCAGAATTCCTTATATCTGTCGCTCAAATACAAGAATAAAGATATAGACGATATTCCTTTTATAGAGACCATGAATGTCAATATCGAGAGCCCTTCGGCCATTAAGATAACCGTATATGAGAAAGCGGTTGCGGGTTTCGTTGAGTACATGGGCAAATATTTTTACTTTGATAAGGACGGTACGGTGATCGAATCGTCGGATACGCGAACAAGCGGCATACCACAGGTTCTGGGTCTTGATTTTGACCATATTATTCTATACGATAAGCTCCCGGTTGAGAGTGAAGAAGTCTTTAAAAACATTCTTGAGATGACGCATCTTCTGGAAAAATACGGCATAGACATGGAGAAGATCTACTTTGATAAGGATTTCAACATGACATTGTATTTTGGGGATGCGAGGATCAAGATCGGAGATTTTGAAAATATAGACGAAAAGATAATCAGACTAAAGGATATTTTGCCCGAACTTGAAGGCAAAAAAGGAGTGCTTCGTCTGGACAGTTATAACGGTACAGACAGCATAATCACCTTCGAGGTGGATTGATATCGTGAGATAAAAAACCCATTCGGTCAACAGGGTTACATAAGGTGGAAACCTTGATTTTTTGAACTTTTTATTGAAAAAGGCATTGCGAAATCCTTAAAAAAAATATATTATATACAGTGTGTATTTTGAAAAAGGAGGACGGTCTTTTGCTCGAATTAAAGAACAGCGAGGCAGAAAGCGGAGCCAAGATACTTGTCGTTGGAGTCGGCGGCGCCGGCAATAATGCAGTGAACAGAATGATCGAAGAGGAGATTGTGGGAGTAGATTTCCTCGGAGTTAATACAGATAAGCAATGGTTGGCCAAGTGTAAGGCTTCTACCCTTCAGATCGGCGAGAAGCTGACCAAGGGTCTCGGTGCCGGCGCTAAGCCCGAAGTAGGACTTAAGGCGGCTGAAGAGAGCTATGATGAACTGCAGGAGGCCATCAGACCATATAACATGGTATTCGTTACCTGCGGCATGGGTGGCGGTACAGGTACCGGAGCGGCTCCTGTTATAGCCAAGATTGCCAAGGATATGGGTATACTTACGGTCGGCGTGGTTACCAAGCCTTTTAATTTCGAGGCCAAGACGCGTATGACCAATGCTCTCGGAGGTATTTCCGAACTTAAGAAGGTTGTGGATACTCTTATTGTCATCCCCAATCAGAAGATATTGGAGATTGTTGACAGACGTACCACCATGCCTGAGGCATTCAAGAAAGCTGATGAGGTGCTTCAGCAGGCAGTGAAGGGTATTACTGATCTTATCAATGTTCCTTCCGAGATCAACCTCGACTTTGCCGATATTCAGACCGTTATGAAGGATAAGGGTATTGCTCATATCGGTATCGGTGTAGGTAAGGGCGATGATAAGGCTAAAGAAGCTATTAAGGCAGCGGTTGAATCTCCGTTGCTTGAGACAAACATTAAGAGCGCTACGGATGTGATCCTTAATGTAGTCGGTGATATAAGTGCATTTGATGCGCAGGATGCGGCAGAATTTGTGGAAGGCATCACGGGTGAGGAGATCAACCTTATCTTTGGTTCAAGATATGATGATTCAGAGCCTGAGACATGTCAGATCACTCTTATCGCTACAGGCCTTGATGATGTCAGATCCAATACCACTTTGGGTAACAGAGCGGGTCTTACATCCAGACCCAATATGGGTGTCAGACCGAGCGCAGTGAATCCTGCCCCTGCAGGAAGACCGGTTGCCGGTTCCGATGCGGCATCTCCGATAGGCAGACCTACCATCAATACGAGCAACCAATCGGCAGTTAAGCCTGCACCTGCTTCGGCACTGGGAAGTGCACCTGCTACCCGCAATTTTGGCCAGAGACCTGCCGATATCAAGAGCAAGATAGAAGAGAACCAGATTCAGATACCGTCATTCCTTGTTAAGAAGTGATGGAGTGATATGATCATATAATACGGTTTATTAAGTCACGGGAGTATTTATTCTCCCGTGATTTTTTGTTACAATAAAACTGTATATGGCCGTGTGGGTAAGGCGATATATGGTATGCATCAACTACGTATATGGAGGAACAAAGAAGTTATGAAGCTTTCGTTTAAGGAAAAAGCATCGTACGGTCTGGCAGCTGTGGGCAAGGATATGGTATATATGCTCTCGGCAAGTTATGTATTGTACTATTATCAGGATATTCTGGGAGTAAGTGCGATAGCTATGGGCGTAATACTCATGGCGGCCAGGATATTTGATGCATTCAATGATCCGATAATGGGTATTGTTGTGGCCAAGACCAAGACAAAGTATGGTAAGTTCAGGCCGTGGCTCTTTATCGGTACCGTGCTTAACGCCGTGGTTCTTTATATAATGTTTGCAGCGCCGCCTTCACTGGATGGCAGAGGGCTTGTGGCTTATGCGGCGGTCATATATATACTCTGGGGTGTAACATATACCATGATGGATATCCCTTTTTGGTCTATGATCCCTGCATTCACGGAAAGCGGTAAGGAGAGGGAGAATCTTTCGACTCTTGGAAGGAGTTGTGCCGGTGTGGGTTCTGCGCTTGTTACGATCATCACCGTTAAGTGCGTGGAGATATTGGGGCGCGGCAGCGAGAGAGCAGGTTTTAAGTCATTTGCACTTATCATCGCCATATTGTTCATAGTGTTTGAGGTGATAGCATGTATCACGATCAAAGAGAAATCTACCGTTGATGTGGACTCGCCTTCCGTGGGTGATATGTTTAAGAGCCTTATTCAGAACGATCAGGCTATGGCCATAGTGATTGCCATAGTGCTTATCAATGCTTCGTTATATATCACATCCAATCTTTTGATATATTTCTTTAAATATGATATAGGTGGCGAAAGCTGGACCAATGATTATACTCTGTTTAATACATTCGGCGGTGGGATACAGATACTGTCGATGATG